>Ga0049108_10000187_pt1 | contig 20484 bp, 20 predicted proteins | sample WorMetilPIANOSA2_FD_60020 | JGI IMG/M metagenome (GOLD analysis project Ga0049108, IMG submission 60020) | Marine gutless worms symbiont microbial communities from Max Planck institute for Marine Microbiology, Germany - Olavius ilvae PIANOSA.2 | ecosystem: Host-associated > Annelida > Digestive... | reverse complement strand
TGCGCCGCCTTCTTCGCAAACGCCGGCTACGCTTCCGCCTAAAACGATCACGCTCTAGGTGCCGGGCCGACCTGGCGGCCGAAGAAGGTGCGGGTCCATGCCGAGGACACGCTGGGCCTGGAGAACACCGAGATGTTTTCCGACGCCCATATCGCGCTCGACTCGGCGCTCTCGGCCATCGCCGTACCCCGCTGCGTGCTGCCGATGCCGATCCGTTACGCCGGCGCCGCCGGGCGTTGTGCCAAACAGACAATGGCCAGGGATTCCCTCGCCGATATGCCGCCGGCGGACTTCATCGGATCGCTGCGCGAGGTTGTGGCGACGCTGTTGCAGGAAGGCGATCTGTGCATCGAACGCGTGGCGGACGTCGCCGGGCTGAGCCCCCGATCATTGCAGCGTCGGCTGGCCCAGGCCGGCATCTCCTACAAGGAACTGGTCCGGCGGGCGCGCCTCGAAATCGCGGAGCGTCGGCTGAGCGAGAAAGACGCCTCGGTGACGGAAATCGGCATCGACCTGGGCTATTCGGACACCGCCCACTTCTCGCGCGCCTTCAGGGCCTGGACCGGCGTCACGCCATCGGCCTATCGCCGCCTGCACGGACCGGGCGCAGACGGCAGCGGCGGCGTCGCCGCGGCCTGACCCCCGGGCACGCCGGCACAGCCCGGATCAATACAGAACACGCAGGGCCGCGCCGACGCCGGCGTCGTACGCGTCGATGTGGAGCACCGCGTTGCCGACCAGCAGCTCGCCATAGACGCCGATCCGCGGCGTGAACATCTTGCCGAGCTGCAGCTCCAGCGTGGACGAGAATTCGCCGTCGGCCTTGGCGTCGATCACGGCCTTGTAGTCGACCTTGGTCCAGCCGCCGATCGCCGGCAGCTTGCGGATCCAGATCAGCCGCGGGCCGACGTCCTGCACCTCAGCGACGCCGCCCTCGGTGCGGTACGACTGGAAGTACTGCACCAGCGTGATGACGAAGTCCGTCTCGGTCGGCACCCAGCCGATGCCCAAGATTGGGGCCAGCACGTCGGCGCCGCGGCCCGTACCGCGCTCGACGTCGCCCAGGTCCTTCTGCCACTCCAAGCCCACGGCGTACTTCGCCTTGATGCCCAGCGGCCTGCCGTCGGTCAGGAAAATGCCCTTGAGGTTTAGCTGTTCGAAGTCGGCCTTCCACTCGCCGGTCGAATTGGTCCGCACGCCGCGCAGCTCGTTCGTAATCTTGAAGCGCGGGTGGGGTACGTAGGCGCCCTCGGTCTCGAAGCTGTGCTTCAGGGCGCCGCGCCGAAGGTTGAAGTAGCGGTAGCGCGCGTCCTGGAAGTTGATCGCCGCCGTCGGGTTCGACGCCTCGGCGCCGCCCGAGGCCTCCTGCCGCAGCATCTCGGGGTCCGTCTCAGCGGTGGCGATCGCGACGGGCCACGCCAGCGCCGCCAGCGCCACCACCGGCCATCTGTACCAACTCACACCCTACTCCCCCACTCACTTAGCCGGCGGGCAATGCGGGGAAGGCCCGCCTCGCCGCCGGAGCCCCGCCCTCAGTCGTGCGGCGTCAGCGACGCTGCCGCCGGTACGCCGGACTGCCGGTGCGGGTACTGTTGGATCAGCCCCATGTGCCCGCGCATGAACTGCTGCATCGGCGTCACCGCGTAGAGGCCCGGGTAGAACTGGCCGTACTTCTCGCCGGGATCGCGCACGATGTTGTAGAAGTCCAGGCCCGGCAGACCGCCCTTGGCCTGTTTGATGTGGAGCTTGAAGTTTTCGTAGCGTATCGCGCCCAGGACGCCCCCGCTGTAGTGCGTCATGTAGTTGCGGCGCGAGTGGCCCTCGCCGTTCAGCAGCAGCGAGGTCTGGTCGATACCATCGGTGACGCGGTCGTCGGGGATGCGGTCCGTCGCGCCGGCCAGCCGCGCCGCCGTGGTGAAGAGATCGGCGACGTGGATGATGTCGGTCGGGTCCTGGTTGGGCTCGATCATGCCGGGCCACCACGCCATGCCGGGCACACGCACGCCGCCTTCCAGGAGGTCGCCCTTGGACCCGCGCAGCCACGAGTAGCCGGCCGTCGGCCAGAACGCGTACATCGGCCCGTTGTCGCTCCACCACACCACCAGCGTGTTCTCGGCGATGCCTTCGGCCTCCAACGTGTCGAGCAGCTGTTGCACGTGCTTGTTGTGCAGCACCATGAACGAGGCTTGGCGGTTGCTGCGGTCGATCCCCGGGGCGTCGATGAACTCCTGCGACGCCGAGATCTGCAGCGCGTAAGACGCCCAGTAGACGAAGAACGGCCGCTCGCCGTCGGTACGCTCACGGATGAAGCCGGTGATCTGGTCGATCGACTCGTTCTCGAACGCCTCCTGGCGCTCGGGACTCAGGATCCCGGCCGGACCCTCGATCGGCGTGCGGCCCTGGCCCTTGCGGCCGACATAGCCGGAGATCGACAGGTCGATGCCCGTCCGCCGCTTGTACTCCTCGTTGCCGGGAAAATCGTTGAAAGGGAAGGTACCCGACTGGTCCTCCGCGCTGGCCTGCCAAAAGTCCGGCGCGCCGTTGAACAGCCCGTAATAGGCATAGTCGAAGCCCTGGTTCTCCGGCGCGAACTCGGGCAGGTCGCCCAGGTGCCACTTGCCCCACATGCCGGTGTCGTAGCCGGCGTCGGAGAGGATCTCGGCGATCGTCACCTCGTCCGGCGACAGGCCGTCGGTCTGGCCTGGCCACAACACGGTCAGGAGGCCCGTGCGGACCGGGTGACGGCCGGTCATGATGGCGATGCGCGTCGGCGTGCACGACGGCTCGGCGTATGCCGACCAGAAGCGCATGCCCTCGAACGCCATCTCATCCAGCGTCGGCGTCGGCTGGCCCCGGTGCTTGCCGCCGCCCTGCCAGCCCAGCTCACCCCAACCGATGTCATCGGTCAGGATGTAGACGATGTTGGGCTTCTTGCCGAAGCGTTCCTCCAGCGCCGCCAGCTTGGCGTCGATGTCGCGGTCCTCGGCCGCCCACGCCTCGCCATTGCGAGTCTGGAGCTGCTGGAACGGCGCGTCGTTGACCAGCGCCTCGGCCGCGGTCGCCCAAGCGAACGCCAATCCGGCGGCGAGCGCCGGCACTTTCGCGAACGATCCCATCTGACCCTCCAAGCAGGTGAAGCGGCGGCGTGTCGCCGCCGTTGCATGGAGGGTAACAGCGCGCCGCCAGCGCAAACCAGACTCAGATCAATGAGGGTTGCGACCCTTGTGCGCCAACTCGGCCGCCAGGCGACGGCTGCCTGGTCTCCCTACCCGCCGTAGCGTTTCTCAAGCATGCCGTAGACCGCGCGCATGCCCATCGCCTCGCCGCCCTCCGGTCGCCCGGGTTTGGCCGACGGGTTCCACGCCATCAAGTCGATGTGCGCCCACGGGATTCCGTCCTCGACGAAGGCGTCGAGAAACAGCGCGGCGGTGATGGCGCCGCCGAAACCGCCGCCGATGTTGTTGAGGTCGGCGACCTTGCTGTCGAGCTGCTTGCGATAGGGGCGGTGCAGCGGCAGGCGCCACAGCGGGTCGGCCGCGGCGCGCCCGGCGGCGAGGATGTCGTCGGCGAGGGCGTCGTCGCCCGCGAACAGCGCCGGCAGGTCGGTGCCGAGCGCCACGCGCGCCGCGCCCGTCAGCGTCGCGAAGTCGACGATCAGCTCGGGGTTCTCGCGGCTCGCCTCGTGGAGGCAGTCGGAGAGCACGACGCGGCCCTCCGCGTCGGTGTTGCCGATCTCGACCGTCAGGCCCTTGCGCGTCTTGACCACGTCGAGGGGGCGCAGCGCATTGCCGGCAACGGCATTCTCGACGGCGGGGATCAGCACACGTAGCCGCACGCGCAGGCCCGCCGCCATCACCATGTGGGCGACGCCCAGCACCTGCGCGGCGCCGCCCATGTCCTTCTTCATCAGCTTCATGCCGCCGGCGGGCTTGAGGTCCAGGCCGCCGGTGTCGAAGCACACGCCCTTGCCGACCAGCGTCACCTTGGGGTCGCGCGGCCGGCCCCAGCGCAGGTCGATGAGGCGCGGCCCGTCGTCCGAGGCGCGGCCGACCGCATGGATCGCCGGATAGTCGGTCCTGAGGTTGGCGCCTGAGGTCACAGTCACCTTGGCGCCGTGGCCTTTCGCCAGCTTACGTGCCGCCGCGGCCAACTCCGACGGCCCCATGTCGTCGGCCGGGGTGTTGATGAGGTCGCGCACCAGCGCCGTCGCCTCGGCCGCGGCCGTCACCGCCTTGCGGTCGGCGCTCGTGGGCCAGACCAGCTCGCCGATCTTCGGCTCGACCGTTCGATAGCGCGTGAACCGGTACCCGGCGAGTGCCCAGCCGAGCGCGGCACGGTCGGCCGTCGCGCGGCTGAGGCGCCCGGTCAGCCGGTAGCTGCCGCGCGGCAGGTCACTCGCCAGCTTGCCCCAGGCCCACAGGTCCGTGTCGGGCTCGACCACGACCACCGCGCGGGCACCGTCGCCGTCGGGCAGGATGGCGCTGTCACCGGCGCTGCCGTCGACGCCGAGGCGGTCAAGCCAGGCCTGCGTCGCCTTGGGCTGGGCCTTGCGCCAGGCGGCGAAGGCGTCGGGGGCGATCCGCTCGATCGGCACGGTGTCGCGGCGCGCGCGGGCGATCAGGGGCAGGCTCAACGAGGGGGTCTCTCCGGGCTGGGGCTCGCCGGCTCAGTCGGTCGCGGCGGCTTCGATCTCGGCGTAATAGCGTTCGGCGCCGGGGTGCAGCGGGATGGCGACGCCGGCCTGCGCCGTGTTGCGGCGGATCTCGCGGCCCTTGGGGTGGCCGCCGTCCAGCGTTTCGCGGCTGCGTTCGTGCCACAACGCACGCGTAATCTCGTAGACCAGGTCGCCGTCGGCGTCGCCCGGCACGACAAGCAGCGCGCTGACGGACAACGTCGGCGTCAGCGCCACGCCGGGGTAGACGTCGGGCGGCACGACGGTCTGCGTGAAGAAGGGATAGATCTGCGTCGCCTCCTCCGCGCGCACGCCACCGACCGGCACCAGGCGGATGTCGATCGTCTCGGCCAGGTCGACGACGGCGTTGATCGGGTAGCCGCCGACCATCAGGAAGGCGTCGATCTCGCCGGCGAGCAGCAGGTCCGCCGCCTCGTTGGGGCCGACCTCCACCGCCTCGTACGTCCCGTCCTCGAGGCCCAGGAGGGGCAACAGCAGTCGCGCGTCGACCGCTGTGCCTGAGCCCTTGGCGCCGATGACGACGCGGCGGCCGGCCAGTTCGCCGACCTCGGTGACGCCGCTGTCCGCGCGCACGACGATGTGCAGAACCTCGCGGTAGAGGCTGGCGATGGCCTTGATGTCCGGCATCGGGCCGTCGGCGGCGAAGGGGCCGATGCCGGCGACCGCCATGAAGGCCAGGTCGGCCTGGCTCAGCGCCGCCTCGATGCGCTCGGCCGCCAGGTTGCGCAGGTTGGCCGCCGAGCCGGCCGACGCCTCGGCCGAGGCGAGCAGGCCCGGCACGCCGCAGCTGCCGCCCTCGTCGCACGGCAGGCCGCCCGGCGGGTTGGAGATGATCTGCGCGATCAATGTGCCGATCGGGTAATACGTGCCGCCGGTCGAGCCGGTGCCGATGCGGAAGAAGCGGATGTCGTCGCGGGCAAAACCGCCCGTCGCTGCCGCCACCAGCACCACGGCCGCCACGCACCACACCAGCGCGCCAATCAGCGGGGCGGGTCGTCCGCGGACGCGGACCATGGGCCGTCGCCTCTTGGTGAAACAGGTTGAAAACTCAACAATCTTCATAGCGCGTCGGGCGACCGGGCGGAAGGGGCGTGCACGCAGACGTGTGGTTCTAACCGCCGTGTCGCGCCGGTCCGGCGCCGGAGACCAGCCAGTGCCCAAGCGTGACGATGTCGAACACGGGACAGCCGAGCGACTGTGCGAGGGCGGCACGGTAGGGCGCCATGTTGGTGCACTCCAGCACCACGGCGCCGAGGTCCGGGCATTGCGCCGCGAGTTCCGCGCCCGCTTCGAGCACGTCGGCTGCCGCCGCGGCGGCGTCGAGGTCCGACAGGTCACCCAGCACGACCCGGCTCAGCTCGCGGCCGCCCTCGGTGCCGACGACGGGGGTGTCCGCAGGCGCGCCGGCCGCGGCCAGGTGCGCGGGTGTCAAGCGCCCGGCGTCGATCGTGATCACCCCGACCTGGCGGTCCGGCAGCAACGCCTGCACCCATGGGACCTGGGTCAGGCTCGACGTCGCGACCGGCACGGTCACGGCGGCGGCCAGCTCCGACTGAAACAGGCTGAGGAAGCCGCAGGAGGTGGTGAGGGCCACCGCCCCCTCGTCCACCAGTCCCCGCGCCGCCGCGACGAACGGCTCGAGCAGCCCCGCCGCGGGCTCGCGCTGGACCACGCGGTCGGGCGTCGCCGCGGCGACGGTCGCGAAGCACACCGGGAACGGCCAGGTGTCCGGGTGCCCCACGTCGCCCAGGAGGCGCGGGAAACGCGTCTCCAGCATCAGAATCCCCAGCGGCCCCATGGGTCCTCGTGCTCACCGCGTTCGGCTGCAAGAATGCGACCGAGTATGGCCAGCCAGACCGCATCCGCCAACGCACCCCGCAGCGTCGCCGTGATCGGCGCCGGCGCCGTGGGCATCTGCGCCGCGCTGCACCTACAGCGCGACGGCCACCGGGTCACGGTCTACGACCCGCGGCCGCCGGGCGAGGGTGCCTCGTTCGGCAACGCCGGCGTCATCAGCAACGCCAGCGTCATGCCGGAGAGCACGCCGGGGCTGTGGCGCAAGCTGCCGGCGATGCTGGCCGACGGTGCCGGGCCGGTGTGGATCCGCTGGCGCACCCTGCCGCAGCGCGCGCCGTATCTGACGCGATTCTTCCTGTCCGGCACGCCCAAGCGCGCGGCGGCGATCTCAAAGACCTTGACGGCGCTGTCGGCGCAGGCCTACCCGGCGCACCGCGCACTGGCGGACGCCGCCGGCGTCGGCAACCTGCTGCGCGGCACCGGCTGGCTGAAGGCGTTCGAGGACGAGGCCGAGTTCGCCGCCTTCGCGCCGGAGCTGCGCCTGCTGGAAGAGCGCGGCATCGCGGTCGAAGTGCTGAACCGGGACGAACTGCGCCAACTCGAACCGGCGCTGGCACCGATATTCGCCCGCGCCGTGTTCCTGCCGGGCAGCGGCTCGGTCGAGAGCCCCGTGCGCCTGGTGCAGGGCTACGCGGCGCACTTCGTCGGCAACGGCGGCGCCATTGAACCGCGCAAGGTTACGCACCTTAAGCCCGCCGACGGCCGCGTCACGATTGATACCGACGGCGGTCCGGTCGCGGCGGACGCGGCGGTGATCGCCGCCGGCGCCTGGTCGAAGACCCTCGCGGCGCAGGTCGGCTGCCGCGTGCCGCTGGATACCGAGCGCGGCTACCACGCCATGTTCGCGGGCGACGGCGGCCTGCGCCACCCGGTGTTGCACAGCCGCTACGGCTACGTCGTCTCGCCCATGGCCGACGGCGCGCGCATGACCTTCGGGGCGGAGCTGGCCGGACTGCACGCGCCGCCGGACTGGCGCCGGCTGCGCGCCATGGTGCCGCGCCTGCGCCGCGCCCTGCCGGGCCTGACGGAAGAGGTGACCAGCGAGTGGCTGGGCTTCCGGCCGTCGCTGCCGGACTCGCTGCCGGTCATTGGGCAGTCGCCGGACCACCCGAGCGTGATCTTGGCTTTCGGCCACGGCCATATCGGGCTGAGTTTGAGCGCCATCACCGGGCAGTTCGTCGCCGACCTGCTGGCCGGGCGCACGCCCGAGGTGGACCTCGCACCGACGCGCGCGGACCGGTTCTGAAAAAGAAAAGGGGCGCCCTCGGGGGGAAGGGCGCCCCGTGCCGCGACCGACGGCCTGGGCAGGAACTCCGTCAGGCGCGGCGTTTCTTGACCTGCTTGTAGGCGACCGGCAGGAGCGACAGCACCGACAGGCCAACCAGCGCCGTAATGACCTCGGGCGTCAGCGCCGCGGCCGGCGAGAAGTCGTCCATGCCGTCGAAGACGCTGCCCAAGCCGGCACCGACTGAGGCATAAACGAAGGTGCCGGGCAGGATGCCGACGAACGTGGCGAGCACGTAGGGCCTCAGCGCCATGCCCATGAATGCCGGCACGATGTTGACCAGGAAGAACGGGAACAACGGCACCAGCCGCAGGACGAGCAGATAACTGAACGCGTTCTCCTGGAAGCCGGCCTCCATACGCTGCAGCGCCGAACCCGCCTTGGCGCGCAGCGCGTCGCCGAGCGCGGTGCGGGCGGCGAGGAAGATCGTCACGGCGCCAACGGTGGCGCCGACGGCGACGATCGCCGTGCCGCCAACCGAGCCGAACAGGAAACCACCGGCGACCGTCAGCACCAGGCCGCCGGGCAGCGACAGCGCCGTCGAGACGGCATAGAGCGCGACGAAGGCGGTGACCGCCAGAACGGCGTTCTGCGTAACGAAACCGGTCAGCACCTCACGGTTGTCGCGCAGCGCGTCGAAGGTCAGGTAGTCGCCGAGCCCGAGGGCGAAGAATCCGGCGATGCCGAGCGCGATCGCGGCGACCGGCGCCAGGCGGCGGACAAGCCGGCCCGTCGATGCAGGCGCGGGGCGGGCGATGTCGATCTGTGCCATTTCTCAGGTCTTCCGAACTCAACCGAGCCGCTGCAGCAGGCCGACCACGCGGCGCGTGCGGGGGCCGAACAGAGCCTCGGTGTAGTAGCTGCCGGCGGCGCGCTTATTGACCTCGCCGAGCGTGGGATAGGGCGCGATGACGTTCGCCATCGCGCCGATCTTGAGGCCCTGGCCGATCGCCAGACCCCAGGGCTGCAACAGCTCGCCGGCGCGCGGGCCGACGATGGCGGCGCCCAGGACGGCGCCCTTGGGGCCCACCACGACCTTGACGAGGCCGTCGGTCTCGCGCTCGGCCCGCGCCCGGTCGTTGTCCGCGAAGGACCAGCGCAGCACGCGCACATTGTCGCCGTGGCGCTCGCGCGCCTCCGCCTCCGAGAGGCCGACATGGGCGAGCTCAGGGTCCGTGTAGGTGACCCAGGGCACGGCCGCGTAGTCGACCTTGGCCGGCAACTTGAACAGCGCGTTCCGGATGACGATGCCGGCGTGGTAGGCCGCCATGTGGGTGAACTGGTAGCCGCCGGCCACGTCACCGATGGCAAACACGCGCTTGTTCGAGGTGCGCAGGCGCGGGTCGACGACGATGCCGCGCGGCGTGTAGTCGACGCCCGCCGCCTCGAGGTTCAGCCCGTTGACGTTGGCCCGGCGCCCGGCCGCGACGAGGAGGTGCGAGCCGGAAATATCCCGTGCCTCGTCGTCCTCGCCGACGGTCACCGCAATACCGTTGCCGCGGCGGGCGACGTTGGCGATGCCGGCGCCCTCGACGAGCTCGATGCCCTCGTCCGTAAGCCGCGCTTTGACCACCTCGGCCAGTTCCGGGTCGTCCTTGGCCAGCACCGAGAGCGCCTCCAGCACCGTGACGCGGCTGCCCAGGCGCCGGTGCGCCTGCGCCATCTCGAGCCCGATGGGGCCGCCGCCGACGACAATCAGGTGCTCCGGCCGTTCGGCGTTGTCGAACACCGTCTCGTTGGTGAAGAACGGCACCTCGGCGAGGCCCGGGATCGGCGGTACCGCCGGCGACGAGCCGGTGGCGATGACGAAGCGACGGGCGCGCACGCGCACCTCGCCGGCTTCGATTTCCCGCGGGCCGACGAAGCGTGCCGCGGCCTGGATGACCTGGACCCCCAGGCCCTCGAAGCGCTCGACCGAGTCATGCGGCGCGATGCCGGCGATGACGCCGTGCACGTGGTCGCGCACGGCGGCGAAGTCGATCTCCGGCTCGTGGCCGTTGACGCCGAACCTGGCCGACGTGCGCACGGCGTGCGCCGCGTGCCCGGCGGCGAGCAGCGCCTTCGACGGCACGCAACCGGTGTTCAAGCAGTCGCCGCCCATCCTGCCCTTCTCGACGAGCACGGTCCTCGCACCCATCTGGGCGGCGCCGGCGGCGACCGAGAGCCCTCCCGAGCCGCCGCCGATGATGCACAGGTCCGCTGTGATGTGTGACATCTCCGCCCCCTTTCCTGAGATGGCCGGAAGCGACCGGCGTCAGCCGGTCACCACCAGGTGGTAGTTGAGGGTCGGATTCAGCGGGCAGCTGTAGAGATACTCGCCCGGCTCCAGCTCGACCGTGTAGTCCTTGGTCGCGCCCGTCGTCAGGCCGCCGCCGGAGACGCTGATCTTCGTGAGCTTGTGCAGCGGGTTGCGCGGGTTGTAGTCGGCCTCACGCAGCCAGAAGCCGAGCTGATAGGGCACGTCGCGGTTGGTGACGCGGAACGTGTGGGTGCCGGCCTCGAGCTCGATCACCTCGGCCTCGGCCAGGCGCGCCTCGCCGGTCGCCTCGTTGTGCGCGACGCAGTCGGCGGCCTTCGCGGTCTTGAAGCCGCGGTCGACGCCGCCCTCGGACTCGATGAACTGGCACGCGGTCTGGGTCAGCTTGACGACGCCGCCGTGCATGGTGGCGGCACCCGCCTGGCCGACGGTGGCCCCGGCGGTGAGTGCCAGCGCCAGGCCGGCGCCGGCAAGCGCGGTGTTGATACGGGTCTTGCGCGACATTTGTGATCTCCTGCCTATCGAAGGCGCGGCCGGTGTGGCCGCGGGTCGTGGGGCGAAGATGGCGTCGCGCGGGACGCAGCTGAAATATCGATCTGCTCTTGATGCGATAGCCGTTGTGTATGACTATCACGCCTGTTCACGCAAAACGGCGCAGAAGCCGGTCAGTTTGATGATCCAACAATAGCCATGGGCTATAATGGACCCGTGAGGACCGCGTGATGGAGATGCACCAGGTGCGCTACTTCCTGGCCGTCTGCGAGACGCTGAATCTCACCCGCGCGGCCGAGCGCTGCCACGTCGCCCAGCCCTCGCTGACCCGTGCGATCAAGAAGCTGGAGGAGGAACTGGGCGGGCCGCTGTTGCGCCGCGAGCGCACGCGCACCCATCTGACGGAACTGGGCGAACTGATGCGCCCGCACCTGCAGCAGCTGCACGACGCCGCCCGCGCCGCCCAGGCCGAGGCCGAGGGCTATCGCGAGCTGGACACGGCGCCCCTGAAGCTGGGCGTGATGAGCACGATCGGGCCGGCGCAGCTGGTCGGCTTCTTCCACCGGCTGCGGCGCGAGGTGCCGAGCCTGGACGTGACGATCCGCGAGGAGCCGGGGGCGCGCATCGTCGACGAGCTGATGGCCGGCGCGCTCGACATCGCCATCGTCGGCATGCCCGACTACCCGGAGCGGCTCGACGCCCGGCCGCTCTATCACGAGCGCTACGTCATCGCCTTCCCGCACGGGCACCCCTTCGAGAACCTGCCGGCGGTGCCGCTCAAGGAACTGGACGGCGAGGACTATCTGTCGCGCGAGCACTGCGAGTTCCCCGACCATCTGGCGGCGCTGGGCCTGCCGGAGCCGTACACAGTGAAGATCAAGTACAAGAGCGTGCGCGAGGAGTGGATCCAGGCGCTGGTGCTGGCCGGCATGGGCAGCGCCATCATGCCGGAGCACCTGCCCAGCCTGCCGGGCATCGCCACGCGCGTGCTGGTCGAGCCCGAGGTCGGCCGCACGATCAGCCTGGTGACCGTCGCCGGCCGCTGCTACACGCCGACGGTCGAGACCTTCATCCGCATGGCGAAGAGCTTCGACTGGCGGGCGGTGCGCTAGGCGGGAGCCGCAGCCGGACGCCGCACGGCGGCCCAGGCGAGCGCGATGGCCGCGAGACAATACGCCATGCAGGCGAGCGCAATGGACTCCAGCGTCACGCCGCCGTCGATGAGCAGGCCGAACAGCACCGGCGAACCGGCGCTGGCCAGCACCGAGAGCGACGTGAACAGGGCCCGGATGGCGCCGATGTGCGCCGTGCCGTAGAGCTCGGCCCACAGCGGCGTCAGCACGGTGTTCTGCAGCCCCATCGCCACCCCGGCGAGCACCAGGTAGGCCACGGCCGCCGCCGGCGCCTCGAACGCCGCGACGCAGCCGAGCGACAGCACCAGCGGCACCAGCACGGCGGGCAGCAACCGCGCTGCGCCCAGCCGGTCGACCACGGGCCCGGCCAACAGCGCGGTGGCGGCGGTGGCGACGGCGTAGCCGGTGAACGCCGCCGCGAGCAGGGCGAGGCTCCAGCCCTTCACCGCGAATAGGTGGACCTGGTGGAAGAAGAACCCGGTGACGATGAAGGCGCCGGCCAGCGCGACCGGCAGCACCAGGTAGAAGCGCGGATCGCGCAGCACCGCGGCGCGAGACCAGTCGCGCTCTCCGTCGCCGTTCGCCGTCGCCGCCGCATGCGCGGCCTGCCAGTCGGCATGTCGGATGGCGTGGCCCTTCAGGAGCCACAGCGCCAGCGGCAGCAGGGCGAAGAGGATCAGCGCGACGCCCGCACCCCAGGCACCGCGCCAGCCGATCAGCGCGATGGCGGCGACGGCCAGGGCGGGGAACACCGCCTCGCCGAACGGCTGACCCAGCGCCACGAAACCGACGGCGCGACCGCGCGCGGCGGTGTAGTAGCGCGCCATGCTGGCGAAGGCGATGTGCGGCGAGAGGCCCTGGCCGAACAGCCGCAGGAGGAACAGCGCCAGGCCCAGGCCGGCGACGCCCGGCGCCAGCGCGAACACGCCGCTGGCCGCCGCCAGGCCCAGCAGCACGACGGCGACGAAGAGGCGCAGGTCGATGCGGTCCAGTCCCTTGCCGGCCCAGGCCAGCACCGCGGCGCTCAAGAGCGTCGCCGCCGAGTAAACGGCACCGAAATCGCCATGGCTCAGATCGAAAGCGCCGCGCACCTCGGCCGAGAACAGCGCGATGTAGAAGGTCTGGCCGAAGCTCGATGCAAAGCTGAGCAACAGGCCGAAGCCGAGGAACCGCCATTCCAGGCGGAAGAAGCGAAACGTGTCGCGCATGACCGGGATCCCCGGCCTCGCCCCAGCGGCGGCCGGCGGGCCCTCCCTAGCATGCGCGCGGCGGCCACGCACCGGCCCACTGCGCGGCGAATTGGCGGCGCAGGACAACAAACCGTCACGCGCGGTTGATTGCAATTCGTTTGCGCCCGCCCCTAATAGGGGCCGACGGCGACGATCGGAGCGACGAGGATGAGCATCGCACGCAAGTGGATTCTGGCTGCCACGCTGGCGTTAGGCCTCTGCGGCGGCGCGTCGGCCGCGCTGGCTGACGACGTGGCCGCGCGCGTGGCGCCGGAGGACGCCGTCCTGGGCGTCTACTGGACGCCCGAGCGCAAAGGCCGCATCGAGATGTTCCGCGCCGACGGCCAGGTGCACGGCCGCGTCGTCTGGACCCGCTCGCCAGACTTCGACGAGAACAACCCGGACCCGGCCCTGCGCGGCCGCCCCATCGCCGGCATCGTGTTGCTGGAAGGCTTCAGCTACGACGGCGAGGGCAAGTGGGTCGGCGGTACGATCTACTCGCCGCGCCACGGCGACAGGTTCGACGCGCACCTGTGGCTCAAGGACGGCCACCTTAAGCTGCGCGGCTATCTGGGCATCCCGCTGTTCGGCGAGACCCGCACCTTCCCGCGCTTCGCCCCGCCCAACGTCGCCAAGGCCGTGCCCGACACGGACTAGGCCAGCGAGCGCAGGTAAGTCCAGCGCAGGGCGCGGAGCTGTTCGGCTTCGATGCGGTCGCGTTCGGCACAGCTCAACGCGCGCCCGGTGGCGCGCATGAGGGCGGCGGTGTCGTGGCGGACCTGCTGCTGCAGGCCGGCCTCCAGGTAGCTGCCGATCGCCGCGTACTCGGCGCCGGCGTCGGCGATACGGTCGTTGTCCATCGTCGCGGCAAGCATGCCGACCATCTCGTTCACCAGCCGCAGATGCCAGGCGGCCCCCGTCCAGTGGCGCCGCAGCAGGCGCTTGAACGCCGGGTCGATGGTCGGCTCGCCGTGGATCGTCTCGGCGTCGTGACGCTGGGCGACCCACAGGAGTTGTTGCACGATCAGCGCCGCCGCCATCGGCCGGTGTGCCAGCACCGACGCGGCGAGGTCGCTGGCCGGGCCGACCAGGTCGCAGCGCGTGCCGATGCCGACCTCCAGATAGCCGCGCAGCCGCGCCGGCAGCCGCACGCGGCGCCGCTCGGCGGCGGCGGCGCGGTGCATGCCGCGCCGGCGGGCGTCGTCCCAGCCGGGTACGTCCGCCATCTGGCCGAGCGTCAGCGGTACGATGTCCTCGATCACCAAGCCGATCGTGTAGAGATAGCCGTGCGCGCGGATCTGGTTCAGCACTCGCCGCGTCTCGCGGTCGAGGAACCAGAAGCCGCCGGTGGCGGCGAGCGCCTCCGGCAGGAAGGGCCGCGCGAAGTCGAGCGGCACGTCCTCCCAGGCCGGCCGCGCGACTGCCGGCCCGACGGCGGCGGGATTGTGTTCGATTTGCGAAACGTCCAGCAGCATCGTCTGTCTCCGGTTACGCGGCGCCTGTGATCCAGTTGTTGGACCAGCCTGGCCCGCGCGCCGCCGCGGCGCTGTGTCGCCCGTCACAACGGCGGCGGTTTCGGCACGCCAAACATGAAAAAGGGGCCGGCGAAACCGGCCCCTCTTCATCGCACTGTACCGCCGCGGTCAGCGTTCGACCGCCAGCACGGCCTCCACGTTGATCGGCTGGGTGACGTTGAAGTAGTTCGGCGACGTCCGCATGACGGTCTCGTGGATGTCGCGGAAGTCGTCGTCGCTGCCGTCGCCCTTGATGCGCACGACGTAGCTGAGCGTCTGGTAGCCGGGCACGACGTCGGGATCGAGGCCGAGGAAGCCGCGCAGGTCCAGTGTGCCGTGCGTCTCGACCTCCAGCTTCTCGAGCGCGATGCCCTTCAGCGCCGCGCCGGCGACGTAGCCGACCATGATGCAGGCGTTCAGCGCCGTCATCAGGTACTCCTGCGGATTGGGCGCGGTGTTGTCGCCCAACAGCTCGTGCGGCTCGTCGACGTCCATCGTGAAGCGGCGCGGGATCTCTTCGCCGCCCAACGTGTAGCTCTCGACCGTGGCACGGCTCTTGGTGCCGCCGGTCCAGGCCGAGGCGACGCGGAAGGCAACCCGGCCCTTGGCCGGATCCTGGGCAACGGCCTCGACGACGTCGCCGAGCGCGGCCATGTCGATGCCGTTGACGCGGTGGTTGGTAACTTCTGCCAGTGACATGATTCTTACCTCTGAGTTGGGGGTTTCTTGGCGTTGCGAAGGGGTCAGCAGAACGCCTGGGCGGCGTCCTCGACGCGCGGACGCAGCGCCGGTGCCACGTGCTCCAGCGTCCTCAGCACGTTGGCGTGCGTCATGCCGGAGCCGATGTAGGTCCAGCGCTGGGCCTGGTGCTGCACGGCGACGAAGCGCTCGGCCTCGGCGGCGTTCAGCGTGCGGCCGGTGGCGCGCTCGAACGCGTCGCGGTCGAAGTCGACCTGGGCGCGCAGGCCCTCGTCGAAGAACCCGCCGATCGCCATGTACTCGTCGACCGCGGCGGCGATCTCCTGTGCCGTCAGGTCGGCCGCCATGCGCTCGACCATCAGCGTGTCGAGCTTGGCGTGCTGCGTTTCCTCCATCCAGTGGTGCTTGAGCAGGCTCTTGAACTGCGGGTCGAGATTGCGGTCGTCGCGCACGCTCTCGACGTAGTGGCCCTGGGTCATCCACTCGATGTGCAGGATCAACAGCGCCACCGCGAATGGCCGGTGCGACAGCACGTGCTCGGCGATGGCCTCCGGCGGCCCGATGACCTGGCAGTCGTGGCCGAAGTCGCGCCGGAAGGCGCTGCGGAACTCCCGGAAGAGATGGATGTGCTTCGCCTCCTCGGCAGCGAAGCGCAACAGCGCCTGGGTGCGGTAGTCGTCACCGTCCAGATCTTCGCGCGCGTGGTCCATGACGAACGGCAGGATGAACTCCTCGACCAGGCCGAAGGTGTAGAGGTAGCCGTGGCCGCGGATCTGGTTGAGCGTGCGCTGCTCGTCGGCGCTCAGGAAGTCGAGCGGTGCGACGCGGGCCAGCGCCTCGGGAAGGAACGGCCGCGCGAAGTCGAGTTGGCGTTCGCCGCCGATCAGGTCCTCGACGCGCCAGGAAATACGCTCGGAAGCCGCGAGAACGTCGCGGTAGGAGTACTGCTGCATGCTTGGGGTCTCCCTCTGCGAAGGCGCCCACGATTGGGGCCTCCCCTGCCACAGGCGGGACTCATGCGCGCACCGATTGCGCCCGGCAGTGACGCCGGTCACAGGTTAATAAGGAAGATCGAGATCAACCGGGGTCGGTGAGGGCCGCGCGCATGGCAGCGTGCTCGGCGCCGTCCAGTGCGGCGAGGGCGCCGTCCCGCGGTGTGGCGCCGGCGGCGCGTAACAGGCGCACGACGTCCGGCTGGCCGCGCGTGTCGGCCGGCGCCGGCTCGAGCCAGCCGTGCAGCGCCCAGTCGAGCGGCCGGCCGCCGTACTGGCTGTCGGGCAGCGCGACGTCGGCGCCCGCGTCGAGCAGCGCCGCGGTCAATGTCGCGAGTCCCTGGTGCGCCGCCCAGTGCAGCGCCGTCGCCCCGAACAGGCCCCGCGCCGCGATATCCGCGCCGGCGGCGACGAGGCACAGGCCGACGTCCTCGACGCTGAGGCTCGCGGCGCCGATCAATGGCGTGTCGCCGTGCCGCGCGTGCGGCGCGTCGAGGTCGGCACCGGCGGCAATCAGCGCCTCGACCAGCGGCACCGCGCGCTCGGCCGCGAGCGTGCCGTCGAACACCATGTCGGAGACGAAGTGCAGCGGCACGGATCGGTTCGCGCCGTCCGGCCCCCATTCGATGGACACATTCGCGAGTGGCGGGTCGTCAGCGAGAAGAACCATGAGGCCGGTCGCGTCGCCGGCCACGATCAGGTCCTTGACGGTCGCGGTCATGGGGCCAAGACGCATTGGGCTAGCTCAGGGGCGCGACACGCCCTCGTGCTTCGACACGCTGAGCATGAGGGCTTGCGTTGGTGGGCAGCGACGCAAGTGTGTGGCCTCGGGCGACCGTCCCAAACACAAGGGCCTCACCCAGAGCCGGTTGAAGGGCGAGGCCCGTGCAGCAGGATGCGCCCGTGCGCCACACGCGCGTCACGCGTCCTTGAGGACCTCTTCGGTAATTTCCAGATCGTCCTCCAGCGGGCGCTGCGGCGCGATGCCGGCGCTCTGGAGCTCGCCGTGGTAGGCGCGCACACCCTCCTCGGCCGAGACGTCGCCCTGGACCACCTTGCGCATCAGCGCGACCAGCGCCGTCGGCGCCTCGGCGAGGTTGATCTTGCGGCCGAACAGCGCCACGCGGGCGCCGTGGCGCTCGGCCTGGCCGACCAGCTCGAGCGTGTCGCGCGTGGTGCCGGCGGAGCCGCCGAGGATGCCGATGATCAGGCCGGCCGGATCGTAGCTCGTCAGCTCCTCGAGCGCCCGCGGGCCGTTGTAGACGGCCTTCAGGAACAGCGGCCGGTCGGCCGCGGTGACGCCGGCCAGCGCGCGCACGATGCAGTCGTTGACGTAGTCGCCAAGTTCCTCCGTCGCGACGTGGATCTCGACGTTGGGGTTGAAGACCTCCAGGAAGTGCCGCATGCCCACGGCGTCGGCGGCCTCGCGAAACGCGGCGTAGCCCTCCAGGCTGCGCGCGTCGCGCTCGGCGTCGTTGGTAAAGGTGACGGAGTAGAGGCCGAGGTCGGTCAGCTCGCGCGCGCGCTCCAGCCGCGCCGTGGCGAACGGCCGCGAGGGCTGGTTCTTGTAGACGCCGTGGCGCATGCCCCAGATGTCGGTGGTGTCGTTGAGCCGGATCGCCGGCGTGACGGGCCCGCCGTCGAACACGCCGTCGCGCACCAGCGTCTCGGCCGACGACGCCGACATCAGCATGACGTCGACCAGGTCGCTGGCAACCATCGTGCGCATGGCGTCCAGGTACTCGGCGCGGGTCTTGAGGCCGCTGCCATCAGGCCGCGGCCCCGGCGCCCCCCGCCCGAAGCCCATGTCCGCGTCCTTGGCGTCGGCGATGATGAAGTCCGCCGGCGTGTACGACCCGTCCCGCACCTTCGCCAGATTCTCGTCGAGCCGTTTCATGACCCCTCCCGTCTGCTTGCCCCGGCGTCTTGCCGGCCGGTGATGCCCGCCGGTCCGCGGCGGCCGTTGGCGACAGTTAATGACGGGCGCGGCGCGCGGCGTCAAATGCCGTCCGGACGCGTGGCGGCGTCAGGCGATGGCGTCGGGATGCAGCTTCGGCACCACGCGGCCATCCTTCGTGCGCGCGGCGTGGATCGAGCGCCCCATGAGGTCCGCCCACGAGCGCGACGACGTCGCGGTCTGGGCCTCCTGCATCCAGCTGGCCGCGTGCTCGCACTCCCGGGTCTCGGGCAACAGGGGCACGCCCTGGGTGAAGTGGACCAGCTTGGCGTCGGGCCGCGGCGCGTCATAGCCGACGGTGTGGTTCCATTCGGCGGGCAGCGCGCCGACCAGCGCGGGGTCGAGCCAGTCGAGCTCGTGCGGGCTGACGCAGCGGTCCGGGTCGTCGACGTAGTCGGGGGTCAACACAGCGTTCGCCGGGTGCCCGCAGTTGAACAGGATCATGCTCGCCCATTCGAGCTTCATCGACAGCTTGGTCACCATCGCCGCCTTGTCCGGGTCGGCCAGCGCGAACAGCTCCGCGATGTCGGCGCGCACCAGCATGTCGAGGTCGAGGAACAGCGCCCAGCCGTCGAAGCCGTTGAGCCACGGCACCAGGAACCGCGTGAACGTAAAGGGCGTCAGCCCGTAGCGCTCGATCGGCAGCGTCTCGAGGACCAGCGGCGTGATCGCCACGGGCCGCGTGCTGCGCCGCAGGATGCTCTGCTGCAGCACGTTGTAGGCCATGGGCTGGCGCGGGTCGTAGCCAATATGGATCGGCAGGAGGGCGTCGTCGGGCGGGCCGGCCATGGCGGTGCTTCCGGGCAGAGGGAGGACCGCCGTACGCTATGCCAGCGGCCCGCGCCCCATCAAGGGCCGGGGCCGGCCGACGCGCGCCTATGTCACGCCGCCGCGCCTTCCGCCGCCTCGACTGGCGCGTACAGGTGACACGCCGTCCGGCGCACTTGGCCGTCGCAATCCCGCTCCGCCAACGCCGGCCGCTCCGCGCGGCATTGCGCCGTGGCCTCCGGGCAGCGCGGGTGGAAGGGGCAGCCGGGGGGCGGGGCCGCGGGGTCGGGCGCCTCGCCGGTGAGGACCTGACGCGGGCGGCGGGTTTCTCCCAGCCCGTAGACCGAACCGACGAGAGCGCGGGAATAGGGGTGCCGCGGTGTGGCGAGCAACTGGTCCGCCGGGCCCTCTTCGACGACTCTCCCTAAGTACATCACGGCGATGCGGTCGCAGACCTGGCCGACCACGGCGAGGTCGTGGGCGATGAGGATCAGGGCGAGGCCGCGCTCGCCGCGCAGCTCGGCCAACAGGTTCAGCACCTGCGACTGCACCGAGACGTCCAGCGCCGAGACCGGCTCGTCGGCGACGATCAGCTCGGGGTTCAGGATCGCGGCGCGGGCGATGGCGAGGCGCTGGCGCTGGCCGCCGGAGAACTGGTGCGGGAACTACTGCGCATCCTCGGGGCGCAGGCCCACGGCCGCGAGGATGTCCGCGACCGCCTGCCGGCGCGCGTCGCGATCCCCCTCACCGTGCACGACCAGCGGTTCGGCCAGCATGGCGCCGACCCGCTGGCGCGGATTGATCGAGCCGAACGGATCCTGGAAGACCATCTGCATGTGGCGACGCACGCGCCGGAGTTCGCGGGGGCCGAGCGCCAGCAGGTCGGCGCCCTGGAACCGTACTTCCCCGGCCGTGGGCTCGATCAGGCGCAAGAGCGCGCGGCCGAACGTCGTCTTGCCGCTGCCCGACTCCCCGACGATGCCGACGGCGCCGCGCGCGGGCACGTCCAGGTCGACGCCTGCCAGCGCCTGTACATGGCGGCCGTCGTCGGTGACGAAGGTCTTGGCGAGGGCCCGCACGGCGACGAGCGCACTCATGCCGGCGGGTTCCAGCACGCCGCCGCGTGGCCCGGCGGGTCGATCCGTACCGGCGGCGTCTCGGCGGTGCAGCGGTCGAGCGCGTGGGCGCAGCGCGGCGCGAAGCGGCAGCCGGCCCCGCGGTCCTCCAAGGGCGGCACCGTGCCGGCGATGGTCGGGAGAAGATCGACCTTGTGGCCGACCGTGGGCACGCAGCCGATCAGCCCCTCGGTGTAGCGGTGGCGCGGATGGGCCAGGAGGTCCGCGGAGTCCGCGCGCTCGACGACGCGGCCGGCGTACATGACGCAGACGCGCTCGCAGTGCGCGGCGACGACGCCCAGGTCGTGGGTGATCAGCAGCATCGCCATACCCAACTCGCGCCGCAGCTCGTCGATGAGGCGCATGATCTGGGCCTGGATGGTGACGTCGAGCGCCGTCGTCGGCTCGTCGGCGATCAGCAACCGCGGCTCGCAGGCCAGCGCCATGGCGATCATCACGCGCTGGCGCTGGCCGCCTGAGAGGTCGCCCGGCA
>Ga0049108_10000186_pt1 | contig 20536 bp, 18 predicted proteins | sample WorMetilPIANOSA2_FD_60020 | JGI IMG/M metagenome (GOLD analysis project Ga0049108, IMG submission 60020) | Marine gutless worms symbiont microbial communities from Max Planck institute for Marine Microbiology, Germany - Olavius ilvae PIANOSA.2 | ecosystem: Host-associated > Annelida > Digestive... | reverse complement strand
GCGACGCGGTCGACATAGCGCGCGACGGTCGCCTCGGCGGCGGCGTCGCCGGCGCCGGCGCGCGCGACGATCTCCTCCGCGCGCAGCGGGTCGCCGGTGACCCGCTTGTGGTCGTTGGCCATGCCGGTGCCGGAGATCCAGGTCTCGATGCAGCCCAGCTTGCCGCAATAGCAGTCCGGGCCCGGGTGCTCGTCGGGCGTCATGAGGGGCAGGGTGACGTGGCCCCATTCGCCGCTGATGGCGTTGGCGCCGGTCAGCACTCGGCGGTTGACGACGACGCCGCCGCCGCAGCCGGTGCCGATGATGACGCCGAAGACGCACCAGGCGCCGGCCGCGGCGCCGTCGACCGCCTCCGAGACGGCAAAGCAGTTGGCGTCGTTGGCGACGCGCACCGGGCGGTCGAGGGCGTGGCTGAGATCCTTGTCGAGCGGCTGGCCGATCAGCCAGGTCGAGTTGGCGTTCTTGACGAGGCCCGTCGCTGGCGACACCGCGCCCGGGATGCCGACACCGACCGTGGCTCTCGCGCCCAGCGCGCGCTCCAGCTCGCCGACCAGGCCGACGATCGCCGCGACGGTGCCCTGGTAGTCGTGCTTGGGCGTCGCGACGCGCTTGCGCATCTGCTCGTGGCCGGCGTCGTCGAGCGCGATCGCCTCGGTCTTCGTCCCCCCCAGATCAACCCCTATACGCATGCTTTTCCCCCCTGGGCCGCTTCTCCGGCGCGCCTCGCGCTGCCGCGCGGCCTCAGGATAGCGGGCGAAACGGCCTCGGCAGCAAGAGATTCTTAACTTGGCACCCGTACCGTGGTGTAACTAGGGTTTACGTCGATTCCGGGGCCGATACCAGCTGCACGGCGCTGCCGGACACCGTCCGTGGCGGCGCGCGAGTGCGAGCATACCGGGGGCAGCGCGGCAATGTCGGGAGCAACCATGAAGACAGTGCTTATCGTGGAAGACAACGAACTCAACATGAAGCTCTTCCACGACCTGCTCGAAGCCCATGGCTACGACACCCTCCAAACCAAGGACGGCATGGAGGCGCTGAAACTCGCGCGCACCCACCGGCCGGACCTGATCCTGATGGACATCCAGCTGCCGGAAGTCTCCGGCCTGGAAGTCACCAAGTGGATCAAGGAAGACGACGACCTGCGCGAGATCCCGGTCATCGCCGTCACGGCGTTCGCGATGAAGGGCGACGAAGAGAAAATCCGCCAGGGCGGGTGCGAGGCGGATATTGCCAAGCCGATCTCCGTCGCGAGATTCCTCGAGACCGTCGAGAAATTCCTCAACTAGGGTGCGCCCTAGTGACCGCACGAGTCCTGATTGTCGACGACGTTCCGCTGAACGTTAAGCTTCTGCAGGCGAAGCTGGAGGCGGAGTACTTCGACGTCGTCACCGCTGAGAGCGGCCGGCAGGCGCTGGAGCGCGTCGCCGAGGATCAGCCGGACATCATTCTCCTGGACGTGATGATGCCGGGCATGGACGGCTTCGAGGTCTGCGAGACCCTGAAGGGCGACGCGCGGACCGCCCACCTGCCGATCGTCATCGTCACGGCGCTATCGGACACCGGCGACCGGGTGCGGGGTCTCGAGGCCGGCGCCGACGACTTCATCACCAAGCCGATCGACGACGTAGCGCTGCTGGCGCGCGTGCGCTCGCTGGTGCGCCTCAAGCTGATGACCGACGAACTGCGCCTGCGCCGCGAAACCAGCGAGCGTCTGGGCCTGGGCGAGGGCGTCGAGGCGATCACGGCCGTCGATCACTCGGGTGGCCGCGTGCTGCTGCTCGACGACGGCGACTTCACGACCGCCCGCATCCTCGAACCGCTGGAGGCGGACGGCCACACCATCGACGTCTTCGAGGACGCGGAGGCGGCGCTCGCCAAGGCGCAGCAGGGCGAGCTGGACCTCGCCATCGTGCCCTTCAGCCTGAGCGCGACCGATCCCTTGCGGCTCTGCGCCCAGCTGCGCAGCGGCGACAACAGCCGGCACCTGCCGATCCTCATCGTCATCGAGGAGATCGACAAGCAGCGCATGGCCAAGGCGCTGGAGATCGGCGTCACCGACTACCTTAGGCGGCCCATCGAGGAGAACGAACTGATCGCGCGCGTGCGCACGCAGATCCGACGCCGGCGCTATCACGACGGCTTGCGCAGCGACTACCGGCGCAATCTGGAGCTGTCGCTGGTCGACACCCTGACCGGCGTCTACAACCGCCGCTACCTCGACGCCCATCTGGCCTCGCTGGCCGCCGACCGGCGCGACGCCAACCGGTCGCTGACCGTGCTGCTGCTGGACATCGACCATTTCAAGAACGTCAACGACTGCTTCGGCCACGGCGCCGGCGACCAGGTGCTGCGCGCCGTCGCCGACCGGCTGCGCGACGGCCTGCGCAGCGTCGACTCCGTGGCCCGCCTGGGCGGCGAGGAGTTCGTCGTGCTGATGCCGGAGGCCGGCGCCGAGGTGGGCGCGCGGGTCGCCGAGCGCCTGCGCGCGGCGATCGCCGAGGAGCCGGTGCGCACCGACGCCGGCGACATCCCGGTGACGGTCAGCGTCGGGCTCGCCGAATGGGCGCCGCAGGACGCCGGCGACAGCGTCATCGCGCGGGCCGACGAGGCGATGTACGACGCCAAGCAAGGCGGCCGGAACCGCATCGTGATCGCCCCCGACGCCGACCCCGGCGCCGCCGGCTACGGCACCGCGGACTAGAACCGGCTAGAACGCATAAGGGCCGCGAGAGCGGCCCTTGCGGTATCCGGGCTGGCGCCGGGCGCTACTTGATCTTGGATTCCTTGTAGGTCACGTGCTTGCGCGCGACCGGGTCGAACTTGCGCAGCTCCAGCTTTTCCGGCTTGGTGCGCGGGTTCTTCTTGGTCACGTAGTAGTGGCCCGTGTCCGCCGTGCTGACGAGCTTGATGAGGATGGTGCTGGGCTTGGCCATGGCCGGTCGACCCGTGTGAGCGGTTCAGGAGAGCGAAAGCGCGCGCACCATACGGCCCGCGCCGGCACTGTCAAGGGGGCCGGCCGGCGGCCGGTTGCGGCCTATCGCTCCGCCAGGCTGGTGTCGGCGATGCGCAGGGCCTGGGCGTAGAGCACGTCGTCCTGGATCAGCGTCGTGGCCAGCTGGACGTCGCCGTCCGGCGCGCGGTTGTCGGCCGGGCAGGTGTTGCGCAGGCGCTCCTGCGTCACCGGGTCGCCGTCGCTCTCCAGGCGCCACTCGCCCAGCGCGCGCACGGTCTCGTTGTCGCCGAGGCGCAACTCGTCCAGCAGCACCTCGGGGTCGCCGTCGCCGTTCTCGCCGTGGGTGCAGAGCGACGGCAGCACGCCCAGGCCGTGCAGCCGGTAGCCCGAGGGGGCGTGCAGGCGCGACCAGGTCAGCGTCAGCTCACCGTCGTTGGGCAGGCGCAGCACGGTCTGCACGGTGCCCTTGCCGTAGGAGTTGGTGCCGATCAAGACGGCACGGCCGCTGTCCTGCAGCGCCGCGGCGACGACTTCGGAGGCCGAGGCCGAGCTGCCGTTGACCAGCACCACCAGCGGCACGCCGTCACTGAGGTCGGCGCCGGAAGCGGCGAAGCGTTGCATGCTGTGCGGGTGGCGGCCGCGCGTCGCGACGATCTCGCCGTCGTCCAGGAACACGTCGGCGACCTCGACCGCCTGGTCCAGGAGGCCGCCCGGATTGCTGCGCAGGTCGAGCACGACGCCGCGCAGCGCGCCCTCGTGCTCGCGGTTCAGCCGGACGACGGCGCGGGCGACCGCGTGGCCGGTGTTCTGATTGAAGCTGGCGATCTTGACGATGGCGACGCCATCGCGCCACTCGGAGACCACGGTCGGCAGCACGATGCGCTGGCGCCGCAGCGTCACCTCGAAACTGGTGTCGTCCAGGGGCCGGTAGATCTGCAGCCGCACGCTGGAGCCGACGGGGCCGCGCAGGTTGTCGATCAGCTGGCGTTGGGTCCAGTCGGTGAGGGCGGTGCCGTCGACGCCCTGGATCTGGTCGTTTGCCTCAAGTCCCGCCTGGGCGGCCGGCGCGTTCGGCACCACGTCCAGCACCTCTGCGGCGCCTTCCTGCATGCGTACCGTCATGCCGATGCCGCCATAGCCCTCGCGCACGGCGCGGGAGTCGGAGGCCTCGGTGGCGCTGGAATAGCGCGAGAAACTGTCGAGCGGCGCCATCGCGCCGTCGAACACGGCCTCGAAGAGCTGTTCGGAGGGGATCTCGGCCACCTTTGGCGAGGCCTCGCGCGCCGCCTCGATAACGGCGACGGAGGCGCGGGCCCAGGCGCGCGGCTCCTGATTGCGTGGCATCGGCACGGCGGCGACCGCGGTGCCGGTGCGCGTCAGCACGATGTCGTCGCCGACGGCGCGGACGGACAGGTCCTTGTCGATGCCATTGAGGCCGGCGAGGGCCGCCAGGGCTAGGTCGCGCATCTCGACCTGCTCGATATAGCGGTTCTCGATGTGGCGGTAGCCGGCCGAGAGCACGTCGTTGGCGTAGCCGACGCTGTAGGGCTGGGCCTGCGCCAGGTCGAAACGGACGCAGGCCGTCAGCACCAGGGCGATCGCCGGGGCCGGCGCGCGCACGTACCAGCCCCGCCCAAGGAGGCCACGGGGGGTGCCGCGGGGGGCGACGTACCTGTCGAAGTGAGCGCTGTGCGTCACGAGCCCATCCATCGGGGCGAGGTATAGCCGGTTCGTCTTAACACTGCCTTAACCTGTGCCGGCAGCCCGCCAGCATAGCGCGATTTTCCTAACGATTGCGGCGCTTTCTTGACGATGTGGGGCGGCCCCGGTGGCCCCGCAAGGGGCGCCCGCGGCCGCCCACGGCCGGTCCGGCGTCCATCAGGTGCAGGACCATCGAGCCGGTCAGCGGGTCGGCCTCGACGAGCCGCGCCTCGACGGGCTCGCCCAGGCGGTATTCGGCCCCGGTGGCGTCGCCGACCAGCGCGTGGCGGGCCTCGTCGTGGCGGTAGAAGTCGTTGCCCAGGGTCGAGACCGGCACCAGGCCGTCGGCGCCGGTCTCGGCCAGCCGCACGAACAGGCCGAAGCACGTCACCCCGGTGATCGTGCCGTCGAACACGGCGCCGACATGGGACGCCATGAACGAGGCGACGTAGCGGTCCAGCGCGTCGCGCTCGGCCGCCGCGGCGCGGCGCTCGGTGGTCGAGAGGTGCTCGCCGGCCTCGACGAAGCGTTCCTCGGCCGCGGGTTCCAGCGCGCCGTCGCGGGGTCCCGCGCCGCGCCCCAGCGTGGCGATCAGGGCACGGTGCACCAACAGGTCCGCGTAGCGCCGGATCGGCGAGGTGAAATGCGCGTAGCGCCTCAGGCCCAGGCCGAAATGTCCAATGTTGTCAGGGCTGTAGGCGGCCTGCATCTGGGCGCGCAGGACCAGCTCGCTGATCATGCGCTCGGCCGGGCCGTCCTTGACCCGCTCGATGACGCGGTTGAACAGCGCCGGGCGCAACACCTGGCCGCGGGCGAACGGCACGTCGAACTCGCGCAGCACCTCGGCCAGCGCCTCGACGCGCTCGCGCTCGGGCTCGTCGTGGATGCGGTACATGCAGGGCCGCCGATGGCGCTCCAGGGTCTCCGCCGCGGCGACGTTGGCGGCGATCATGAACTCCTCGATCAGCTTGTGGCTGTCCAGGCGCTCGCGCTGGCCGACGGCGGCGACGCTGCCGTCCGGCGCGAACGCGACCGTGCGCTCGGGCAGGTCGAGTTCCAGCGCCCCGCGGGCCGCGCGCGCCGCCGCCAGCGCCGCGTAGGCGCCATAGAGCGGCGCGATTGCCTGTTCCATCAGAGGCTTAGTCGCCGCGTCGGGCTGGCCATCGCGCGCCGCCTGGACCTGGGTGTAGGTCAGCCGCGCGGCGGAGCGCATGAGGCCGCGGCTGAAGCGGTGGCGGCGCAGGGCCCCGTCGGCACCGATCCACAGTTCCGCCGCCAGGCAGGCGCGGTCCTCGGCGGGCCTGAGCGAGCAGAGGTCGTTCGACAGCGCCTCCGGCAGCATCGGCACGACCCGGTCGGGGAAGTACACGGAGTTGCCGCGGCGGTAGGCCTCGCGGTCGAGCGCATCGCCCGGCCGTACGTACCAGGCGACGTCGGCGATGGCGACGACCACGCGCCAGCCGTGCGGCGCCGGCTCGGCGAACACCGCGTCGTCGAAGTCGCGGGCGTCGGCGCCGTCGATGGTGACCAGCGGCAGGTCGCGCAGGTCGACGCGTGCCTTGACGGCGGCCGGTCCGGCCCGCGCCGCCTGCTCGAGCGCGGCGTCGGGGAAGACGGTCGGGATGCCGGCGGCATGGATGGCGATCAGGCTGGCCGCGCGTGGCGAATCGGTGTCGCCCAGGCGCTCGCCGACCCGCGCCCGCGCCTGACCGCGCCGGCTGCCCGGCAGCACCTCGGCGAACACCAGCTCGCCGTCCGCGGCGTCGTTCAGGTCCTCCGGCGCGACCTCGAACTCCGTACGCGTACGGCGGTCCGTTGGAACGAGGCGAGCGCCGTCGTGGGTGGAGCGCACGATACCCAGTAGCTCCGTCGGGCGTGCTGGCAGGCGTTTGATCGGGCGCGCCTCGTAGCTGCCATCGGGGGCGCGGCTGAGGCGCGCCAAGATCCGATCCCCGGCGCCCGGCGGCGACCGTCCGGGGCGCCGCTCGGGTGCGAGATAGATCGGCGGCGGCGGCGTCGCGCGCCGCCACTGGGCCGGCCGGGCGATGACTTCGCCGTCGGCGTCGGGCCCGACCACCTCGATCACGGCGACGGGGGGCAGGCCGCCCGGCTCGTGCAGGCGCCGGCCGGCGCCGCGTTCCAGGAGGCCCTCGTCCTGCAGTTCCTTCAGGAGGCCGCGCAGGGCCGTGCGCGCCGCACCCTTGACGCCGAAATGGCGGGCGATGTCGCGCTTGCCGACCGGCTGCGGCTGGGCGGCGATGAACTCGAGGATCTGGTCGCGATCGGGAAGAGGCGGCTGATCCGGTCCGGGTCGGCGGCGCGGCACGCCCGGCTCAGTCGGACCCGGCGGCGGCCGCCGCGGCCGGTTTATTGGCCGGTTTCTTCTTCGTTGCGGCCTTCTTCTTTGCCGCGGGCTTCTTGGCTGGCGTCTTCTTGGCCCTGGTGGGTTTGCGCTTGGCCGTGCCCTTGTCGCCCTTGGCCTTGCGCGTGGCGATCAACTCCAGCGCCTGCTCCAGCGTCACCGACTGCGGGTCGACGTCCTTCGGCAGCGTCGCGTTCGTACGGGCGTGCTTGACGTACGGCCCGTAGCGGCCCTCGAAGACCGCCACCGGCTTGTCATCGTCGGGGTGGTTGCCCAGCTCGCGCAACGCCTTGGCGCCGCCGCCGCGCTTGGGCTTCTCGGCGATCAGCGCCACGGCGCGGTTGAGCCCGACGGTCAGCACTTCGCCCGGATCGGGCAAAGAGACATACGTACGGCCGTGGCGTACGTACGGTCCGTAGCGGCCGATGCCGGCCTGGATCATCTCGCCGTCTTCCGGGTGCGGGCCGACGTCGCGCGGCAGCGCTAACAGCTTCAGCGCCGTATCGATGTCGATCGCGTCCGGCTCCAGGCCCTTTGGCAGGCTGACGCGCTTGGGCTTTTCCTCGCCGTTGCCCTCGCCGAGCTGGACGTAGAGCCCGAACGGGCCTTTGCGCAGGGTCACCGCCTGGCCGTCCGGCGCCTGGCCCAGCTCGCGCGGGCCGGCGGCGATGTCCGCCGCGGCGCCGTCGTCGTCGCCGACGATCAGCGGCCAGGTGTAGCGGCAGTCGGGGTAGTTGGAGCAGCCGATGAAGGCGCCGTGGCGGCCGACCTTGAGGCCGATGCGGCCGTCGGCGCAGGCCGGGCAGGCGCGCACGTCGCGGCCGTCCTCGGCCGGCGGAAAGAAGTGCGGTCCCAGCTCTTCGTCCAGCGTGTCGATGACGGCGCGCAGGGTCAGATCCTTCGTGCCGTCGACGGCCTCGGAGAACGCCTGCCAGAAGGCGCGCAGCACGGCCTTCCAGTCGATGCGCCCGCCGGAGACGTCGTCGAGCTGCTCCTCCAGCTTGGCCGTGAAGTCGTACTCGACGTAGCGGCCGAAGAAGCTGGAGAGGAATGCCGTCACCAGGCGGCCGCGGTCTTCCGGGACGAACCGGCGCTTGTCGAGCCGCACGTAATCGCGGTCCTGCAGCACCTGCAGGATCGAGGCGTAGGTCGAGGGCCGGCCGATACCCATCTCTTCGAGCTTGCGCACCAGACTGGCCTCGCTGTAGCGCGGCGGCGGCTGGGTGAAGTGCTGCTCGGGCGTGACGGCCTTGCGCGTGACGCCCTCGCGCTCGACGAGCGGCGGCAGGCGTCTTTCGTCGTCGCCCTCTTTGGCCTGGCCGTTGGCGGGTTCGTCGCGGCCCTCACGGTAGACGCGCAGGAAGCCGTCGAAGGCGACCGTCGAGCCGGTGGCGCGCAGCACCACCTGGCCGTCGGGCGCGGCGATGTCGGCGGCGACCTGGTCGAGCTCGGCGCTGGCCATCTCCGCCGCCACGGTGCGCTGCCAGATCAGCTCGTAGAGCCGGGCGCCGTCGCGGTCCAGGTGCCCGGCGACCTGGCTCGGGCGGCGGAAGAAGTCGGTCGGGCGCACCGCTTCGTGCGCCTCCTGGGCTTTCTTCGCCTTGGTTTTGTAGATGCGCGGGGAGGCGGGGACGTAAGGGTCGCCGAAGTCCTTGGCGATCAGCCGGCGCGAGGCACTGACGGCCTCGCCGCTCAGCACCACGCTGTCCGTCCGCATGTAGGTAATCAAACCGACGGTCTGGCCGCCGATGTCGATGCCCTCGTAGAGCTTCTGGGCGACGCGCATGGTCTGGGTGGCGCCGAAGCCCAGCTTGCGCGAGGCCTCCTGCTGCAGGCTGGAAGTGTTGAACGGCGGCTGGGGGTTGCGCTTGACGCGCTTCTTCTCGACCAAAGCGACGGCGAACTCCCGCGCCTCGATGGCGGCGACGGCGGCGCTCGCCATCGCTTCGTCCTTCAGCGCCATGCGGTCCAGCTTGGCGCCGTCCAGGTGGGTGAGGCGCGCGGTGAAGGGCGCGCCCTTCGCACTCTCCAGCGCCACCTCGACGGACCAGTACTCCTGCGGCTTGAAGACCTCGATCTCGGCCTCGCGCTCGCAGATCAGGCGCAGGGCGACCGACTGCACGCGGCCGGCCGAGCGCGATCCCGGCAGCTTGCGCCACAAGACCGGCGACAGCGTGAAGCCGACCAGGTAGTCCAGCGCCCGGCGCGCCAAGTAGGCCTCGATCAGGTCGTCGTCGAGGTCGCGCGGGTGGCTGAAGGCCTCGCGCACCGCCGTCTCGGTGATCTCGTTGAAGACCACGCGGCGCACCGGGATGCCGGCCAGGAGGTGCCGTTCGCGCAGGATCTTCTCGATGTGCCAGGAGATCGCCTCGCCCTCGCGGTCCGGGTCGGTGGCGAGGAAGAGCGCGCTGGCGCCGTCGAGGGCGTCGGCGATCGCCTTGATCGGCTTCTCGGCCCGGTCGTCGACCTGCCAGTCCATCGCGAAGTCCTCGTCCGGCCGCACCGAGCCGTCCTTGGGCGGCAGGTCGCGGACGTGGCCGTAGCTCGCCAGCACGGTGTAGTCGCTGCCGAGGTACTTGTTGATGGTCTTCGCCTTGGCCGGCGATTCGACGATGACGACGTTCATGATCCTCCGGATCTTCCGCATTGGCGCCTTTCTGGCCGGGTCGCCCCGGCGCGGGACGGGGAGAATTGGCGCAAGCCGGGTCGGCCGTCAACCAGATGTGTGCTGGATGGATTGACAAACGGTTGAGACGGGGCGGCGTCGCGCGGCCCCGTCACAGCGCCGCGATGCGGTTCCCCGGCTGGCGCTCCAGGCGACCGGCCAGTTCCAATTCCAGCAGCACCGAGAGCACGGTCGCGGCCGCGAGGCTGGTCGCGCGCACCACGTCATCGACGGGCGTCGGCGCCGGCGACAGGGCCTCGGCAACGGCGGCGCGGGCCACGTCGAGCGCGTCATCGGACGGCTCGGCATAGGCCGCCTCCGCGTCCGCCAGCGGCGCCGGTGTCCTGGGGGTCTGGGTCATCGGCGCCACAACCTCCAGCACGTCCTGGGCGCTCTGGGTCAGCACCGCGCCCTGGCGGATCAGGTCGTTGGTGCCGTTGGCGCGGGGGTCGCGCGGGCTGCCGGGCACGGCGAAGACCTCGCGGCCCTGCTCAAGCGCCAGCCGCGCCGTGATCAGCGAGCCCGAGCGTCGCGCCGCCTCGACCACCAGCACGCCCAGCGCCAGGCCGGCGATGATGCGGTTGCGCCGCGGGAAGTGGCGCGCCGTCGGCTGGGTGCCGGGAGGCATCTCAGAGACGACGACGCCGTCGCGGGCGATGCGCTCGTGCAGTTCCCGGTGCTCCGGCGGGTAGATCACGTCCAGGCCGCCGGCGACGACCGCGATGGTGCCGCCGTCGAGGGCGCCAACATGCGCCGCGGCGTCGATGCCGCGCGCGAGGCCCGAGACGACCGCCAGGCCGGCCGCGCCCAGTTCGCGCGCCAGTTCCGTCGCCAGGCCACGGCCGTTGCCCGAGGCGTTACGCGCGCCGACGATGGCCACGGCCGGCTGGTGCAACAATTCCGAACGGCCGAGCATGGCGAGCGTCGGCGGCGCGCTGTCCGAGGCCGCCAACAACGGCGGGTAGTCGGCGTCGCCGAGCGCGATCAGGCGGGCGCCGAGGGCGTCAAGGGCGTCGATCTCGGCCTCGGCCGCGTCCCGCGGGAACGGGCGCAAGGCGGCGCGGCGGCCGCCGCGACGGCTCAGCTCCGGCAGCGCCTCCAGCGCCGACGCCGCGTCGCCGTAGCGGGCGATGAGCTGGCGGAAGGTGATCGGCCCGACGTGGTCGGTGCGCGCGAGGCGCAGCCGGTCGCGGGTCTCGTCATGGGAGAGCGGTGCCGTCGTCATGCGCGCGAAAGGTTGGGGCGACGCGCCCCGGGCGTCAACCGCCCCGGTCAACCGTCGTCGGGCTTCGACTTGCCGATCACCGGCTCCTCGCCCTTGAGCAGCCGCCGGATGTTCTCATGGTGGCGCAGCCAGACGATGATCGCGACCAGCGCCGACAGCTCCATGATCTGCGGCGTCGCCAGAAACCAGGCGGCGACCGGTCCCGCGGCGACGGAGGCGAGGCCGCCGAGCGACGAGCGCCGCGTCAGCGCCGCGACGACGGCCCACATGCCGCAGGCGGCGATCCCCACCGGCCAGGCGAGGCCGAGCAGCATGCCGAGCGTCGTCGCCACGGCCTTGCCGCCGCGGAAGCGCAGCCAGACCGGGAACAGGTGCCCGAGCACGACGGCGAGCGACGCCGTCACCGCGATGTCGGGCCCGTACTGCGCGCCCAGCAGCGCCGCCGCGGCCCCCTTGCCCGCGTCGAGCGCCAGCGTCGCCGCGGCGAGGCCCTTGCGGCCGGTGCGCAACACGTTGGTGGCGCCGATGTTGCCGGAACCGACTTTGCGGATGTCGCCCAGGCCGGCGAGGCGCGTCAGCACGAGGCCGAAGGGGATTGAGCCCAGCAAGTAGGCGACGACGAACGCCGCCGCGAAGTACGGCCAGGAATGCGCCCAACTGATCGGATCGGGCATTCAGGAACTGCTCTCGAACACCGTGCGGCCGTCGACGATAGTGCGCAGCACACGGCCCTGGATCAAGCGGTCGTCGAACGGCGTGTTCTTCGACTTGGAGTGCAGGTGCGCGCGGTCGACCTTGCCCGGCTTGTCCGGGTCGAACAGCACCAGGTCGGCCGGCGCGTCCGCGGCCAGGCGGCCGGCGGGCAGGCCCAGCAGGTCGGCCGGGCCGCAGGTCAGCGGTCTCAGCGCCTCGATGAGCGTGAGGTGGCCGTTGTGGAACAGCTCCAGCGCGATCGGCAGCAGCGTCTCGAGGCCGACGCCGCCGAACGCCGCCTGGCCGAACGGCAGGCGTTTCGAGTCTTCGTCCTCCGGCACGTGGTCGGAGGCGATGGCGTCGATCGTGCCGTCGGCGATGGCGGCGACGACGGCCTGGCGGTCGGCCTCCGCGCGCAGCGGCGGCGAGAGCTTGGCGAAGGTCCGGTAGTCGCTGACCGCCAGCTCGTTGAGGGCGAAGTAGAACGGCGCGGTGTCGCAGGTCACGGCCAGCCCCGCCGCCTTGGCGGCGCGCACGCGCTCCAGCGCCGCCGCGGTGGAGAGGTGCGCGAAATGCAGGCGCCCGCCGGTGTCGGCCAGCAACGTCAGGTCGCGCTCGACCATGACCAGCTCGGCGACCGGCGAGATGCCGGCGAGGCCCAGGCGCGTCGACAGCTCGCCGGCGTTCATCACGCCGTCGGCGGCGAGCTGCGGGTCCTCCGGGTGCTGCACCAGCAAGGCGTCGAAGGCCTGGCCGTACTTCAGGAGCCGCGTCAGGACGCGGGGGTTGTCGATCGCCCGGCGGCCGTCGCTGAAGCCCAGCGCCCCGGCCGCCTGCATCAGGCCGATCTCGGTGATCTCCGTGCCTGCGTTGCCGCGCGTGGCGGCGCCGTAGCAGTAGACCTTGACCAGCTTCACCTCGCGCGCCCGGCGGGCGACGAACTCCAGCATCGCCGGGTCGTCGAGCGGCGGCGCGCTGTCCGGCAGGGCGACCATGGTCGTGACGCCGCCGGCCGCGGCGGCGCGCGAGGCGGAGGCGATGTCCTCCTTGTGCTCCTCGCCGGGCTCGCCCAGGCGCACGCGCATGTCGACGAGGCCCGGCGCCAGCACGTGCCCAGCGCAGTCGACGACCTGCGCGCCTTCCGGGTCGGCGCCGGCGCCGAGGTCGGAGCCGACGCGCAGGATGCGGTCGTCGTGGACCAGCACGCCGCCGGGCGCGTCGAGGCCGCTCGCCGGGTCGATCAGGCGCGCGTTGACGTAGGCGACGCGGCCCGGGATGACCGGCGCGCTCATGGCCGGTTGGCGCCGTCATCGGTGCGGGTCAGGACGTCGAGGCAGGCCATGCGCACGGCGACGCCCATCTCCACCTGCTCGCGGATCAGGCTGCGGTCCAGGTCGTCGGCCAGCTCGCTGTCGATTTCCACACCGCGGTTCATCGGCCCGGGGTGCATGATCAGCGCGTCCGGCTTGGCGCAGGCCAGCTTCTCGTAGTCCAGGCCGTAGAAACGGAAGTACTCGCGCACGCTCGGCACATGGCTGCCGTGCATGCGTTCGCGCTGCAGCCGCAGCATCATGACGATGTCGCAGCCGTCGAGCCCGGCGCGCATGTCGTGGAAGACCTCGACGCCCAGGCGCTCGACCGCGGGTGGCAGCAGCGTCGGCGGCGCGATGAGGCGCACCCGCGCGCCCATGGTCTGCAACAGGATGATGTTCGAACGGGCGACGCGGCTGTGCGCGACGTCGCCGCACAGCGCCACCAGCAGGCCCTGCAGGCTGCCGCGGCGGCGCCGGATGGTCAGCGCGTCCAAGAGCGCCTGGGTCGGGTGCTCGTGGCTGCCGTCGCCGGCGTTGATGACGGCGCCGTTGACCTTCTCCGCCAGCAGCGAGGCGGCGCCGGCGTCCGGATGGCGCACGACCAGCACGTCCGGGTGCATGGCGTTCAGCGTCATCGCCGTGTCGATCAGGGTCTCGCCCTTCTTGATGGCGCTGGCGGCGACGGAGATGTTGACCACGTCGGCGCCCAGGCGCTTGGCCGCCAACTCGAAGCTGGTGCGCGTGCGGGTCGAGGTCTCGAAGAACAGGTTGATGCAGGTGCGCCCGTGCAAGAGGTCGCTCTTGCGGTCGCGCCCACGGTTGCGCTCGACATAGCCGTCGGCCAGGTCGAGCAGATAACCGATCTCCAGGGGATCGAGGCCGTCGATGCCCAGCAGGTGCCGGTGCGGGAATCCGCCGGGCGGCAAGGCGGGGGAGGTCTCGACGGCGGCCATCGAGGGCGACTCCCTAATGGTGCGCCCGAGTCGGCGGCAAAGGAATCTCAGTCGCAGTAATGGCAGCGCACCTCGGTGAACAGCGTGTCGCGGTCGGCCTCTTCCATGGCGTGGACCAGCACGATGCGCAGCGCCTTGTGCTCGTCGGGCAGGTCGTAGTGGTTCGCCATCTCCTTCAGCCACGCCAGCATGTTCGGCTTGATGTTGAGCGTCGCCGCCGTGTTGCCGTCGTCCATGGTCGCCTCTCGCCGTTCCGGTCCCTTGGAAGCTAGGCGCGGCTCAGGCCAGGAGCAAGAGCCAGAGTGGCATGGTCACGAAAGCGAGCGCGGTCTCGCAGGTCAGCACGCCCGCCAGCATGGCGTGGTCGCCACCCATCTGGCGCGCTAGGATGTAGGACGAGGCACTGCCGGGCACCGCGTTGAACAGCACCGCCACCGGCACGGCAAGGCCGGTCACGCCAAACGCCTGGCACAGTGCAAGCGTCAGCGCCGGGGCCGCGCCGAGCTTCAGGATCGATGCGATGGTGACACCGGTGCCGGCGTTCCGTGCGGCCTTGAGGCTCAGCCCCGCGCCGACGGCGAGCAGCGCCAGCGGGAGGGAGGCGCGGCCGAGGATCTCGACGAACGGATCGACGCCGAACGGCAGCGGGATTCCAAGCGCGTTGAGCGCGCCGCCGGCCGCCACAGCGAGGATAATCGGATTTCGGACCACCTGTCCGACGACAGCCAGGACGCCCAACTGCCCGCCGCCGTAACGCGCCAGCACGACCACCGACGCGACATTCACCACCGGCACCACCGCGGCGATGCCGATCGCCGCCAGCGCCAGGCCGTCGGGCCCGAAAATCCCGGCGGCGGCGGCCAGGCCGATGTAGGTGTTGGGCCGGATGGCCCCTTGGAAGACGCTGGTGAAGCCGGGACCGTCGAGGCCGGCGACCCTCGTCAGCAGCGGACGCGCCAGCAGCACCAGCGCCGCGACGGCGATGACGGCGAGCGCCAGCGCCGCGAAGGCGCCCTCGAGCGGCAGGCCCGCGAAGTCGGTGCCGGCGACGGTGCGCAGCAAGAGGGCCGGAAACAGGAGGTAGTAGACCAGTCGCTCGACCTGGGTCCAGAACGCCGGCGGCAGCCAACCGCTGCGGCGCGCGACGAACCCGACGACGATCAGCCCGAAGATCGGCAGCAGGGCCTCGACGATGGCTGCCACGGCTCAGTCGCGGCCGTGGGCGAGGCGGTCCAGCGCGCCCTGCAGGATATAGGCCGCCGCCATCCGGTCGACGACCTGGGCGCGGCGGCGGCGCGACAGATCGGCCTCGTCGACCAGCACGCGTTCCACGGCCGCCGTCGACAGCCGCTCGTCCCAGAACGCCAGCGGCCAGTCGTGGCGCGCCAGGAGGTTGGCCGCGAACTGGCGCGTCGACTGACAGCGCGGCCCCTCGGAGCCGTCCATGCTGACCGGCAGCCCCAGCACCAGCCCGCCGACCCCGCGCTCCGCCATCAACGCTTCGAGAGCCTCGGCGTCGCGGGTGAATTTCGTGCGCCGGATCGTCTCGACCGGCGAGGCGAGAGACAAACCTGGGTCGCTCAGCGCCAGCCCGATGGTCTTGCTGCCCAGGTCGAGGCCCAGCAGGCGCTCTCCACGCGCCAGGTGCGCGGGCAGGTCGGCGACGTCGACGATCGGCATGGGCGGGGGATACCGCCCCCGGCCGCCGGACTCAATCGTGCAGCACGAAGACGTTGCCGTCGTTGTCCTTGAACTGGCCCATCAGGCCGCCCCAGAACTGCTTGTTCGGCGGCTCGATGAACTCGACGCCCTTGGCGGCATACTCCTCGTACGTCGCCTGCACGTCGTCGGCGGTGAACACCAGGTTGGCGAAAGTGCCGATGCGGTCTTCCAGGCCATCCGGCGTCATGAGCACGAAGTGGGTCTGCGCCCCAGGCGGCGCTACGACCAGCCACCGCTTCGCCGTCGCGTCGCCCATCGGCGTGTCCTGCAGCAGTTCGAAGCCGAGCTTCTCCGTATAGAAGGCCAGCGCCGCGTCCTGGTCGCCGACGCAGATCCCCACCGTCGCCGCATGACTGATCATCGGACCCCTCCGTCGCGTTGGAAAGTCGCCATCATTGTCACGGTTCTCAACCGCGGCAAGGCCGCCCGCTTGCGAAGGCCCGGACCCCGGTGTAGCTTCCGCGCCGCCCGCATTTGGGCGGCTCTCCACGCTTGGAACACGTGCCATGGCGCTCGACCCCGATACCGTGCGACGCATCGCGCGGCTCGCCCGCATCAAGGTGCCGGAGGACCAGTTGGCCCCGCTCGGCGCCGAGCTCAACAACATCCTTGGCTGGGTCGAGCAGCTGGGCGAGGTCGACACCGACGGCGTCCGGCCGATGTCGAGCGTCGCCGACATGCGCCTCAAGATGCGCGAGGACGTGGTGACGGCCGGCGAGGACCCGGACGCCGTGCTCAAGAACGGCCCGGAGGTCGACGAGGGATTCTACGTCGTGCCCAAGGTGATCGAGTGATGGCGCTGACAGACCTCACCATCGCCGGCGCGTTGGACCTCCTCGACAAGCGCGAGGTCAGCGCCGTCGAACTCACGCAGGCGCACTTCGACGCCATCGAGGCGCACACCGGCGGCACCTTCATCACGCCGACGCCGGGGAAGGCGCTGGACATGGCCGCGGCGTCCGACGCCCGGCGCGCCGCCGCCGAGGCCGGGCCACTCGACGGCGTGCCGCTGGCGATCAAGGACCTGTTCTGCACCGCGGGCATCCAGACGACGGCCGGCAGCCACATCCTCGGCGGCTTCACGCCGGGCTACGAATCGACGGTGACCGCGAACCTGTGGGACGCGGGCGCCGTCATGCTCGGCAAGACAGGCATGGATGAGTTCGCTATGGGCTCGTCGACCACGACCTGCCACTACGGCGCGGCGATCAACCCGTGGAAGGCCGCAAGCGGCCCGAGCGCCGGCAAGGACCTGGTGCCCGGCGGTTCCTCCGGCGGCTCCGCCGTCGCCGTCGCGGCGCGGCTGGCGCCGGGGGCGACCGGCACGGACACCGGCGGCTCGATCCGCCAGCCGGGCGCCTTCTGCGGCATCGTCGGCATGAAGCCGACCTACGGGCGCTGCTCTCGCTGGGGCATCGTCGCGTTTGCCAGCTCGCTCGACCAGGCCGGGCCGATGACGCGCACGGTGGAAGATTCGGCGATCATGCTGCAGGCCATGGCCGGGCACGACCCGAAGGACTCGACCTCCGCCGACATCGACCTGCCGGACCTGCGTGCGGCCATGACCGGCGACGTGCGGGGGCTGCGCGTCGGCATCCCCAAGGAATACCGCGTCGACAACATGCCGACGGAGATCGACGGGCTATGGGACCAGGGCGCCGCCTGGCTGCGCGAGGCGGGCGCCGAGATCGTCGAGGTCTCGCTGCCGCTGACGAAGTACGCGCTGCCCTGCTACTACATCGTCGCCCCAGCGGAGGCGTCGTCGAACCTGGCGCGCTACGACGGCGTGCGCTATGGCCTGCGCGAGCCGGGCGACGACTTGACCGCGATGTACGAGAACACGCGCGGGGCCGGCTTCGGCGCCGAGGTGCGTCGGCGGGTGATGATCGGCACCTACGTGCTCTCCGCCGGCTACTACGACGCGTATTACCTGAAGGCGCAGCAGGTGCGCACCCGCATCGCCGACGATTTTCGAACGGCGTTCGAGAGCTGCGACGTGCTCTTGACGCCGACCGCGCCGTCGGCCGCCTTCGCCATCGGCGAGAAGGAAGACGACCCGATCGCCATGTACCTCAACGACGTCTTCACCGTGCCCGCCTCGCTCGCTGGCCTGCCGGGCATCTCGGTGCCGGCGGGGCTCGACGGCAGCGGTCTCCCGCTCGGCCTGCAGTTGATCGCGCCGGCGTTCGACGAGGCGACGCTGTTCCGCGCCGCCGGCGTGCTGGAGACCGCCGCCGGCTTCGACGTGCGGCCGGGGGGCGGGGCATGAACGACAACATCGCCGCGCCGCTGATCGAGGGCGCGACGGGACCGTGGGAGGTCATTGTCGGCCTCGAGACCCACGTCCAGGTCGCCTCCGAAGCGAAGCTGTTCTCCGGCGCCTCGACCGCGTTCGGCGGCGCGCCCAACAGTCACGTCAGCCTGGTGGACGCGGCGATGCCCGGCATGCTGCCGGTGATCAACGCCGAGTGCGTGCGCCAGGCCGTGCGCACCGGCCTCGGCCTCAACGCCGAGATCAACCTGTTCTCGGTGTTCGACCGCAAGAACTACTTCTACCCGGACCTGCCCGCCGGCTATCAGATCAGCCAGTACAAGCAGCCCATCGTCGGCGAGGGTGTCCTGATCCTCGACATGCCCGACGGCTCGACCCGCGAGATCGGCATCGAGCGCCTGCACATGGAGCAGGACGCCGGCAAGTCGCTGCACGACCAGCACCCGTCGAAGACCTACATCGATTTGAACCGCTCCGGCGTGGCGCTGATGGAGATCGTCTCGCGGCCGGACCTGCGCTCGGCCGACGAGGCCTCGCTGTACTTGAACAAGCTGCGCACCATCGTGCGCTATCTCGGCACCTCGACCGGCAACATGGCCGAGGGCGCCATGCGCGCGGACGTGAACGTCTCCGTGCGGCGGCCGGGCGAGCCCTTGGGCACGCGCTGCGAGATCAAGAACGTCAACTCCATCCGCTTCGTGCGCCAGGCGATCGAGATCGAGGCGCGGCGCCAGATCGAAGTGCTGGAAGACGGCGGCACCATCGACCAGGAGACCCGCCTGTTCGACGCCCAGCGCGGCGAGACCCGCACCATGCGCTCGAAGGAAGAGGCGCACGACTACCGGTATTTTCCGGACCCGGATCTGCTGCCGCTGGAGCTCGACCCCGAGGAGGTCGAGGCGTTGCGCGCTGCCCTCCCGGAGTTGCCGGATGCAAAGAAGACCCGGTTCATGGACGAGCACGGGTTGAGCGCCTACGACGCCGGCGTGCTCGTCGCCGCCCGCGAGAGTGCGGACTTCTACGAGGCCGTCGTCGACGCCAAGGGCAAGGGCCGCGACGCCAAGCTCGCCGCCAACTGGGTGATATCCGAGCTGTTCGGGAGGTTGAACAAGGACGGCAAGGACGTCACCGAGAGCCCGGTGACGGCGGCGCAGCTCGGCGGTCTGCTCGACCTCATTGCCGACGACACGATCTCCGGCCGCATCGCCAAGGACGTCTTCGACGAGATGTTCGCGACCGGTCACGACGCCGCGGCCATCGTCGAGGCCAAGGGCCTCAAGCAGATCACCGACACCGGCGCCATCGAGGCCGCGGTCGACCAGGTCATCGCCGACAACCCGGAACAGGCCGATCAGTACCGCCAGGGCAACACAAGGGTCGCCGGCTGGTTCGTCGGCCAGGTCATGAAGGCGACCCAGGGCAAGGCCAATCCCAAGCTGGTCAACGAGCTGTTGAAGCAGAAGCTGGGGTGAGGTGACGGACATCCCGTTGTGCAGGAATACGGGGTTTGGGCAACTGCCAATTGGCAATCACTTGCCAAGTCGGTAGTGCGATTCTGAAGATAGGGGTGAGTCCATGGCAGTACACAACGATATTCTTTATGCCGGCATAGACGAACTCTACCTTGATCCCCGAAACCCTCGGTTGGGTCGGTCAATAACAAGCAAAAATCTTGCACAGGAAGACGTGCTCAAGGAGATGCTTGATTGGTCTCTAGACGAACTCGCGCTGTCCTTTCTTCAGAACGGTTTCTGGCCGCAGGAAGCGATTATCGTTGTCACTGATGACCTCTACGGAGAACAAGTGAGTGTCGTTGTCGAGGGCAATCGTCGGCTGGCGGCTCTAAAGCTGCTAAGGGACGCTTCAGTGGGCAGACCATTATCGCGAAAATGGGCACAACTCATCGAGGAGAATGGCGCGCCGGACGCAAATCTGTTCGAGCGTGTTCCCTACATTGAAGCAGATGAACGATCAGACGTATCAGGCTTTATTGGGTTCCGCCACGTTGCCGGGATCGCTGAGTGGGCGCCTGCCGAGAAGGCAGAGTACATATCGCGTCTTATTGATGACGAGGGTTTGTCTTATCATGACGTAATGCGGAAAATCGGGAGCAAGACGCCAATCGTTAGGCAGAATTACATTGCGTATCGATTGCTATTGCAGATGGAAGATAGTGACGAAATTGATGTTGAGAGAGTAGAGAACAAATTCAGTGTTCTGTATCTTTCCTTACGGACGCAAGGCACACAGACCTTTCTGAGCATTGATGTTGGGGCTCAACCCGGAGAAGCCGAGAGACCGGTACCGCAGGGGCATCTTGAGAACCTCAAGGATTTTGCACTGTGGCTCTTTGGAAATGATCGTAAGGCGGCAATAGTCCCTGAATCCCGCGACGTCGATAGATTTGGTCGGATATTGGCCAACGAAGAAGCGGTGGACTATCTAAGGCGATCTGAAAGTCCAAGCTTTGAAGCAGCGTACCGCATTGCCGGGGGCGACGAGCCCGAGGTCGTACGAATGCTGGACAGAGCTGCTGATCAGATCGAGGAAGCGCTGGGTCGAGTTCATCATTACAGAGAGTCCGATAAGATTTCGCGAGCTGTGAGGCGATGTAGCCTAGGTCATGAACCCATAAATGGGATTCCCGAATCGGCGGTGATCTGATTCAAGCTTC
>Ga0049108_10000185_pt1 | contig 20561 bp, 17 predicted proteins | sample WorMetilPIANOSA2_FD_60020 | JGI IMG/M metagenome (GOLD analysis project Ga0049108, IMG submission 60020) | Marine gutless worms symbiont microbial communities from Max Planck institute for Marine Microbiology, Germany - Olavius ilvae PIANOSA.2 | ecosystem: Host-associated > Annelida > Digestive... | reverse complement strand
CCAGGTCGACCGAGGCCCAGTCGATGCCGAGGTCGAGCGAGGAGGTGGCGACGACCGCGGCCAGGTCGCCGCGCGCCATCGCCGCCTCGACCTTGCGGCGCTGCTCCGGCGCCAGGCTGCCGTGGTGCAGCGCGATGGCCAGGCCGTCGTCGTTCAACCGCCAGAGCGCCTGGAAGATCAGCTCCGCCTGGGCGCGGGTGTTGACGAAGACCAGCGTGGTGCCGCCCTCGCGGATCAGGCGGTAGACCTCGGGCGCGGCGTGCAGCGCCATGTGGCCCGACCAGGGCACGCGCGCCGCCGGCACCATGATCGACACCTCGGCGCGCGCGCCGCCCTTGCCGACGATGCGGGTGACGTTCGCGCCGTCGCCCAGGGGCGAGAGCCAGTCGATGAGGCGGTCGGGCTCGGCGACCGTGGCGCTGAGCCCGATGCGCACGGCGTCGGGCGCCAGCGACGCCAGCCGCGCCAGCCCCAGCGACAGCAGGTCCCCGCGCTTGTTGTCGGCAAGGGCGTGCAGCTCGTCGACGATGACGCAGTGCAGGTCCTGGAACAGCCGCGGCGCGTCCTCATAGGACAGCAAGAGCGCCAGGCTCTCCGGCGTCGTCATCAGCATGTGTGGCGGCCGGGCGCGCTGGCGCTGGCGTTTGGACGCCGGCGTGTCGCCGGTGCGCGTCTCCGCCGCGACCGGCAGCGCCATCTCGGCGACCGGCGCCTCGAGGTTGCGGTGGATGTCGACCGCCAGCGCCTTCAGCGGCGAGACGTAGAGCGTGTGCAGGCCCTTGAAGTCGGCGTCGGCGTCGAGCCGGCCCGCGAGGTCGATCAAGCCCGGCAGAAATCCCGCGAGGGTCTTGCCGCCGCCGGTCGGCGCGATCAGCAGCGCCGACTGGCCCCCCTGCACCGCCTTGAGCATGGCGAGCTGGTGCGGGTGCGGCCGCCAGCCGCGGCTATCGAACCAGGCGGCGAAGCGGTCGGGCAGCGTCGCCATGTCACCGCTCAGGCGCCGGCGTCGGCCGCGGCGATAGCGGCGCCGACGCGGGCGTTGTGCTCGACCAGCGCGATGTTTGTCTTCAGCGTCGCGCCGTCGCTCAGCGCCGCCAGCCGGTCGAGCAGGAACGGCGTCACGTCGTTGCCGGCGATGCCCTGGGTCGCGGCCTCGTCGAGCGCGCGGGCGATCAGCCGCTCGACCTCGGCCCGGTCCATGGCGGCCTCGACCGGCACCGGGTTCGCGAACACGAGACCGCCGTCGAGCAAATCCCAGTGGGCGCGCATCAGGGCCGCGGCGGCCGTCGGGTCGTCGACCTGTGCCGTGAGCCCGACCCCGCTGTCGCGCGTGTAGAACGCCGGCAGCTCGTCGGTGCCGTAGCCGACCACCGGCACGCCCTGGGTCTCCAGCACCTCCAGCGTGCGCGGCAGGTCCAGGATCGCCTTGGCGCCGGCGCAGACCACCGCGACCGGCGTGCGCGCCAGTTCCGTCAGGTCGGCCGAGACGTCGAGGCTCGCTTCGCCGCCGCGATGCACGCCGCCGATGCCGCCGGTGACGAAGACGCGGATGCCCGCCAGGTGCGCGGCGATCATCGTCGCCGCGACCGTCGTGGCGCCCCAGCCTTCACCCCGCGCCAGGATGGCCGCGAGGTCCCGCCGGCTGACCTTGGCGACGTCCGGCGCCTGGGCCAGCGCCGCGACCTCGTCGTCGCTCAGCCCGACGATCAGCCGGCCGTCGCACACCCCCACGGTCGCCGGCACCGCGCCGCCTTCGCGCACCAGCGCGTCCACCCGCGCCGCTGTCTCGACGTTCGCGGGATAAGGCATGCCGTGGGCGATGATCGTGGACTCCAGCGCCACGACCGGCGCGCCGTCGGCCAGCGCGCTCGCGACCTCCGGCGCGACCGCCAGCCTTTCCTTCACTGCGCGACCTTGAGCCGGTCGAGCCGGGCGGCGAGGCGCGCCGGGCTGAGGTCTTCGGAGACCGAGCCCGGCGTCTCAAGCGCCAGGCTGGCCGCGGCCAGGCCGTAGCGGATGGGGTGCACGTCGCCGTCCATGCAGGTGCCGTAGATGAAGCCGGCGATCAGCGCGTCGCCCGCCCCGGTGACGTCGACGACGGTGCCGCCGGCCAGCGCCGGCACGTCAGCCGTGCCTTCCTCGTCGGACAGCAGCACGCCCTCGGCACCGCGGGTGATGACGACCGCGCCCGCGCCACGCTGCCGCAGCAGCTTGGCGAGCTGGACCTCGTCGCCGTCGGCCCCCGCCAGCACCGCGGCCTCGGCGGCGTCCGGGAACACCGCGTCGAGGGCGTCGAGCACGGGCGCGAGACGCGGCGCCTTGGCGACCGAGACGGGGTCGGCCAGCACCGCGACGCCGCGCGCGCGGCGCCGGCGCAGCAGGTGCGCCAGGCTGGCGGCCGGCAGGTTGGCGTCGACGAACCAGACGTTGTGCCGCGCCAAGGACGGCGTCGCCGCGTCGACCCAGTCGGTGTCCATGTTGTCGAGGATCGCCATGTCGGCAAGGCCCATGACCAGCCCGCCCTCCGGCTCCAGCACGGCGGTATAGGTCGCCGTCAGCTCGTCGTCGACCACGTCGACGCCGGTGACGTCGACGCCCGCCCCGACCAGCCGGTCGAGCACCATCGCCCCCGCCTTGTCGCCGCCGACGACGGAGAACAGCGACGCCTGGCAGCCCAGCCGCGCCAGGGTCTCCGCCACGTTGCGGGCGACGCCACCGGACGACGTCGCGACGCTGACCGGGTTGGAGGAGCCGAACTCCGGCGCCGCGGCCAGGCGCGCGGTGCGGTCCACGTCGCAGCCGCCGACGCAGGCGATGCGGACGTCGCGCGGCTGCATCATGCGTCGAACGCCGCGCGCAGGGCCGCGATCCGCTCGGCGAGCGCCGCCTCGTCGTAGGGCGGCGGGTCGCCCAGGCGCGTGACCGGCGCGGGCCAGGTGGCGTCGCCCGTGAAGCGCGCGACGACGTGGATGTGCAGCTGCGCGACGATGTTGCCCAGCGCGGCGACGTTGATCTTGTCGGGGGCGAAGATATCCTCCAGCACGCGCGAAGCGCGGACGATCTCGGCCGTGGCCTGGGCCTGGTCGGCGGCGGTCAGGTCGTGGAAATTGCGCAGGCCCGGCCGCCGCGGCACCAAGAGCAGCCACGGATATGCCGGGTCGTTCATCAGCCGCACGGCCGAGAGGTCCAGGTCGGTGACCGCGACCGTGTCGGCGGCGATGCGCGGATCGAGCTCGAAGGTGTCGTTCATGATCGTGGCAGCGCCCAGGCCCGAAAGCTGGCTGAAGGTAACCGAGCGCGGGCTCTATTGCGAGCCGGGGGACTTCTACGTCGATCCGGTGCGGCCGGTCGACCGCGCGGTGATCACCCACGGCCACGCCGACCACGCCCGGCCCGGCCACGCACGCGTGCTGGCGACGCCCGAGACGCTGGCCATCATGACGGCGCGCTATGGCGAGGAGGCCGGGAAGCAGCCGCTTCGCTACGGCGAGACGGTCGCGATCGGGGACGCTTCGGTGCGTCTCGCGCCCGCTGGGCATGTGCTGGGCAGCGCCCAGGCTGTGCTGGAGCATCGCGGCAGCCGCATCGTCGTCTCCGGCGACTACAAGCGGCGAACGGACCCGACCTGCGCCGCCTTCGAGCCGGTGCCCTGCGACGTCTTCATCACCGAGGCGACGTTCGGCCTGCCGGTGTTCCGCCACCCGCCCGACGCCCACGAGATCGCTCGGCTGCTGGCGTCCATGCAGCACTTCCCCGAACGCACACACCTCGTTGGCGCCTACGCGCTCGGCAAGGCGCAGCGGATGATCGCGCTGTTGCGCCAGGCCGGCGTCGACCGGCCGTTGTTTCTCCACGGAGCCCTCGAAAAACTCTGCCCGCTCTATCGCGATCACGGGGTGGAGCTCGGCGAGCTGCGCCCCGCCGCGGGCCTGAGCAAAGCGGAGCTGGCGGGTCAGATCGTGCTGGCGCCGCCCTCAGCCCTCAACGACCGCTGGTCGCGGCGCATGGCCGAGCCCGTGACCGCGATGGCGAGCGGCTGGATGCGGGTGCGCGCCCGCGCCCGCCAGCGCGGCGCCGAGCTGCCGCTGGTGATCTCCGACCACGCCGACTGGGACGAGCTGACGCGCACCCTCGACGACGTCGACGCGCCCGAAGTCTGGGTGACCCATGGCCGCGAGGAGGCACTGGTCCACTACGCCACGACCCATGGCCGCCGCGCCCGGGCGCTGGCGCTGGTGGGGCGCGAGGAAGAGGCGGAATGAGGGCCTTCGCGACCCTGCTCGACGACCTGAGCTACCAGTCGTCCCGCAACGCCAAGCTGCGGCTGATGGGGGATTACTTCGCGAGCGCACCCGACCCGGATCGGGGCTATGCCCTGGCTGCGCTGACGGGAGAACTCTCCCTCTCCGCCGCGAAGCCCAAGCTGATCCGCGAGCTGGTGACCGAGCGCGTCGACCCGGTGCTATTCGGCTGGTCCTACGACTATGTCGGGGACCTGGCCGAGACCGTGGCGCTGATCTGGCCCGAACGGCCCGGCGCCAACCGCTCCCCGGCGCTCAGCGAGGTCGTCGCGCGCCTGGAGGAGAGCCACCGCGCCGCCCTGCCCGGGCTCTTGGAGTCCTGGCTCGACGCCATGGACGCGACCGAGCGCTGGGCGCTGCTGAAGCTGATCACTGGCGCCCTGCGTGTCGGCGTCTCCGCGCGCCTCGCCAAGACCGCGTTGGCTGGAATGGCCGACCGCGACGTCGCCGAGATCGAGGAGGTCTGGCACGGCCTCGAGGTGCCGTACGTCGACCTGTTCGCCTGGCTCGAGAACCGCGGCCCCCGGCCCTCGATCGACGACAAGCCGGCGTTCCGCCCGCTGATGCTGGCGAACCCGTTGGAGGACGGCGACCTCGCCAAGCTCGATCCGGCCGACTACCGCGCCGAATGGAAGTGGGACGGGATCAGGGTGCAGCTCGTCGGCCTGACCGACGGCCACGGCCGGCGCCACGCGCGGATCTACTCGCGCACCGGCGACGACATCTCCCGCGCCTTCCCCGACGTCGCCGAGGCGATCGACTTCGACGCCGTGCTGGATGGCGAGCTGCTGGTCGTGCGCGGCGGCGAAGCGGCGCCGTTCAACGACCTGCAACAGCGCCTGGGCCGCAAGACGGTGAGCGCCAAGATGCTCTCGGAGTTCCCGGCGCACGTGCGGGTCTACGACATCCTGTTCGATCGCACCGAGGACCTGCGCGGCCTGGGCTTCGACGCCCGCCGGGCGCGACTGGAGGCGTTCCTCGCCGGCGGCCGGGCGCGGCTCGACCTCTCGCCGCTGGTGCCATTCGATGCCTGGGACGAGTTGGCCCAACTGCGCGACGGCGCGCGCAGCGCCGGCATCGAGGGGCTGATGCTGAAGCGCGCCGACAGCCCCTACCTGGCCGGCCGCCCAAAAGGCCCGTGGTTCAAGTGGAAGCGCGACGCGCTGACGGTCGACACGGTCTTGATGTACGCCCAGCGCGGCCACGGGAAGAGGAGTTCATTCTACTCCGACTTCACCTTCGGGTGCTGGCGCAATGGGGACGAAGGCACGGAACTGGTGCCCGTCGGCAAGGCCTATTTCGGCTTCACCGACGAGGAACTGGTGCAGCTCGACAAGTGGGTGCGCGGCCACACGCTGAACCGCTTCGGCCCCGTGCGCGAGGTCGAACCGGCGCTGGTGCTGGAGGTCGCCTTCGACGACGTGCACCGCTCCAAGCGCCACAAGTCCGGCCTCGCCATGCGCTTCCCGCGCATCCACCGCATCCGTTGGGACAAGCCCGCGGCCGAGGCCGACTGGGTCGGCGCGCTGGAGCGGCTGATGGGGTGATACGGCCCCCGCGCCGCCCTTCTGCGTCGCGCGGGCGCCGTACCTGGCCCTCGCTCCGCGCTATGGTCCCGGTCGGACCATGCCGGCCATGTCGACCTCCACCTTCGTCGCCAGATCCGCCAGGCTGTCGTGTAGCGTCTGGATGACGTAGAGCGGGTTGTGCGCATAGACGCCCGGGTCCTTGAGCGAATACTGGTAGTTGTAGGCGGCCTTGAGCAGGCGCGGCGTCCAGGCGTTGTAGCGGTTGGGATACCTTGCCTCGCCCGCGTCGGCCTTGCCGTTGGCGTTCGTGTCGTTGAAGAAGTACGGGTAGGCGTGCGCGTCGTAGGCCGTCGGCACCCCGCCGACCTCGTTGGCGTAGGCCTGGATGGCGGCGTAGAGCGCCGCCTGCAGCGTGGCGATCTCCTCGGCGATGCCCTCCTCGGCGTCGCCATCGCCGTCGAAGTCGTCCTTGGACTTGTCGCGGATCTTGCGCAGGTCGGCCTTCTCGCGAATCCGCGGCGACTTGTGGCAGCCGGCGCACTCGTCGACCCGGATCTTGACCGTGTGCTACTCGTGGCAGTCGGCGCAGCGCGTCACGTCCTCGTCGTGCACGAAGTAGCCGCGGTACGCTTGGTCCTCGTACTCGTAGGCGCCCATTGCCTCGGTGCCGTAGCGAGTGGCGCCCGCCGCACGGTAGTGGATGTTGATGAAGCGCAGTTCGTCCGAGACGATGTCGGCCTCGCGTCCGTCCAGCCGCTTGTTGACGCTGAGCGTCGACTCGCGCCCCTGGTGGCACGTCATGCAGCGTGAGTCGTCGCCGACGTTGGTGATCTCGGCGCCCGAGGGGAACGTGACGCTGTCCATGATCACGGTCACCTCGTTGTGGCAGGCGATGCAGCTGATCACCGTGCCGACCGGGGCCGGGCGGTCCACGCCGGGGCGCGAGCCGTCGGCGCCGATGTAGTCGAGGAACCCGGGCGTCGAGTGGCACTGGGCACAGGCCACCGGGATCTCGCCCTCCTCGTTCCAATGGGTGAACGCTTCTGCCGCGGCGCGGGCGTGGGGCGAGGCCGCCCAGTCGTCGACGAAGGGGATTTGCAGTGGCGGCGACTGCGCCCAAGCCGTGTGGCAGACGGCGGCAACCAGCGTGAAAGCGGCGACCGTCACGCCGTGACGGGCCCAGGTTCCAATGCCGTTCATTGCGCTTCTCCCTTGTCAGGCGCCCGATCCGGCCCCGCGGCGCGCGCGGAGCCGGCATTACAGCGCGTCGTAGGCGTCCTCCCAATCGTCCGGAAGCTCATGGGCGATGCCCTGGTGGCAGTCGATGCAGGTGTCGCCGTCCTCTGCAGCCCGCTCGTGCTTCTTGCGCGCCGCGTTGAGCTGCTGGATGAGCTCCATCGAGTCCATCCGGTGACAGTTCCGGCACTCGCGTGAGTCCGATGATTTCATGCCGGCCCACACGTTGGCGGCCATCTCCAGACGGTGGGCCTCGAACTTCGCGGGCGTGTTCACCGTTCCCGCGATCTTGTGGAACAGCTCGTTGGTCGCCTGGATCTTGCGGACCAGCTTGTGATGCCAGGCCTTGGGGACGTGGCAATCGGCGCACGTGGCCCTGACGCCGGAGGGATTGGACCAATGAACGGTCTTCTTCAACTCCTCGTACGGGCCACTCCGCATCTCATGGCAGGAGATGCAGAACGTCTCGGTATTGGACAGGTCCATGGCCCAGTTGAAGCCGCCCCAGAACACGACACCGGCGGCAATGCCGACCAGCAGCAACAGGCCCATCGAGAACCGTGCACTCGGCCTCAAGAGCGTGCGCCACATGGAAGCCCCCCGGGGCGGCCGCGATCCGTCGTCTCTCGTCCGGATCCGCGGTCGGGGTCCGTCTGTCCCCTGCGCCCTTATGCACCGCCGTCCGCTTGCGGTGTGTGGAGCGTCAGCGTTGCTGGCGACCGGATCGTCCGCATTGACGCCGATCAAGTCGGTTGGCATTGGCCGCGCGGCGATCCCACGCCGGCGGCGGAAGCCGACCGGGTCGTGCCACTAGGGCGGTTGATGGGGTGATACGGGTCGGCGCCAGGTCTTAGACCAGCTTGTGTGCGATCAGCGACTCGCCAGCCGCCAGCACCGCTTCCTGCGCCGGGCGGAAGGCGACACCGGTCATCGCCGTCACGTAGCCCGACGCGGCGACGGGTCGCGTGCCGAGATTGGGCGTGACCGACTTCATATTCGGATCGACCAGCGCCATGGTGCGGATGAGCAATGCGGGCAGCTCGCGGCGCGGGATCTTGCGCGCGTAGGCCGGGAACGCCGCGCGCAGGATGCCCGCCATTTCGAGCATCGTCAGCGTCTCGCCGGCGCCGATGAGGCGGCGGCTGGCCGCCTCAGGCACGGTCATCGCCTTGACGTGCAAGTCGGCCACGTCGCGCAAGTCGACGATGGGCAAGGCCACGGGCGGCAGAGCCGGATAGGTGCCCTTGAGGATCAGCTCGATGACCCCCAGCGACGTGCCGATGCGGCCGTCCAGCGCCGGCCCCAGCACGAAGCCGGGGTTCACGGTCGTCAGCCAGTCCGCCCGGCCGCGCGCGCGCACGAAATCCCAGGCGGCGCGCTCGGCGCGCGTCTTGGCGACGATGTAGGCGTTCAGCGCCGGCCACTCGGCGTCGGTCCAGTCGTCCTCCGTGACCGTGACCTCCGGCGGGCGGCCGGGACGGTACATCATCGCCACGCTCGACGAGGTCAGGACGACGCGCTCGACCTCCGCCTTGAGCGCCGCCTCGAGCACCCTGAGCGCGCCGCCGCGCGCCGCCGGCACCAGCGCCTCGCGGCCGCGCGGCTGCTTCATGGGAAAGGGCGCGGCGACGTGCTGCACGTAGCGGCAGCCGGCGACCGCCTCGGCCCAGCCGGCGTCGGACCCGAGGTCCGCCTCGGCGAAACTCAGGCGCGCGGTGTCGCCGCCGTGGTTCGCGAGCGTCGCCCGCGCTTGGTCGGCGGCCGCGGCGTTGCGCACCGTGCCGACAACGTCGAGCCCGGCGTTCAGGAGCGCCAGGGCGACATGCTTGGCGATGAACCCGTTGATACCGGTGACCAGCACCCGATCAGCCATGCCGCACTCTCCGCAGTGTGGGTGTCACGGCATATACGCACGCGTAGGCAAGCCGGCTCTACGGCGCCGCCCCGGAGCGAAAGACCCGCTACTCGGCCGCGGCCAGGGCGGCGCGGGCGGCGTCTTCCTTCAGGCGCTTGGCGACGGCCTGTTGGCCGCCGCGGGTCTCGCCGAACAGCGCCAGAGCGTCGAAGTCCTCCGACTCCGGCGGGGTCAGCGACAGGTCCATGTAGTCGCGGCGCTTGGGATCGGCCTTGATGCGGCGGCGGATCCGATTCATGCGCAGCGCCCAGTAGCCGATTCGAAGCTGGATCGCCAGCACGTGGCCCCAGTACCGCGGGTAGAACACGAACGGGTTCTCCCGCGGCAGGCCGGGGCGCCGGTCGCGGCGGTATTTGAGGCGGAAATAGCCGCCCTCCAGTGGGTGCACCCCCTCATAGTGGAAACACAGGAAGAACCACAGGCTCAGGAACATCACCTTGCCGGGGCTCAGGCCGCAGGCGACGGCGCGGCGCATCGACGTCTCCATGTGCTCGGGCGTGTAGAACGCCGCCCACGCCGCGCGGTAGGTCTCCTCCCACTCCGCGTCGGACATGGTCGGGTGGTGGGCGACCCGGTGGTGCACGTCGTACTTGTTGAGATCGGGGTCCATCCAGGCGCCGGCCTCGTACAGCTTCTTGTGGTCCTCCGAGCCCGGCAGGGGCGTCAGGATGAACATCTCCAGGATGTCGATCGGCAGCTCGCGCTTGATGATCTCGATGTCGCGCAGCACCGTCGCTTTGGTGTCGTTCGGGAAGCCGATGATGTAGCCGGCATAGGTCAGGACGCCGGCGCGCTTCCAGGCCTGCAGCATGGCGCGGTAGTCGGTGATCTTGTTCTGCCGCTTCTTGGCGCCCAGCAGGCTGTCGGGATTGATGTTTTCGAGGCCGATGAAGGCGCGGTTGACGCCGGCCCGCGCCGCCTTCTCGATGAAGTTCGGGATCTTGTGGCACAGGGTGTCGACCTGGATGACGAACCTAATGTTCAGGCCCTCGCCTTCGCGCATCTCGATCAGCCGGTCGAAGAAGGCCTCCCAGTTTCGGTTGCGGGCGAAGTTGTCGTCCGTGACGAAGAACCGGTTGATGCCCTGGGCCAGGTTGTCGCGGATCGTGGCTTCCAGATCGTCCGGCGTGCGGAAGCGGCTCTTGCGGCCCTGCACGTTGATGATGGTGCAGAACGAGCACTGGAACGGGCAGCCGCGGCCCAGGTCGACGCTGGAGAGCGACCCCGCGGTACGGCGGATGTGCTTCTCCGGCAGGATCGGCCGCGGCTGGCCGTCGAGCGCCGGCAGGTCGGCCATGTAGTTGTAGAGCGGCTTGAGCGTGCCGCGATGGGCATCCAGCAACACTTCGTCGAGGCGCCGGTCCTCGGCCTCGCCGGCGAACAGGCTGATGCCCAGCCGCTGGGCCTCCTTCAGCTCCTCCGGCAACTCCGGCAGCATCGAGATGCAGCCCGAGACGTGGAAGCCGCCGATGGCGACCTGGATACCGGCCTGGCGGAAGACGCGCGCGAGATCGAGCGCCCGGGGGTACTGGTTCGACTGCACGCCGACCAGCGCCACTAGGCCCTGGCCGCCGTCGCCCGCGATGCGTTCGATGATGCGCTGCGGCCGGATGCGGCGGTTGGTCTCGTCGTAGGTGTCGATCTTGAGCTCGACGTCATCACCGAGCACGCGCCGCTGGCGGCAGTCCTCGGCGAGGCCGTTCAGGCAGGCCAGCGTGTTCGACGGGATCGCCGAGCGCAGCCACTGGATCGGGTAGCCCTCGTCGTCGTAGTGCGACGGCTTGATGAGGATGAAGTGGAAGACCGAGGAACGGTCGGACATGGTATCGAAATCCTTGCAGACCGCGGCAGTTACGGGATCGCTGGCGTTGCCACGCAAGGAACAGGACGCCGACCTGCCCGTCGCATCCGTGTCCTGAGCAGTATCATTTTCAAGCCGTTAGCGGAACCGTATTCCCTGTGACCGATCGGTGACCGGTTTCGTTCGATTGAGCCGCGGCCGCGGCGGTGACAAGAACTCGATACTGCGGCGGGACGGTGCCGACGGCCTCGACCCCGGCGCTCAGGAGCGCGAGCGCGCGTGTTTGGCGACGACCCCTCAACGCCCGAGACCGGCACCCGGTCGGCCAAGCCCGATCCGCCATCTCCTAACATAGCATCTACGCACGGGCAGGCCGGGTGGTTTTGTCGGCGGCGCGCCGCTAGACCGCGATCCGCCGCACGCCGTCGGCGAAGACCTGCGTCCACGCGAGAACGCGCACGGACTTGCGCAGCCCGGTCGGCCAGAACGGGTCCTCTTTCACCAGCGCGTCGGCCGCGGCCTCGTCCTCGGCTTCGACCAGCCACAGGCCGCCCGCCGGCGCGCCGTCCGGCGTCTTCAAGGGACCGGCGGCCTTGATGCAATCCGCGTTGCGCTCAAGGAACGCCAGGTGCGCCGGCATGTGGCGCCGCCGGACCTCGTCGCCCAAGGCGGTGTTGTCCTCGAACAACACGATCATCAGCATGACGGTCTCCGCCTGCGGGATGGATAAACCATCCTGCGGCTGCAAGATCGCAGAGACGAGCCGAACATCTGCTAAGCTAATCTGCATTCATGCAGCACCGGGACTGGAACGCCTATCGCTTCGTCCTCGCCGTGCAGCGCGGCGGCACGCTGTCGGCGGCGGCCCGGCGGCTGGGCGTGGACGCCACGACCGTGGCGCGCCGCCTGGCCGCCCTGCAGGCCGACCTGGGCATCGCGCTCTTCGAGCGGCTGGGCGACGGCACGCTGCGCCCGACACCGGCCGGCGCGGCGGCGGCAACCCATGCCGAGGCGATGGAGCATCACGCCGCCCTGATCGGCCAGGCGGTCGCGGGCGAGACCGACCCGTGCGCCGGCACGGTCCGGCTGACCTCGGTGCCGCTGCTCGTCAATCGCCTGCTGGCGCCGCGGCTCGGCACCCTGTTGGAGCGGCACCGCGGCCTGCAAGTGGAGCTGATCCCCGACAGCCGGGACGTCGACCTGATCCGGCGCGAGGCCGACCTGGCCTTACGCCTGGCGCGCCCGAAGACGGGGGGCACGCAGGTCAAGGCCCGGCGGGTCGGCGTGCTGCACTTCGCCGCCTACGCGTCCCGGGCGCATGAAGCAACCGAGGGCCTGCCGTGGGTCAGCTACGACGAGGCCATGGCGCACCTGCCCCAGGCGCGCTGGATGGACAAGGCGGCGCGCGGTCTGGACGACGGCCTGGCGCGCCTGCGGGTGCATGACGCGGAGACCGCGCTGGAGGCGGCCGCCGCCGGGCTGGGCCGGACGCTGTTGCCGACGCTCGTCGCACGCCACGACCCGCGCCTGCGGCAGCTTGCCGTGCCGGCGGCGCTACCCGCGGTGACACGCGAGCTGTGGCTCCTGGGCCATGCGGACCGGATGGGCCTGGCGCGTATTTCAGCGGTCACCGCCTGGCTGGAGGACGTGCTGGCGGACGCGCCGGCGGCGTGATCGCTGGGACGCGGCCTTGGCCCCGCGCGCATCCACGCCGCAGCAACCACCGGCCCCTCCCTTTCGCAGGTGCAAAAAAAGTCGTAGAAAGCCGGCCGAAACGTGGTGAGGAACAACGATGCCACGCAACGGCGAGGCGGCAGCGGCGGAGCCGGCGTCCGGCGAGACCGAGTTCGACACGCCCGGGGCCGAGGTGGGCGAGCACCTGCGCGGTCGCCTCGAGGCCGTGCTGGCCCAGGCGGACACGCCTTTGGTGCCCGACGGCGCGGCGCTGTTCCCGGCCTCCATCGGCGTCGGCCACACGGCGCTGGATCACGACTTGCGCCAGAGCCTGAAGGACCTGCGCCCAGCGCGACCGGGACCCGTTCTCGAACCCGATCCAGCTCCTGGCGCTGGACCTCAGCCGCCGCATCGACGCCGGCGAGGTCTCGTTCTCCGACATCGAGCAGCTGATCCAGCGCCTCACCGCCGACGCCTTCCTGGCCGGCGCCGGGCGCTTGGCCGAGCGCCTGGGCGAGACCGACCCCGCCGCCAACGCCGCGACCGTGCGGGATCTACTGCAAGGCCTGACCCGCGACGGCGACGAGCTGCGCCCCTTCGCCGACTTCCAGGCCGAGGTCGGGCGCGCCGCCTTCGGCATCGTCTTCACCGCCCACCCGACTTTCGCGCTCTCGGCGCCGCTGTTGCGCATCCAGGCGGAGCTGGCGACCGGCCATAACGTGACGGGCGAGGCGCTCGACGACGCGGCGCGTGACCGGCTGGTCGGCGCGGCGTTGGCGGCCGAGCATCGGCCGGAGCGGCGCCTCGACCTCGCGACCGAGCACACGCTGTCGCTGGAGGCGATCGCCAACGCCCAGGCGGCGCTGCGCCGGGTCTACGCCATCGCCTTCGACGTGGCCCGCGAGGCCTACCCCGACGACTGGCTGGAGTTCACGCCCAAGCTGCTCACCATCGCCACCTGGGTCGGCTACGACCTCGACGGTCGCTCGGACATCGCCTGGTCGGAGACCCTGCAGAAGCGCCTCATCGTGCAGTGCCGCCAGCTGATCCACTACCGCGACACGGTGCGGCGCTTGGCCCGCGGCCTCACCGAGGCCGAGGCGCTGCGCCACATCCTGGAGCTGATCGAAACGCGGCTGGACCTGGCGATCCGCGCCGTCGAAGGCGAGATCGAGGTGTTTGCCCACGCCGACCCGGACCCCGCCGCTTGGGCCCAGACCGTCAGCAACATCGCCCGGCGCATGCACGCCGACCGCGACCGGCGCCTGGTCGACGCGGCGCACCTGATCGAGCTGGTCGAGCGGGCGCTGGCCCGCGCCTGCACCCTCGACGACGCCGGCGCGACGGCGACGGAGCTGGCGATCCTGCGTGCCGAGCTGGCCAATTTCGGCTTCGGCATGGCGCACACCCATGTGCGTCTCAACGCGACGCAGCTGCACAACGCCATCCGCAAGAGCATCGGCATGGAGGCGGCGCCCGACGACCCGTCGTACCGGCGCAGCTACGTCGCCAGTGTCAACGCGCTGCTCGACGACGTCGAGCCGGTCAAGATCAACTTCGGCTCGCTGTTGGCCGAACGCGCCTCGGCCAAGCGCCTGTTCATGGTCATCGCGCAGATCGCCAAATACGTCGACGCGACGACGCCGGTGCGCTTCCTGATCGCCGAGTGCGAGACGCCTCTGACGCTCCTGACCGCGCTCTACTACGCGCGGCTCTTCGGCGTGGACAAGTGGGTCGAGATCTCGCCGCTGTTCGAGACGCGCAAGGCGCTGGAGCGGGCGCCGCGCGTGATCGACGAGATCCTCGCCAACCCCCACTACCGCGCCTACGTGCAGAAGATCGGCCGGTTGTGCGTGCAGACCGGCTACTCCGACGCCGGCCGCTATCTGGGCCAGACCGTCGCCGGCGCCTCGATCGAGCGCATGCGCATGCGCATCGGCGAGGTCTTCGCGCGCCACAAGCTCGACGGCGTCGAGCTGCTGATCTTCGACACCCACGGCGAGTCGATCGGCCGCGGCGCCCACCCGGCCAGCTTCGCCGACCGCCTGCGCTACGTCTCGCCGCCGGAGAGCCGGGCGCGCTTCGCGCGCGACGGCACCGCCTTCAAGCAGGAGACCAGCTTCCAGGGCGGCGACGGTTACGCGCACTTCTTCACCGAGACCGCGGCGTTCGCCAGTGTCACGCGGGTGCTGGAGTTCGCCCTCACGCCACCCGACGAGCCGGACGACCCGTTCTACGATGAGGCCGACTACATCGCCGAGTTCTTCACCTCGATCCAGTTCTTCAACGACCGGGTCATGGAGGACCCGAACTACGCGGCGTTGTTGAGCGCCTTCGGCACCAACTGGATGTACCCGACCGGCAGCCGCTCGCTACGCCGCCAGCATGAGGGGAGGCCGGTCGACGTCGCCTCGCCCAAGCAGCTGCGCGCCATCCCGCACAATGCGACGCTGCAGCAGCTCGGGTTTTTCGCCAATACCGTGAGCGGGGTCGGCCAGGCGATCGCCAAGAACCCGGTGCAGTTCCGCGAGATGCACGCCACCTCGCCGCGCTTCCGCCGGGTCTTCGGCATGGTCGCCTGGGCGCTGGCGTTCAGCGACATCGACGTGCTGAAGGCCTACACCGACACGCTCGATCCGGGGCTGTGGCTGCTGCGCGCGACCCAGCGCCTGGACGACCGCGAGCGCTTCGAGGAGCTGCGCCGCATCGCCGAGTTCATCGAGGGCCACGCCCACCACGACCGCCTGGCCGGTATCCTGCGCACGCTGGAGGCCGACCTCTTGGACATGCTGCACGAGTTGACGACGCTGGAGGCCGACGAGGGCCTGGACGTGCACGTGCCGGCGGCGATGACGGAAGACCTGCGTCTCTTGCATGCGCTGCGCGTCGCCCTCATCCACCGCATCTTCTTCCTGGCGACGCACATCCCGGAGTTCAGCCAGCGCCACGACATCACGCCGGAGGAGCTCAACGCGCGCATCCTGCACCTCGACATGGAGGGCGCCATCGAGGCGCTGGGCCGCATCTTCCCGCAGACCGAGACGACCGAGCTGCCCACCGACTTCGGCGAGACCGCGACCTACGAGGCCGACACCGGCCAGTCCTACGCCCAGCTCCACACCCAGATCTTCGAGCCCATGGCCAAGCTCTACGAGCTGACCCGCCGCACCTCCACCGGCATCGACCACATCGTCGGCGCCATGGGGTGAAGTGCGAAAGTCCTCGACAGGTACCCTCCGGCCCAATGTCCAACTCAAGCCCTCATGCTGAGCGAAGTCGAAGCACGAGGGCGTCTCGCGCGGCACGGGCTTCGTCCTTCGACGAGCTCAGGATGAGGCCCTTGAGTTCCGGATACTGCACCCTCGCCGGCTAAGCCGGTCGCTTGAGCACCGGTAGCGTTACGCGCGCCCTCAGGCCGCCCAGCGGCGCGCGGTCGAGGGCGATGGCGCCGCCCGCCAGCTCCGCAACATCGTGGGCAATGGCAAGGCCCAGGCCGGAACCAGGGGCGCGTTCGTCGAGACGCCGGCCACGTTCGAAGGCGACGGCGATCTGGGCTTCCGTGAGGCCCGGTCCGTCGTCGTCCACATCGATCAGGACACGGTCGCCGTCGACGTGGGCCGCAATGCGAACCCGGACCGACGCCCACTTGAACGCGTTGTCGAGCAGATTCCCGAAGATCTCGTCGGCGTCCTCGGCGTCAATCGCAACGTGCATGCCGGCTGGCACCTCGACGGCCACGTCAATTGCGCGACCCTCGTGCAGGCGCCCGAGCGCATGGGCAATCGCCCGCAGCCGCGCATCCACGTCGCAGCCCGCGCCTGGGATGCCGGCGGCGCCGGCGGCGCGCGCCAGCGCCAGGTGGCGGTCGATCTGCGCCTGCATGGCGGCGACCTGGCCCGGCAGTTCGGCCGCAGCCGGCGCTTGCACGTTGGCGGCCAGCCAGTCGGCTTCGTTGGCCAGGATCGCCAGCGGCGTCTTGAGACCGTGTGCCAGGTTGCCCGCCTGGGAGCGCGCCCGGTCGAGCACGCCGCGATAGGCGCCCAGGACCGCGTTCAAGTCGTCGACCAGCGGCTGGATCTCGGTCGGATACCGGCCCTCGACGGTGGCGGCGGCGCCGGCGTGCACGCGGGCGAGCGCGCCGCGCACGGCGCCGAGCGGCCGCAGGCCGATCGTCACCTGCAGCCACAGGGCGAGGCCGAGCCCCAGGGCCATGCCGCCGAGCGTCAGCGCCATGACGCGCGTGAAGCGGTCGGCGAGGGCCAGGATGCGGCTGCGGTCGCTGGCGACGGCGAAGCGGTAGGCGACGGTGCCGCGGGGAAAAGTCACGCTCCGCGCCAGCGCGACCAGCGGTTCGTCGCGCGGACCCGCCACGATGTGCCGCTGCACGGCGCCGTCGCCGATAGGCGGCAGCACGAGCGTCGCGTCCCATAGCGAGCGCGAGCGCAGCACCGGGCCGTCGGCGTCGGCGACTTGCCAGTAGAGGCCCGAGAACGGCTTGCGGAAGCGCGGGTCGCTGAGCGGGCGCGTGGGCGCCGAGACGTCGCCCTCGTCGACCTCGACGGCGGCGACCAGTTCGTCGAGGAAGGCGCCGAACTGGGCGTCGAACTCGCGCTCCAGGTGCCCGCGCAGGAGTGTCGTCAGGATCACGCCCGTGACCACGAGCGTCGCCAGCACCAGCAGCACCGACGTCGCGACCAGGCGCGCGCGCAGGGAGGTCATGACGCCGCGTCCGCCGCGTCGATCCTGTACCCAAGGCCGCGCACGGTGGTGATCAGGCCGGCCGGCAGCTTCTTGCGCAGGCGGCCGACGAAGACCTCGATGGTGTTGCTGTCGCGGTCGAAGTCCTGGGCGTAGATGTGTTCGGTCAGCTCGCCGCGCGACACGGTGCGGCCGCTATTGTGCAGCAGATAGCTCAAGACGCGGTATTCCTGCGCCGTCAGCGGCACCGCCGCACCGCCGACCGTGACCTTGTCCGTGCGGCTGTCGAGCACCACGTCGCCGACTGCGACCAGCGGCGAGGCACGGCCCTTGGCGCGGCGGATTAGCGCCTTGAGCCGGGCGATCAGCTCCTCCATGCGGAACGGCTTGGCCAAGTAGTCGTCGGCGCCGGCGTTCAGGCCCTCGACCTTCTCGTTCCAGCCGCTGCGCGCGGTGAGGATCAGCACCGGCACGTCGACGCCCTGCGCCCGCCACGCCTTCAGCACCGATATCCCGTCCATCTTCGGCAAGCCGAGGTCGAGCACGACGGCGTCGTAGGGCTCGGTCGCGCCCATGAACTCGGCCGTCTCGCCGTCCGCCGCCACGTCGACGACGAACAGCGCGTCGCCGAGCGCCAAGTCAACCTGGCGCGCCAGCGCCGCCTCGTCCTCGACCACCAGGACCCGCATCAGTCGTCGTCGCCCTCGCCGTGCTTGGCGATCAATTCCGCCGTCGCCGCATCGTACAGTAGCTCGATGACCACGCCGTCGGACCTCAACACTTCGATCTCGTAGACCCAGCGGTCGTCGTCCCGCTCGAGCTCGACTTCGAGGAAGGTGCCGGGGTGGTCGCGCTCGACGACGGCGAGGATCTCGGCAAGGGGCCGGATCTCGCCGGCCTCGCGGGCGGCACGCGCGCGGTCGTGGTCGTCGTCGTCGGCAGACGCCGCCGCGGCGACGATCATCAGGGCGGCGACGCATAAGGCCGCAAGGGGGGCAGAGAGGCGGGTCATGGGACGCATTGAGCCGCGCCGAACCTGAACCGGCGATGAACGACGGCCTCAGGTCCGGTTCAGCCAGCTCGCCCTAGTCTCCCCGGCAACGTCCCGATCGGCGGGACGCCAGGAACGAGGAACGAAGACATGACACGGACTGCAACGACCGCCCTGCGCGCCGCCATCGTCGCCACGGCACTCGCCGGCGCCGCCACGCTGGCCCTCGCGGCCGACGAGCCCGCCGGTCAGCCGGCTGCGGTCGAGGCCGAGATCACGATCTCGGAGCTGGTTGCGCGGCTCGAGGCCGAGGGCTACGCCGACATCCGCGAGATCGAGCGCGAGGGCCGGCTCTACGAGGTCGAGGCGCGCGACGCCAAGGGCAACGAGGTGGAGATCATGGTCTCTCTCGACGGCGAGATCCTGAGCGTCGAGCAGGAGTAGCGGTTGGCCGTCCAGCCCCGGCCGCTGGCATCCCCTCCGGACGGCCCGGGCGCCACCCCGCCCGGGCCGTCCCAGCGTTGCGCTACACTGGCGCGGCACGCCGTCTGTGGAGCCACGCCCGTGTCCGACGACGCCATACCCCTGCCGCCGCACCTCAAGGACGCCGAGGAACAGGTCCGCGCGCTGGCGCTCGGCTATCCGGAGACGACCGAGGACTTCCCCTGGGGGCACAGCGCCTTCAAGGTGCGCGGCAAGGCGTTCTGCTTCATGGCGACCGAGGCCGGCGGCCTCAACCTCTCCATGAAGCTGCCGCGCTCGAACGAGTTCGCGCTGGAGTACCCCTTCACCAAGCCGACCGGCTACGGCCTGGGCCGCAGCGGCTGGGTCTCGGCGCGCTTCGACCCGGACGCGGAGGACGTGCCGCTCGACGTGCTCGCCGCCTGGCTCGACGAGAGCTTCCGCGCCATCGCGCCGATGAAGCTGGTGGCGACGCTGTAGCGGCGCGATTTGCGCCTACCCGGCCGCCGCGCTAGCGTTGGGCCAACGTGCTTGCACGACAAGACCCAACAGGGACGAGAGGGACAACCATGCAACGTACACTCGCGGGCGCCGCGCTCGCGCTGCTTCTGGCGCTGCCGACGGCGCACGCCGAGACCTTCCGCTGGGCCGGGCAGACCGATCCGTCGAGCCTTGACCCGCACGCCGCCGCCGTCGGCACCAACCTCAGCTTCCTCGGCAACATCTATGAGGGCCTGGTGCGGCGCGGCAAGGACATGTCGATGCAGCCCGGCCTGGCCGTGGCCTGGGAGCCGCTGGGGGCCGACGGCTGGCGCTTCACGCTGCGCCAGGGCGTCAAGTTCCACGGCGGCGAGGACTTCGACGCCGAGGACGTGCTGTTCTCCTACCAGCGCGCGACGGGCGAGGGCTCGGACGTCTCCGCCTGGTTCGCCTCCGTCTCGGAGGTCAAGGTCGTCGACAGCCACACCATCGAGTTCCTGACCAAGCGGCCCAACCCGCTGTTCCCCAACGAGATCCCCAACTGGCTGATCATGGACAAGGGCTGGGCCGAGGCGAACGGCGCGGCCAACGCGTCCAAAGAGACCGAGAACTTCGCCACCAGCAACACCAACGGCACCGGGCCGTTCAAAGTCTCCTTACGCGAGGCCGACATCCGCACGGTGCTAGTGCCGCACGACGGCTGGTGGGAAACGCCCGAGCACAACGTCACGGAGGCGATTTACACGCCCATCGACAACTCGGCGACGCGGCTCGCCGCGCTGCTCTCCGGCGAGGTCGACTTCGTCGAGCCGATCCCGCTGCAGAACGTGCCGCGGGTCAAGGCGACCGACGGCATCAACGTGCTGGAGGGCGCGGAGACGCGCGTCATCATGGTCGGCTTCGCGCACGAGGCGGACGCCCTGCGCTACGGCAACGGCGCCGCCAAGAACCCACTGCAGGACGTGCGGGTGCGGCAGGCGATCTATCACGCCATCGACATCGACGCGATCGTTGCCAAGGTGATGCGCGGCCAGGCGCAGCCGGCGGGCCTGTTGATCAGCCCCGGCGCCAACGGCTTCAAGGACGAGCTCAACACGCGCCTGCCGTACAACCCGGACGGCGCCAAGGCGCTCTTGGCTGAGGCCGGGTATGCGGACGGCTTCACCATGGGCTTCCGCTGCCCCAACGACCGCTACATCAACGACGAGGCGATCTGCCAGGCCATCGTCGGCATGCTGGCGCAGGTCGGCGTGACGGCGAACCTGGAGACCATTACGGTCAGCAAGTACTGGCCGCAGCTGCGCGCCGACGAGTTCGACATGTACCTGCTCGGCTGGTCGCCGGGCGGCGTGCTCGACGCCTCGCACCCGATGAGGTTCCTGCTCTCCACGCCCAACAAGGAGGCCAAGCTGGGCTCCTGGAACTTCGGCGGCTACTCGAACGCCCGCATCGACGAGCTCTATCCGCAGATCAC
>Ga0049108_10000183_pt1 | contig 20832 bp, 20 predicted proteins | sample WorMetilPIANOSA2_FD_60020 | JGI IMG/M metagenome (GOLD analysis project Ga0049108, IMG submission 60020) | Marine gutless worms symbiont microbial communities from Max Planck institute for Marine Microbiology, Germany - Olavius ilvae PIANOSA.2 | ecosystem: Host-associated > Annelida > Digestive... | reverse complement strand
CCATGCTCAAGCTCGCCGCCACGCAAATCTGGATGCGCCATAATGAGTCCATGACCTAGTTTCGTCCGCGAAACTTCTCTGCTTCAACGCGCAGCCATCGTCCGAGGGCGGCTTTCTCTATGTGAAGGTCAAGATTCCCTTTCCAGTCGTCGCGGTTTTCTGCTGAACGCCGGGCGCTGTAGCTTTGAACCTCAAAGTTGTCGTCGGCAGTCTGGAAGTTCGCAGATATCTTGAAGTCCTTCCAATGACTCGGTGGGACCTTCTCCAGCACCTCTTGCTTATTCAGGCTGTCGTACATGTTTCGGTTATCGCGACCCCACAGAGTAATCGAACCGTCCATACCGGCCTGCATTATCGCGTCGGCGAGATCAGCAATTTCTAAGCTTTCCGATCCGAAGTCCCAACCCCTCTTTGCGGCCTCGTCGCGCAACGCCAAGAGCGGAACCCTCCCCGGCAGTTTTCTGCCGATTGGCCAGAGCGAGTTCCATATCGCGTGTAAATCAAGACTGAGATGCATCGAGGTGAGCCAAACGATCCCGATTAGTACTAGGAGGACACTCAGCCAAAACAACACACCCAAGAGCCAAGAAGGAACATTGAGCCATACCTGCGGCAGCATGGTGACGGCGATTTGTAGCCCGATTCCTATGAGAGTGGTTGCTGCCGGCTTCCATTTTTCGGGTGCTTGCATGGCGGAATCGAACACTGGCTATTCGATTCGCCGCAAGCCGCAGGCGTCACTGGGATTGAGCAATTACGTCGCGCCGCAAGATCGACTTCAGTGACTAGTCTGAGACACCGAGCCGACATAGTAGAGCCTACCCCCGGACAGCGACTTCGACATCTATTGCCCCAGTTGGGCGGCATTCGTTCGGCCAGAGACACTGAGCCTCTCTACAGCGGCCAGACCGCGACGATCAGCGGCGTGCCGACGACGACGATCAGCACTTCCAGCGGCAGGCCCATGCGCCAGTAGTCGCTGAACCTGTACCCGCCGGGGCCCATCACCAGCACGTTGTTCTGGTGCCCGATGGGCGTCAGGAAGGCGCACGAGGCGCCGACCGCGACCGCCATCAGTAACGGGTCCGGGCTGGTGCCCAGCGTCGCCGCGATGCTGAGCGCGATGGGCGCCATCACCACCGCCGTCGCCGCGTTGTTCATGACGTCCGAGAGCGTCATGGTGACGATCATCAACAGCGCGACGAGCACCACCGCCGGCAACGCGCCCGCGGCGTCGACGATCAGCCGTGCCACCAGGGCCGAACCGCCGCCGGCGTCGAGCGCGTGGCCGATGGGGATCAGCGCGCCCAGCAGCACGATGACGGGCCAGTCGACGGCCTCGTAGGCGTCGCGCGGGCTCAAGGCGCCGCTCAGCAGCAGCACGGCGACCGCGATCGTGAACGAGGCCTGGACCGGCAGCAGGCCGACCGCCGTGACGACGATCGCCGCGGCGAAGACGGCGACCGGCAGCCAGGCGCGGCGTCGGGCGCCGAAGCGCAAGGCGCGGCCGGCCAGCGGCAACAGCCCCAGCGCCGCCACCGCCTCCGCCAGGTCCTCCGGTTCGCCCTGCAGCAGCAGCACGTCGCCCGCGCGCAGGCGCACGTCGCGCAGCCTGCCGCGGGCCGGCCGCCCCTCGCGCGCCAGGGCCAGGAGGTTGACCGCGAAGCGCCGGCGCAGGCGCAGGTTGCGCACGATGCGCCCCTCCAGGCGCGAGCTCGGTTGTACGACCGCTTCCGACAATTCCAGTTTCGCCGCGGCAGGCCGGTCGTCGTCCGACTTGAGATGCGGCGCCAACGTGAGACCCAGGTCGTCGACCGCCGGTTGCAGCGCGGCGAGTTCGCCGCGCAGGATGACCACGTCGCCCTCGCGCAGCGTCTCATGCGCCGACGGACGCCGGCGCCGCCGGCCGCGGCGGACCAGGTCGATGACCCGCGCCTCGTCGCCGGTCGCGGCCTCGACCTCGCCGAGCGTCATGCCGCTGGCCTTCGAGCCCTCGGCGACGACGAACTCTGCGACGTAGGCGGCGATGTCGAACAGCTCCTCGGGCGAGCGCCCGCCGGTGCGCTCGGCCGGGATCAGCCGGCGGCCGATCGTCAGCACGTAGACGAGGCCCAGCACCGCCAGGACGCCGCCGACCGGCGCAAAATCGAACAGCCGGTAGGGCGCGCCCAGTTCCTCGGCGCGCACGCCGGCGACGACGATGTTGGGCGGCGTGCCGATCAGCGTCACCATGCCGCCCAGGATCGAGGCGAAGGACAGCGGCATCAGCAGGCGGGCGCGCGGCGGGCCGGACCTGAGCGCGACGGGCAGCAGCAGCGCCAGGGCGCCGACGTTGTTCATGAAGGCGGAGAGCCCGGCGGCGACGGACGACAGCGCGCCGAGCTGAAGCAGCGGCCGGTCGCCGCCGCCCTGCAGCCGCTCGGCGAGGGCGTCGAGCGCGCCCGAGATCGTCAGCGCCCGGCTCAGCACCAGCACCGCCGCGACGGTGATCACCGCCGGGTGACCGAAGCCGTCGAAGGCGTCGGCGGCCGGCACGACGCCGACGACCAGCGCCACCGCCAGTGCCGTGAGCGCGACGATGTCGTAACGCCAGCGGTTCCAGACGAACAGCACCAGCGCGCCGCCCAGGATCGCGAACACCAGGCCCTGGTCGAGTGTCATCGGCGCCTCCGGCGCGGCAACCTACCGTTGGGTCAGCTTGAACTCGATGCGCCGGTTGCGGCGGAAGGCGACTTCGTCGAACGCCGGATCGAGTGGGTGGAACTCGCCGAAGCCGGCGGCCAAGAGGCGCCGGGGTTCGACGCCCTGTTCGACCATGAACTTGACGACGGAGATCGCCCGCGCCGACGACAGCTCCCAGTTCGACGGGAAACGCGGCGTGGCGATCGGCTGGGCGTCGGTGTGGCCGTCGATGCGCAGCACCCAGTCGATCTCCGTCGGGATCTCGGTGGCGATCTCCTTCAGCGTGCTGGCCAGGCGCACCAGCTCGCGCAGGCCCTCCTCGCGCAGCTCGGCCTGGCCGGAGGCGAACAGCACCTCCGACTGGAAGACGAAGCGGTCGCCCTCGATGCGCACGTCCGGCCGCTCGCCCAGCTTCTCGCGCAGGCGGCCGAAGAACTCGGAGCGGTAGCGCGCGAGTTCCGCCACCTTCGTGGCGAGCGCGGCGTTGAGGCGCTGGCCCAGATTGGCGATCACCGTCTGCTGCTCGCGGTTGCGCGCCTCCGAGATCTCCAGCGCCTCCTCGATCGCCGCGAGCTGCTGGCGCAGGGCCGTGATATTGCGGTTTAGCAGCTCGATTTGCTGCAGCGCCGCGGACGAGATGGCGTCCTCCTCGGCGAACGAGGTCTCCGCCGTCTCGGCCCGTTGCAACATCTCGCGCAGGCGGATCTCGCGGTCCTCCAGTTCGCGCTGGGCCAACAGCGTGCGCTCGGCCTCGTCGGCCAGCCGCGCCTCCAGTTCCTTGGTCGTGTCGCGCAGCGACCCGACTTGCGACTCCGCGCCGCTGAGGCTGGCCTGCAGCTCCTCGCGGATCAGGCGCAGCGCGGCAATATCGGCGAGCAGTCTCGCCAGATCGCCCTCCAGGCTTGCCCGATCGGCCTGTTCCGCCAGGAGCTGCTCGTCGAGGCTGGCGGTCTTGGCGAGCGCCACTTCCAGCTCCTGCTTGCTGACGTCCAGCGCCGCGGCCAGCTCGGCGACGCGGCCCTCCAGTTCCTCGCGCAGGCTCTGCAGCGCCGCGACGTCGCGGCTCAGCCGCTCGAGTTCGCGCAGTTGGAGCTCGATCTTTTCCTTGTCGGCGGCGATGACCCGGAACGCGTCCTCCAGCTCCGCGCGCATCGCCACGGCGCTGGCGGCGGCGCCCTCGGCGGTGGTCTCGGCCGCCTGCAGGTCCTGTTCCAGCGCCGCCAGCTTGGCGGCCAGCGCGTCGCGCTCGCTGAGCAGCAGGTCGCGGCTGGCGACGATGCCGGCCAACTCGCTCGACATGTCCTCGCGCGAGGCGATCGAGTTCTGCAGTTCGGCGGAGAGCTGCGCCACGGTGACGCGCAGTTCGGCGTTCGACGTGCGCTCGAGATCGAGCATCGAGGCGAGCTGGTCGATCTGGCGGTTGAGGCGTTCCAGCGCCTCGTCGCGACCGCTCAGCGCCTCGGAGAGGAACATCTGGGCGAGCACGAAGATCATCACCAGGAAGATGACGACGACCAGCAGCGCCGCCAGGCCGTCGACGAAGCCGGGCCAGTAGTTGACGCCCCGGTCGCGGCCGCGGCTGGCGCTCAGCGACATCGCGGGTCTCTCCGCTCAGTTCCGCGGCGGCTCAATGGCCGGGCGGCGGTCCGGCACCGGGCTCCTCGGCCAGCGCGGCGATGGTGCGCGCCAGCAAGCGGATCTCGGAGCGGATCTCTTGCACCGCCTGGGTGCGGCCGTTGGCCGACTCCTCGACCATGCGGGCGAGATAACGGTCCAGGTTGCGGATGTGGTTGCGCGTCGCCTCGTCCATGCCGCCACTGCCGTCGCCGGCCAGCCGCTCCAGCACCGGCTTCAGCTCCATCTGGTTGCGCGCCAGCTGGACCAGCAAGTCCTGCTCCGTCTTCATCTGGTCGGTCAGCGTGGTCAGGCGTTCGGACAGCGCTACGACGCCCTGGTTGGCCTGCTCGCGGCTCGCCTCGCCCTGCGCGATGGTGCGCTGCAGGTTGTCCAGCGAGTCGGCGGTGGTCTCCAACAGCGCCTGGATGTAGGCCGGCACCGACTGGTCGCCGCCCTCGACGAGCGGCCCGCCGCCGCCCAGGCGCGTGACGCTGGAGAGCCAGTCCTCCAGGTCGCCGAAGAATCGGTTCGCCGCCTGGCTGGCCTGCAGGTCCAGGAAGCCCAGGATCAGCGAGCCGGCGAGGCCGAACAGCGAGGTCGAAAAGGCGGTGCCCATGCCGTCGAGCGGCGCCTCCAGCCCGCGCTTCAGGTCGGCGAACATGCTGACCGTGTCGGCGCCGCTGATCTGCAAGCCGCCGATCACCTGCGCCACCGAGCGCACGGTTTCCAAGAGGCCCCAGAACGTGCCCAGGAGGCCCAGGAAGATCAGCAGGCCGATCATGTAGCGCGAGATGTCGCGCGCCTCGTCGAGCCGCGCGGCGATGCCGTCCAGGAGCGAGCGCATGGCGATGGCGGAGAGCGACAGGCGGCCCTGGCGTTCGCCGATCATCTGCGCCATGGGTGCCACCAGGCGCGGTGCCGCCTGCACCGACATGCCCGGCCGCTGGGTTCGGTAGGTCTCGATCCAGGCAACCTCCGGCCCCAGCATCACGACCTGGCGGAAGACGTAGAGCACGCCGATGAACAGCACGCCGACGATCAGGCCGTTCAACAGCGGATTGGCCATGAACGCCGGCGCCAGCTTGCCGAACAGCACTCCCACGCCGGCCAGGGCGGCGATCAGGAACACCGTCATGCGGAACAGATAGCGGCGGGGCGTCGTCATCGGATCGGGTCGGGCCGGCGCTCGGCTGGGCGCCCGGCGTGTGCGCGTCCGGCCATGGGATCAGCCGGCGGGGGAAAAGAACCGGGCGCTCGCCGCGCCGTCACCGCTGCACCAGCACCACGTCGACGCGGTCGGCCGGTCCCTCCGGCACCTTGTTGCCCAGCGCGCGCACGTCCATGCGCGTGCTGCGCACGCCCTGCTCGATCAGGTAGGAGCGCACGGCCAGGGCGCGCGACAGCGACAGGCGCCGGGCCTGGCTGGCGGTCTCCGCGGTGCCTTCCGCGTAGGCCAGCAATTGCACGCGCATGCTGTCGTCGGCGGCCAGCTGGCCGGCCAGCCGGTCCAGCTCGCCGGAGGCGTCCTCCGGCAGCTTGGCGGAGCCGCCGTCGAACGCCACGCTCACGACATCGCCGTCGCCGGGTGCCAGAGCCGCCACCTGCGGCTGCTCGGGCGCCGCGGGCGCCGGAGCCTCGGCGGCGGCTGGCGCCGGCGGTTCCGGTGCAGGCGGTTCGGGCGCCGGCGGTTCGGGCGCCGGGGCGGGCGCCGGCGGTTCCGGTGCGGGGGCTGGCGCTGGGGCAGGCGCCGGAGGTTCGGGCGCGGGCGCCGGTGCTGGCGGTTCGGCGGCCGGTGCCGGCTTCGGCGGCGGCGGCTCGGGAGCCGGAGCCGCTGCTGCGGCAGCCGCGGTCGCCGCCGCGGCGGCGGGCGCCGCCGGGGCCGGCGCCGGCTTCGGCGGTGGCGGCGGTTGCGGGGTGGTGACGCGGGCCAGCGCGGGTGCTTCGGCCGGCGCCGGCGGGACGGCAACCGGCGCGGGCGCCGCCGGCGCCGGGGCCGGCGCCGGCGGTGTCAGCTGCGGCGCGGACGTCGCCACGGGCGTGGTCGGGGCGGCCGCGGGCGGCGCCTGCAACAGCGCGGCGGCTTCGTTCGTGAGGCCCGAGCGCGGCGCCTGCGACGGCGGGTTCAAGAGGCCGTAATAGGCGCTCTCGCCATAGCTCGCCGGCGGTGCCGAGGGATAGGGGTTGTAGGCGCCCGGCGCGGCAGAGGGGAACGGGTCGTAGGCGCCCGGCGCCGTACCGTAGGGCTGGGCGCCCGGTGCCGGCGCGTCGCCCAGCACGCTCAGGTCGATGGTGACGCTGGGCCCGGCGCTGATCGTCTGGGCAAATACCGGGACGGGCACGGTCGACAGCGCGACGCCCAGGACGGCCAACATCAGCGTCGGGGCGACGCCGGCCAGCAACAGCGATCCTGATGGCGATGTGGCGGCGGCTGGGCCTGCCGCGCGCGCGTTGGGTGGCGTGGTGGCCAACGCCGTCCGCACTGTGACTCCCATCTCGGCTACCCCTGCAGGCGCGCGTGCGGCCCACAGCCTCCCGAATCGCTTCGCACATTATCCTACGCCGCGACAACGCGACAACCTCTTCGGGTGGCCGGCGCCGCCGGCCGCGGCGCGTCGGGTCATCCTTGGTGTGCGGCGATTACGGCGTTTTTACGGCGTCCGTCTCGGCCTCCGGCGTCGGGCCCGGATCGGACTCGCGCACCATCTTCAACAACGGCCCGTGCAACCGATCGTTTGCGGCCAAGACGTCGCCCGACGCCAACATGCCGTCGCGGCCCTCGAGGTCGGTGACGAAACCGCCCGCCTCGCGCACCAGCACGATGCCGGCGGCGATGTCCCACGGGTGCAGGCCGTACTCCCAGAAACCGTCGCAGCGGCCGGCGGCGACCCAGGCCAGGTCCAGCGCCGCGGCGCCGAAGCGGCGGATGCCGGCGACCTGGCCCATGACGTGCCCCATGGTCGCGAGATAGCGCGGGTGGTCGCCGCGCCCCATGAACGGAATGCCGGTAGCGATCAGCGCCTCGGGCAGCCGGCGCCGGGCGGAGACGCGCAGGCGGCGGTCGTGGAGATAGGCGCCCTGGCCGCGCGTGGCCCAGTACAGCTCGTCGGTCAACGGCGCGTAGACGACGCCGGCCTCCAGCACACCGTCGGTCTCCAACGCGATCGAGATGGCGAACTGCGGGATGCCGTGCAGGAAGTTCGAGGTGCCGTCCAGCGGATCGACGATCCAGCGGTCGTGGCCGTTGCCCGCCGTCTCGCTGCCTTCCTCGCCCAGGAAGCCGAAGTCCGGGCGGGCGCGCATGAGCTCTGCGTGCAACAGCTCTTCGGCGCGCAGGTCGGCGGCGGAGACGAAGTCGGCGGCGCCCTTCTTCGACACCTGCAATTGCTCGACCTCGCCGAAGTCGCGCACCAGACCCCGGCCGGCCTTGCGCGCGGCGCGGTCCATGACATTGACGATCGGCGGGCGGGGCATGGCGAGGTTGGCGGCGCGGCGACCGCGTCAGTCCTTGGCGCGTTCGACGTAGGTGAGGTCGCGGGTCGAGACGACGATGCGGGTGCCGGCCTCGATGTGCGGCGGCACCATGACGCGCACGCCGTTCTCCAGCACCGCCGGCTTGTACGATGACGACGCGGTCTGGCCCTTGACCACTGCGTCGGCTTCGCTGACCGCCAGCGTCACGCGCTCCGGCAGCTCGATGCCCAGCGGGCTGTCCTCGAAGGATTCGATCATGACGATCATGCCTTCCTCGAGGAACGGCACCAGGTCGGCGCCGATCATGTCGCTCGTGACGGCGACCTGCTCGTAGGTGTCCTGGTCCATGAAGGTGTGCAGGTCGTCCTCGGAGTAGAGGTACTGGTACGCTTTCTGGTCCAGGCGCACGCGCTCGACCGTCTCCGAGGAGCGGAATCGCTCGTTCAACTTAGTGCCGTCGCGCACGTCCTTCAGTTCGACCTGCAGGAAGGCGCCGCCCTTGCCCGGCTTGACGTGCTGGATCTTCACGGCGCGCCACAGCCGGTCCTGGTGCTCGATCACGTTGCCCGGCCGGATCTCGTTGCCGTCGATCTTCATGGCTGTTGACTCTTGGTAATAAGGGGCGCCGGCGTGCGCGCTCTCTAGCAAGACGCCCGGCCGGGCGCAACGACGGGGGCGTTCAGGCCCCCGCCAGCACGGCCTGAAACGCGCGCACCGCAGCGGCGGGGCCATCCAAGTGCGCCCAGACGCCGGCGGAGACCGCCAGGAAGTCCGCGCCGGCCGCCACCAGCGGCGCGGCATTGTCGACCGTGATGCCGCCGATGGCGACGCACGGGACTTGTGTCGTCTCGGACCACCAGCGCAGCAGGTCGGGCGTCGCGCGCGTCTTAGGCGCCTTCGTCGCCGTCGGGAAGAAGGCGCCGAAGGCGACGTAGTCGGCGCCGGCGTCGGCCGCGACCATCGCCAGGTGCCGGCTGTCGTGGCAGGACACGCCGACGATGCGATCCGGCCCGACGAGCCGCCGCGCCTCTTCGTACGGCGTGTCCTCCTGGCCGACGTGCACGCCGTCGCAGTCGGTGGCTGCGGCCAGGTCGGGCCGGTCGTTCAGGATGAAGGCGACGTCCCGGCTCTGCGCCACGGGCTTCAGCGTGTCGATGGCCCGGCGCACGGTGTCGTCGTCGACGTCCTTGAGGCGCAGCTGCACGCAGGCCACGTCGCCCGCGTCGAGCGTCGCCGCGAGGATGTCGGCGAAGTCGTCGTCGAGCGTCGGCGGTGTGATCAGGTAGAGACGGCAGTCGGACATGGGCGCGCGGGGTTTATAGGACGCCGCGGCGGATAGCAATCACGCCGCCAGGAAGTCCCGGCAGGCGGCGGCGGGGTCGGGCGCGTCGAGCAGGTCGAGGGCGCGTCTCGGGCGTTCGATCAGCGCCGCGCCCTGTGCCGCGGCAATCTCCGCGACCTTGGTGCGGGCGCGCGGGCTTGCGTCGAGGCTGAGTGTCGTGAGGCCGGTGCGCAGGGCGGCGAGCGCCAGCCCCGGGGCGTCGCCGCAGTCGAGCGCCGCCGTGAAGCGCGCCGTCGGGTGCGCCGCCGCGGCGCGGGCGATCACCGCGGCGAACCACGCCGGCCCGACGGTGCCGGCGGCGCCCGGCGCGCTCAGCAGCGTGACCGGGACGTCCGCCTCCGCCGCCGCCGCGAGGGCGGCCTCGGCATGCGCGAGACTGTGGATGACGATGGCTGGCGTGGGCACGGGCGCTAGGCTGGCGCGCGCGCCGGGGCGAGGCAAGAAAAAGCCCCCGAGCCATGGCACGGGGGCGAGGGTTTAGCGCTGCAGGGTCAGCGCGTCCGGAAAGCGGTAGGGATCAACTACCAGCCGGCGGGGCCGGCGGGGGGCCGACGCCCAGGACGGGGTCAGGAAACGGGCCAGGGCGGCGCCGGCGTCGCGGAAGGCGCGGCCGCGCAGGGCATGGGCGCGTTCCATGCCGGCGGCGATCCGGGCCGGGCTCGGCGTGGGTGCGGCAACCAACAGGGCATCGCCGATGATGTGCTGTCGACGGTCCATCAAACTCGACATGGGGCTGGCTCCTGGGTGGCGTGTTGCGTCTCGGGAATGAACATGGACCTTCGCGGATTGTTTGAAAATCCGGTAGTGTGGCAAATCATCTTTGCCGACGTCGAACAGATCGATGGACGCCTTCGCCGGCATGAGCACCTTCGTCGCCGTGGTCGAGGGCGGCAGTCTTTCCGCCGCCGCGCGCCAGCTCGGCCAGACCCCGTCGGCGGTCAGCAAGCAGATCGCGCGGCTGGAGGACCGGCTGGACGTGCGCCTCCTGACCCGCACGACCCGGCGCCTGGCGCTGACCGACGAGGGCCGCGCCTACTACGACCGCTGCCGCCAGATCCTGGCCGACGTGGACGAGGCCGAGCAGGCCATCGCCCGCACCCGCGAGACGCCGCGGGGCCTGTTGCGCGTCAGCGCGCCGACGGTGTTCGGCCGCGTCTACGTCGCCCCGCTGCTGCACCGCTTCCTCGAGCGCTATCCCGAGATCGAGCTCGACATGCAGCTCTCGGAGCGGGTCGTCGACATCGTCGAGGACAACGTCGACCTGGCGATCCGTATCGCCGTGCTGCGCGAGTCGAGCCGGATCGCCCGGCGCATAGCGCCGTCGCGCCGCGTCATCGCGGCCGCGCCGTCCTACTGGGCCAGGGCCGGCCTGCCCCGGCGGCCGCGCGACCTCTCCGACCACGCCTGCCTGATCCAGGGCCTGGGCGGCGGTGCGGAGACCTGGCACCTGCTGGGGCCCGACGGGCGCGACCACGCGGTGCCGGTCACCGGGCCGATCCGCTGCAACAACATGGAGCTGCTGCTGGAGGCGGCGCTCGACGGCGCCGGCGTGATCAACGCCATGTCGTGGGTCGCCGGCGCGGCCTTGCGCGATGGGCGCCTGGTCTGGCCGCCGGGGCGGCACCTGTCGCCAAAAGTGCGGGTCTTCGTCGACTTCCTGGTCGCGGCCTTCGCGCCGCCGCCCTGGGACGACCGCCCGGCGGCGGGCGGATCGGCCGCCTGAGCGCGGCCTACCCCAGCTCGCCCATCTGCACCGCGGTGTCGATCATGCGGTTGGAGAAACCCCACTCGTTGTCGTACCAGCTGAGCACCCGCACCAGGCGGCCGCCGGTGACGTGGGTCTGGGTCGCGTCGAACACCGAGCTCGCGGCCGAGTGGTTGAAGTCCGTCGACACCAGCGGCGCCGAGTTGACCTCCAGGATGCCCTTCAGCCGGTTGCGCTTCGACGCCCTGACGATGGCGTCGTTGACCTCCTCGGCGGTCGTCGCTCGCTTCGAGTCGAAGACGAGATCGACCATCGAGACGTTCGGCGTCGGCACGCGCACCGCGGTGCCGTTCAGCTTGCCGTCCAGCTCGGGCAGCACCAGGCCGACGGCGCGGGCGGCGCCCGTCGAGGTCGGGATCATCGACACCGCCGCGGCGCGGGCCCGCCGCAGGTCCTTGTGCAGCGTGTCCAGGACCGGCTGGTCGCCAGTGTAGCTGTGCACTGTCGTCATGAAGCCGCGCATGATGCCGACCGTGTCGTGGAGCACGTGCGCGACCGGCGCCAGGCAGTTGGTCGTGCACGAGGCGTTGGAGACGATCTTGTGCGACTTGCGCAGCTTGTTGTCGTTGACGCCCTGCACGATGGTGATGTCGGCGCCGCTCGCCGGGGCCGAGACCAGGACGCGCTTGGCGCCGGCTTCCAGGTGCAGGCCGGCCTTCTCCTTCGAGGTGAAGATGCCGGTGCACTCCAGCACCACGTCGACGCCCAGGTCGCCCCAGGGCAGCGCCTTGGGGCCGCGCTCGGCGAACACCTTGATCTTGCCCTGGCCGACGTCCAGCCAGTCCTTGCCCGACTTGACGGCGCCCGGGTAGGTGCCGTGCACGCTGTCGTGCTTCAGGAGGTGCGCGTTGGCCTCGGCCGAGCCGAGGTCGTTGATCGCCACGAACTGGACGTCCTTGCGTTTCGCCTCGCCGGCGGCGCGCAGGATCAGGCGGCCGATGCGACCGAACCCGTTGATTGCGACGCGTACAGCCATCGCTGATCTCCTTGAGAGTGTCTCGTTTTTTTTGGGGGTTACAGCCGCGCCTTGACGGTTGCGGCCACCGCATCTGCAGTAATGCCAAAATGCTCGTACAACTTGTCCGCCGGCGCCGAAGCGCCGAAGCTGCGCATGCCCACCACCGCCGCGTCGTCGCCGACATAGCGCGTCCAGCCGAACGTGGCCGCGGCCTCGACCGCGACCCGCGGGACGCTGCCCAGCACCTGCGCCACATAGTCCGCCGGCTGGGTGTCGAACAGCTCCCAGCACGGCATCGTGACCACCGCTACTGAAATCCCGTCTTCCGCGAGCAGGTCGCGCGCGGCGACGGCGATCTCCACCTCCGAGCCGGTCGCGAGGATCGTCGCCTGGCGGTCACCGTCGGCCTCGGCCAGCACGTAGGCGCCGCGGGCGCTTAAGCTTTCGGACTCCTGCGTCAGGCGGACCTGCGGCAGGCCCTGGCGCGTCAGCACCAGCACGGAAGGTGTCTCGCGGCTCTCCAGCGCCAGTTGCCAGCATTCGGCGGTCTCGACCACGTCGGCCGGGCGGAACACGTTCAGGTTCGGCGTCGCGCGCAGCATTGCCAGGTGCTCGACCGGCTGGTGGGTCGGGCCGTCCTCGCCGAGGCCGATGGAATCGTGGGTCATGACGAAGACGACACGCTGCCGCATCAGCGCCGCGAGCCGGATCGACGGCCGGCAGTAGTCGGTGAAGACCAGGAAGGTGCCGCCGTAGGGAATCACCCCGCCGTGCAGGGCCATGCCGTTCATCGTCGCCGCCATGGCGTGCTCGCGCACGCCGTAGTGGATGTAGCGGCCGGCGAAGTCGCCGGCGCTGATCTCAGCCAATCCCTTGGTGCGGGTGTTGACGCTGCCGGTCAGGTCGGCCGAGCCGCCGATCAGCTCCGGCACGGCGTCGAGCAGCACCTCCAGCGCCTTGCCGCTGGCCTGGCGCGTCGCCATCTTCGCCGGCGAGCCCACGAGCTCTTTCTTGTAGGCGTCGAGGCGCGTGTCGAGGTCGGCCGGCAGGTCGCCGGATATGACCCGGTCGAACGTCGCGCGCGTGGCGTCGTCCATAGCGGCGTGGCGGGCCTGCCAGTCAGCGCGGGCACTGACGCCGCGCGTGCCAAACCCGCGCCAGGCGGCGACGATCTCGTTCGGCACGACGAACGGCGGGTGCGGCCAGCCCAGCGTCTCGCGCGCCAGCGCGATCTCGTCGGCGCCCAGAGGCGCGCCGTGCACGCCGCCGGTGTTCTGCTTGTTGGGCGCGCCGTAGCCGATGGTCGTGCGGCAGGCGATCAGCGACGGCCGGTCGTCGGCCTTCGCCGCCTGGAGCGCCGCGTCGATCGCCTCGGGATCGTGGCCGTCGCAGGACTGCACATGCCAGCCATAGGCGGCGAAGCGCGCCGGCTGGTCGTCCGACACCGACAGCTCCGTCGCGCCGTCGATGGAGATGTGGTTGTCGTCGAACAGCACGATCAGCTTGCCCAAGCGCAGGTGCCCGGCCAGCGAGCAGGCCTCGTGGCTGAGGCCCTCCATCAGGCAGCCGTCGCCGGCGAACACGTAGGTGCGGTGATCGACGAGGTCGCCGAAGCGGGCGTTGAGCAGCCGTTCCGCCAGCGCCATGCCGACGGCATTGGCGAGACCCTGGCCCAGCGGGCCGGTCGTCGTCTCGATGCCCGGCGCCGCCTCGACCTCCGGGTGGCCCGGTGTGCGGCTGCCCAGCTGGCGGAAGTTCTCGAGCTCCTCCAGCGTCATCTCGGCATAGCCGGTGAGGTGCAGCAGGCCGTAGAGCAGCATCGAGCCGTGGCCGTTCGACAGCACGAAGCGGTCACGGTCGGGCCAGGCCGGGTCGGCCGGGTCGAACTTCAGGTGGCGGCCGAACAGCACCGTGGCGATGTCGGCCATGCCCATGGGCATGCCCGGATGGCCGGACTTGGCGCGCTCGACCGCGTCCATCGCCAGCGCCCGCAGCGCGTTCGCCAAATCGTTATGAGCGATGCGCGCGGCGTCGGCTGGCGCGTCGGCGGCAACGGTCATGGCTGGCAGGTCCCCTGAGCCTCCATGCCCTGCACCGCGTGGGCCGCAGCCCCGGCACAAAGCGGCCGGCAACATGCCGCCGCCGGTCGTGGCCGTCAACGGGCATCTGGTCACGCCCGTTTTGCGCGGGCCCTGGCGCGTGTGGTTGACCCCCGGCGGACCCTCGACATAGGATGCCGCACAATCCGGAAGCCATTCTGCCGCAAGGGTTTACGGTTAATATGTCAGATATCGATGCAGCCAATCAGCGGCTCGAGGCGGCGCTGGCGCGGCTCGAAGGGACGCTCGGCGCACGCAAGGGCAATGGCGGTGGTGTCCCACGCGAGGACTTCGACCGGCTGCTGGCGGACCACGAGGCGCTGAAAGAGACCTCGGCGGCGGTCGCCACGCGCCTCGACGCGACGATCGGGCGGCTGAAATCGCTGCTGGACGGCTGACGCGGGGGTCCGAGAGAGACACGCCATGGCGCAGGTCACGGTCACCATCAACGGGCGCGGCTATCAGATCGCCTGCGACGACGGGCAGGAGGCGCACCTGTCGCGACTCGCCGGCTACCTGGACGACAAGGTCGGCGAGCTCACCGAAGCGGTCGGCCAGATCGGCGACACGCAGCTCCTGGTCATGGCCGGGCTCCTGGTCGCGGACGAGCTCTCGGACATGCGCGAGGTCGAGGGCGACGTCGCCGACCGCCTCGACGCCCTGGCCGCCCGCATCGAAGACATTGCGGGCCGGCTCGAGGGCACCTAAGTTCCTGGGTTCGGGCGGGCCTGCTGGACGGTGCGACTGGCACGATTGTCCCGGGGGCCGATATCTCCACCTTGGGAGCTGTCACTGCCGGGGTCCTGGCCCCGGTATCACGGCGCCCACCTGCGATACGCGGGCTCTGGTGGACAAGGTCTGCCGACGGCCGTCTGGCGCCGCCCGAACCCTTCCTGAGCGCCCCGACTGATGCCAAGCGAGCCCAAGGCCGCGCTGCGCCAGGACGCCAAGGCGCGCCGCGCCGCCCTGCACCAGGCGCACGGCACCACGGCGCCCGCTGCGGCGCTGCACCGCCTGCACGCGACGCCGGGCCTCGCCACCGCGTTCGCCCCCGGTACCTGCGTCTCCGGCTACTGGCCCGTCGGCAGCGAGTTCGACCCGCGCCCGATCCTCGAGGACTGCCACACCCGCGGCCTCGCCTGCGCCCTGCCGGTCAGCCACGCCCGCGGCACGCCACTGGAGTTCCGGCGCTGGACCACCGGGTGCGAGATGACCCACGGCGCGCTCGGCATCGCAGTGCCCGCCGCCGGCGCCGAGCGCCTGACGCCCCGCGTTCTCCTCGTGCCGCTGCTGGCGGTGGATGAGACCGGCCACCGATTGGGCTATGGCGCCGCGTACTACGACGTGACGCTGCGCGCCTTGCGCGCCGACGGACCGGCTGTGGCCGTCGGCCTCGCCTTCGAGGGCCAGGTGGTCGAGGCGCTCCCGGCCGACGACCACGACGAGCGGCTGGATTGGCTGGTGACGGAAGCGGCGGTGCGGCGGTTCGGGTAGGGGCAGGTTTGCCAACGCCAATTCCTTGGGTGCTCTGAAATGAGACATGCTCATCTTGCTCTGGTCGTCTTCCTGGCCGGACTGGTACTCGGCAGCGTCCCGGGCCTGGCGCAGGAGCGCGACCGGGTGCGCGGCGACTTCGCGCGCGCCGACCGGGACGGCGACGGCCGGCTCGACCGCGCGGAATGGCGCCGGCGCGGCAACTTCGACCGGCTGGACGCGGACGCGGACGGTGCCCTGAGCCTCGCGGAAGTCCGCGCCATGTATGCGGGCCACGCGGAGCGTGCGTACGACTGGCCGCCGCCAGGGTTCAGTCGGTCGGCGCCGGAGCCCGATCCGACGGTCGCCAACGACCTCGTCGAGGCCGGCGCGCTCGACCGCGCGACGCTCTGCGGCATCGGGCGGGGCCGCAAATGCGACCCGCAGGCGGCGGTCGACCGGGGGCTCTTCGAGACGGGGCTGGGCCCCGTGTTTCCCGACAACGCCGTGTGTCACGGCATCGACGACACCTTCGCGCTGGACTACGCCTTCAAGCGCGACCGGGTGGCCTACCACGGCGGCATCGACCTGCCGGCGCGCTGGGGCACACCGATGATCGCGGCGGCGGCGGGCAGTGTCGTCGGCGCGTTCAGGGGCGAGAAGTCGGCGCGGGGCATCGAAGTTGTGATTCGGCATGCGCCTGAGGACACGGGGCTGCCGATCTGGATCTACACCGGCTACGGCCACCTGGACCGCATGCCGGACCTGGAGGTCGGCCAACGCGTGCGCCTGGGTGAGGTCATCGGGCCGACGGGCAACTCCGGGGTCAGCGGCCGGCAGCGCAAGCGGCAGAACAACCGGCGCCCGGCCATCCACTTCTCCGCCTTCTTCAGCGAGAGCGGGACGTATGCGGTCCGGCGGGACGTCGTCGTCCCGGTGAACGGTCGCTGGATGGATCCCGTGGCGCTTTATCGGCAAGCGCTGCCCGTGGAGTCCTCAGCCCTAAGGGCGCTGCCGGAGGGCGACAAGGACGTCCCCGTCGCCGTCATGTTCGAGGACGGCACGGTGTCGCGGCCGGCGCCCGGTTCGTCTGGCCCTTCATGTGCGAATGCAGGTGACGCTGGCGAAGGGTACGGTTGGTGAGGAAGCGCGCCGGGCCTGAGTGACCCAGCGCATTCACGGCGCCCGGTGGATCGGTCAGGGTTGGCCGGCCGCCATGCATTGCCGTCTGCACGCCATGAGACTGCGGAGACACCTGCTCGTTGCCTGCCTCGTGCCGCTGCTTGCCGGCTCGGCGCTTGCTGACGAGTTCGCCGCGCATCGTCGCGCCATGGTCGAGGTGATCGCGCGGCACGGGTCCGAGGTGATGCCGGCGCTCGGGCGGGCGGCGCTGGACGCGCGCGTGCTCGAGGTCATGGACCGGGTGCCGCGCCATCGCTTCGTCGCCGCGCGCTATGAGGACAGGGCCTATCGCGACCGGCCGCTGCCGATCGGCTACGGCCAGACGATTTCGCAGCCGTTCATCGTCGCGCTCATGACCGACCTGCTGGACCTCGAACCCACCGACATGGTGCTGGAGGTGGGCACCGGCTCGGGCTACCAGGCCGCGGTCGCCGCGCACCTGGCGCGCCGCGTCTGCAGCATCGAGATCATCCCGGAACTGGCGGAAGAGGCGGCCGCACGGCTCGGCCGCCTTGCGTACGGCAACGTCGAGACGCGCACCGGTGACGGCTACTACGGCTGGCCGGAGTGCGGGCCGTTCGACGCCATCGTCGTCACCGCCGCGGCGTCGAGCATCCCGCCGCCGCTGGTCGCGCAGCTCAAGCCTGGCGGCCGCATGGTGATCCCGGTCGGCGGCCCGTTCGCGCTGCAATACCTGGTGCTGGTGCTGAAGGACGCGGCCGGGGCGGTCACGACGCGGCAGATCATCCCGGTGCGCTTCGTGCCGCTGGTCGGCGGGCCGACATGAGGCTGGCGCTGGCGGTCGCGACGGTCTCCGCCGCCGTGCTCGCCTACGAGGTCATTCTGGTCCGGCTGTTCGCGATCGTCCAGTGGCATCACTTCGCCTACATGATCATCAGCATCGCGCTGTTGGGCTTCGGCGCCAGCGGCACGTTCCTGGCGCTCGCCCGGCGCCGGCTCGTGCCGCGCTTCGAGATTTCCTTTGCGGCGAACGCGGCGGGCTTTGGCGTCACGGCCCTGGGCGGCTTCGTCGTCGCCCAGCACCTGCCGTTCAACCCGCTGGAAATCGTCTGGAGCCCGGCGCAGCTCTTCTATCTCCTGGCGCTCTATGCGCTGTTCGCGGTGCCGTTCTTCTGCGGCGCCAACTGCATCGGCCTTGCGCTGATCTGCCACGGGCAAAGGATCGGCGGGCTCTACGGCGCGAACCTGATCGGCTCCGGCGTCGGCGCGCTCGCCATCGTCGGCGTGCTGTTCCTGGCGGCGCCGGGCGACAGCCTGCGGCTCGCCGTTGGCCTCGGTATTGCGGCCGGCGTGTTGGTTCTGCGCCGGCGCGGGGCCGTGCTGGTGCTGCTCGCGATCGCGCTGCCGCTGGGCGTGCCGTCGTCGTGGACCGCGCCGCGACTCTCGCCCTACAAGGCGCTCAGCCAGGCGCTGACGCTGCCGGGGGCGGAAATCGTCGGCGGCTCGTCGAGCCCGATTGGCTGGCTGCGGGTCGTGCGCAGCCCGACGGTGCCCTTCCGCCACGTCCCCGGTCTCAGCCTGACCAGTCCGGTCGAGCCGCCGGCGCAGCTCGCCGTGTTCACGGACGGCGAAGGGATGACCGCCATCACCGCGTTCGACGGCGACCGCGATACGCTCGGCTATCTCGACCACACGACGTCGGCGCTGCCGTATCACCTGGTCGCGCGGCCCCGCGTGCTGGTGCTCGGCGCCGGCGGCGGTGCGGCCGTGTTGCAGGCGCTGTTCCACGAGGCCGCGCACGTCGACGCCGTCGAGCTCGACCCCGCGGTCGTGCGCCTGGTGGCGCAGGAGCACGCCGCCTTCGCCGGCGAGCTCTACGACCGGACCGAGGTCGCGGTGCATGTGGCGGAGGCGCGCGCCTTCGTCGCCCGCAGCGACGAACGGTGGGACGTCATCCAGATCCCGCTGCTCGACTCCTTCGCCGCCGCCGCGGCCGGCGTCGCCAGCCTCAGCGAGAGCCACGTCTACACCGTCGAGGCGCTGCGCGGGTATGTCCGCCATCTCGAGCCCGGCGGGATTCTGGCGATCACGCGCTGGCTGAAGCTGCCGCCGCGCGACAGCCTGAAGCTGTTCGCGACGGCGCTCGCGGCGCTCGAGGCCGAGGGCATGGCAGGTGCGGAACGGCTGGCGCTGCTGCGCAGCTGGAACACGACGACGCTGGTGGTCAAGTACGGGCCGATCGACGCCCGCGACGCGGCCGTCATCCGGGCCTTCGCGGCGGCGCGCGTGTTCGACGTCGCCTACCTGCCGGGCCTGGACCGTAGCGAGACAAACCGCGCCAACGTGCTCGACGCGCCGCACGTCTACGACGGCGCCATGGCGCTCAGCGGTGCCGACCGCGCGGACTTCATCCGGCGCTACAAGTTCGACATCGCGCCGACGCGCGACGACCGGCCGTACTTCTTCGACTTCTTCCGCTGGCGAACCCTGCCGGAGCTGCTGGCGCTCGGGCCGCCGGGCATGGCGGCGCTGGCCGAGTGGGGCTACCTGATCCTCGTCGCCACCCTGGCTCAGGCGGCGATGCTGAGCGTCGCCGTCATCGTGCTGCCGCTGTGGCGGCGTGGCCCGGCGGGCGAACGCTGGCGCGTCGCCGGCTACTTCGCGGCCCTCGGCCTCGCCTTTCTGTTCGTCGAAATCGCGTTCATTCAACGCTTCGTCTTGTTCCTGGGGCATCCCTTGTATGCCGTGGCGGTGGTGCTGTTCGCCATGCTGGTGTTCGCCGGCGTTGGCAGCCGCACGTCGGCGCCGCTTGCCGCGTGGGTGGAAAAGCGGGGCGCCAAGACATCGGCCATCGATCTCGCCGTGCTGGCGATCGCCGTCGTTGCGCTCGTCTACCTGCTCGCCCTGCCGCCACTGTTCGACTGGCTGATGCCGCTCGCCGACACGGCCAAGGTCGCCGTCGCGATCGCCCTCATCGCGCCGCTGGCGTTCGCGATGGGCCTGCCGTTCCCGCTTGGCCTCAGCCGCGTGTCGCGAGCTGTGCCGGCGCTGGTGCCCTGGGCCTGGGGCGTCAACGGCTGCGCCTCGGTCATCAGTGCCGTGCTGGCGATCCACCTGGGCTTCGCGGCGGTCGTCGCTGCGGCAATCGTGCTCTACGGTGTCGCGGCGCTGCTGTTTCGCACGCCGCTCGTCGCGGGCGAGGGGAGGATCTGACCATGAACTCGGCATTTCCGGAGCGCCGGCTGGGCAAGTCGGGCGTTGTCGTCGGCGCCATGGGTGTCGGCACCTGGGCGATCGGCGGACCGTGCACCGCCGGCGCCGGCTTCGCGCTGCCGACCGGCACGCCGTTGGGCTACGGCCAGGTCGATGATGCGAAGTCCGTGCGGGCGATCGAGCGTGCCGTCGACCTCGGCGCCCGGTTCTTCGACACCGCGGACTCCTACGGCGCCGGCCATGCCGAGCGCGTGCTGGCACAAGCGCTGGGGAAGCGGCGCGACGGAGTCGTTATCGCCACCAAGTTCGGCAATACATTCGATGAGGCGAAGAAGGAACTGACGGGCACGGACGTGTCTCCCACCTACATCCGGCGCGCCTGCCAAGCCTCGCTCAAGCGCTTGCAGACCGACTGGATCGACCTCTACCAGTTGCACATCGGCGATGTGCCGGTGGAAGCGGTGGGCGAGGTGGCGGACGCGCTCGACCGGTTGTGCGACGACGGGTTGATCCGCGCCTACGGCTGGAGCACCGACGACCCCGAGCGCGCGGCGGCGTTCGGCCAGCGGCCACACGCCGTCGCCACCCAGTTCAATCTGAACGTGCTCGAGGACGCGCCGGCGATGCTCGAGACGTGCGACGCCATCGATCACGCCGCCATCGCGCGCCTGCCGCTGGCCATGGGCCTGCTGAGCGGCAAGTACACACATGACAGCCGGCTGCCGGGCGACGACATCCGCAGCCGCCCGCCGGCGTGGCTGCAGTACTTCGACGCGGGCGGCGGCGTGGCGCCCGAGTGGGAAGCCCGGCTCGCCAGCGTGCGCGAGGTCCTGTCGAGCGGCGGACGCAGCCTCGTGCAGGGCGCGCTCGCCTGGATCTGGGCGCGCAGCCCGCGCACGATCCCGATCCCCGGCGCGCGCACCTTGGCCCAGGTGGAAGAGAACCTGGGCGCCATTGCGTACGGCCCACTCGGTGCTGAACAGATGCGGGAGGTCGACGCGCTGCTGGGCCGCGCCGCCGCCTGACCCAGCGCATTTGACGCTTGGCGCCGCTGGGGCAGGCTGGCGCC
>Ga0049108_10000181_pt1 | contig 20960 bp, 15 predicted proteins | sample WorMetilPIANOSA2_FD_60020 | JGI IMG/M metagenome (GOLD analysis project Ga0049108, IMG submission 60020) | Marine gutless worms symbiont microbial communities from Max Planck institute for Marine Microbiology, Germany - Olavius ilvae PIANOSA.2 | ecosystem: Host-associated > Annelida > Digestive... | reverse complement strand
ATCTTACCATAAATCCAACATGTCAACTGTACCAAAAACGTGTGAAATATTCAATTTTGTCAGATCTGATGAACCTGAGATTTAAAGGCAATATCTCAACATGTACAAAAAACGACCAGGCTACCAAAGATGGTGGCTGCTTGGATCTGAAAAATGGTCATGTTGGAGCAATGAGTAACAAGGTTCAATTAACTGGTCTGTTGCCATGCAGAATAGACCAATGAACCGAGTTTTTTAATATCAATCTCATTATAGATTTCACCTAAGCAATTCACAATTAGACAACCATCAGCCCCACCGCCATCGGAGCCTTGCCAAAACATACAGTTGGACTTTTCGCACGCACACTTGGCTATCGGGCAAAATTTTTGATCCATGATTCCTCCTTGGTTGGAGTTGGCAGGAATAAAAATCTTTTAGCATGGTACATTGAATAGGGTCAAATCAGTTAAACAAGGGGTCAGACCTACAAGTATCATTCCAAAGATAACCATCTGCAATCATGTAATGTTTAAGGAACGATGCACAAACAGCTGTACATAAAAGCACAGAAATCTATGCAAGCCTGATGGGTGTATCGCTATTCTATTGTGGCTGACGGGAAGGCCTGAATTAGGAGGTCATGGAATCGAAGGCCGAGATAGCAGGGTTTGTTTAGCTCATACGGGCATATTCATGCGGCCTGATTTTTTTGCTTGCCCGACGTCTTGTGCGGCGTAGCCCTATGGCGAAGACACAAGCTCTAAGAGCGAAGTCTGGTCAATATTTAGGTCTATCCCTATGTCTTCTGGCAGTGAGCAGTGTCGTGGGAGATCAAAAAGACAAAGGGCATCCACCAACTATTTAGCGAAATGCCCTTTTAGGTTTAAAGCAGGACGTTAGGTTACAGTAACATTAACTGCAGCAAGACCTTTCTGGCCCTGCTCAATGTCAAAGGTCACACGGTCCCCCTCATTAAGGGACTTGAAGCCGCTTGCATTGATACCGGAATGGTGGACAAATACATCATCACCCTCTTCTTGCTCAATAAATCCAAAACCTTTTGCATCGTTAAACCACTTTACAATTCCTTCCGCCATTGTTTCGATCTCCTTTTGATTGTTAATAAACCAAACTAATAATAGGGAATGGGTTGTAAAATGTCAATTGATTCTGTACACTTATAAATTAATAATTCGATTGCCGGCAAAAAGGATACGGCATGAAGGCAAACTCCTTGAAAACATTCAGAGAGTCTCTCATGATGAGCAAGGCTGAACTATCCAGAGCGGCTGGTATATGCACCGTCACAATCGACCGTATTGAAAAAGGAAATCCTTGCCGCTTAGATACCCAGCGTAAAATCCTCTTGGCCTTGGGTCTGGAAGTTTCTGATAAGGTCAGTGTATTTGGGAACCAGATGTAATTCACCCTGCACAGTTTCCAGTGCATCCATACCTTCCATTCTGCGCATCACTCACCCCGTCTGTACACTGCCACTGATAAACAAGGGGTCAGACCTCAATCCGCCCAATCCGCCAGCATCATGCGCAGCGCTTCGAGTCCCGGATATCTATTTCCTATACCGAACAGCCAGCACCCTCTGGTGATGGTAAATGTTTTTAAACATATACTCCTGACCAGCTCTGCCATGGGGGAAAGTGACCCCCCGTGCAGCAGGTTGGGCCGCGTTCACGCTCTCGCCGGACCACAGCCGCAAACTGATTCCCGGCCTGTCTTTTGGAATCGTACTCGCCACACCCGCCAAGAAAGGGGTCAGGTTGTAATGCCCTGCCCCGCGCTTATAAAGCGATTCGATTTCGGCCACGGTGGGCATGCGCCAACCGCCGGCGGCCACGTCGAGGTTCTCCACCCAGCTTTTTGCCACGTACCAGCTCATATCCCTGTCCGGCCCGGCGTACCATTCGAGCCCCGTCATTTGGTCATAGACAACGCCGGTTGCATATTTGGCGTAACGGCCGTCACTGACCACCACCCCTGCCCCGGGACCCGGTGACTCAATGCCGGCACCGGGCTTAACCGCTGCCGGGCTGAGGGAAGCGGTGGTCGGCCGGGCCTTTTGCTCTCTTTTGAGCTGTTGAATTTTCAGCCGGGCGGTGCCCTTGAACCGGCTGTCCGGGTATTCGTCGAGAAAGAGCGTGTAGTCTTCAATGGATCTGGAATCCTGGACCATCTCCCACATTTCCTCTTCGGGATTCAAGGTCTGCGCCGCCTGTCTTTTCGTAACCCCGACAGCCCGGGTGGGCTGGGCCGGGTCGGCTCCGGTCGCGCGAAAATAGAACTCCCCGACCAGGGAAGTCGAAGCCCAAGGCACCTGCCGGCTCCCGGTTTCACGGATGACGTCCCCGCGTACCCGTTTCATCACGTTCTCAAGCGTCAGGCCCTGCTTCTCGATATGGCGCAGAAGGGCCCGGGTGTATGTCCCGTACCGCCCGGCGCCATCGGCGGCCACGGCGCCCGGTGCAGTTGCATAGGCAATATACGACCCCTTGGGCGCATCCATCCGGGCCAGCCCCTTGACCCCGGATCGCCAGCTCCGGCTGAAGGGGTTGTCGCGGCAGGCATCGAGGATCACGATGTTCATATCGTTGCCGGCATCTTCCATCTTGCCGAGGACCCGGCCCGCATCGAGGGCTTCATACTTGACATCCGAAGGGGACTCGATCCGGGCATCCACCGGAATCAGGAAATTGCGGCCGTCCACCTGCATGCCGTGGCCGGCATAATAGAATAGGCCTACGCCGCCCCCGGACAACTGCCGACCGAATTTCCGGATCGCGTCCTCCATGGCCCGCAGGTCGACATCCTGAAGCACGGTCACCCTGAAGCCGCACCTTTTCAGAGCACGGCTGATATCAGCGGCATCGTTGATGGGGTTTTTCAAAGGGGCTTTCTGGTAATTACCATTGCCGATGACCAGGGCGATCCGTTGCTGAGGGGCTGATATGACTGTTTTAGGTAGGAATAAGAGAACACAGATGGAGAGGGTTATCAGCCTGTTATATAAGGTTGGCATAACAAGCCTCCTCGGTAACCCGATTGTTTCAGGTCATGATTTGATTGTGATGCATAGATATTACCGGATGGGGGTATGCGTGTCAAATTCGTCCTGATTGGAAAATAGGGGAAGTTTTTTACTAGATAAGTTTTTAAGGTTCAATTTTCATTTCAGCACTAAATTTCCGACCTCTGATATCAGGGCCTTCCTAACCTCTGACGTCCACCTGCCGGCCATAGCTAGTCGAGCGAAGGCTGGACTTCCGACCTCTGACGTCCGACCTCCGGTTTCGGACCTCCTGCTCTTTATGGCCCGACCCCAATTCCGACCCGCTGAATAGGCGGATCAGAGTTCATTGTAGTGGGGGCATACTCAGTCCTCCTTGCTAATGTTTTACCAGGTGGACTGAGCAAGGTGTGCGCCTGTACGATTGGGTTGCCAAAGTCATTCGCGTGAGCCGACTTTTCAAAACCAACGGCGTGATTCCCCGTTTCAGGCCCTCGATAGACAATGGGGGCCGAAACGGGGAAGGTGCCGCCAAGGTTACCAGTATAGTCCTGTGGAATCGATGATGTCATTGGCCGGGTCTGTTTCCACCAGTTTGCTCTCCGGCGGCAGGACGCCGTTTTCCACCCATTCCTCTATATACTCGAAGGTACGCTGGGCGTAGGCCTGCATCGGGGTGAGCAAGTCGGGAACATCCGGATCAGCTCCGGCGGAACTGTAGCCCCATCCGCCGTCCACGTGTTTATCCACGTGGGGTGCATGGGCGATGATGTAAAAACGATGCAGGTCCGGCGAGCCGTAATTTTCGATCGCGTCCCTGTATTCCAACCCCTGGGAATGCAGGGCCACCAGACCGTCGGCCTGGCCCTGGAGGGTGAGCATCGGCACCGAGAATTCGCCTGTGTTGGCATTTTTCAAGGCGTATTTGACGCTTTCCTTATTCCACCCGCCGTTTTTGGCCGTTGCCAGCCAGGCATACAGGGGCGGCGGCTTATGGGGGTTGGCCGGATCGGCCCAGCATGAATATGCGGCAGATGCGGCCGGGTCGTCACCGCGCAGGTCGGCGCGGTAAACGTAGGAAACCAGGTTGTAGTAACCGACGCCCCGAAAGATCTCGAAGCCCGGCACGTATTGGAAGGGGTCGAAAATCGTATTGTAATAGCCCCAGAAGAGGGCCGATTCAGGCGAAAAGCCGGCGTTTACCATGGGAAAGTAGGCGCCTGGAAATTGAGGGTCTTTGGAGTATTCCACCGCCGTTGTTAGGGTGTCCGGCGAATAGAACCAGGCCATGGAGAGGGTGCCCTTGTCGATCGAACCGACCAGCGAATCGGCTGCGGCGTACTCTTGCACCGACACCTTTCCGTTCCGGTTGGCGTCCATGACACGCTTATCAGGCCAGTATGCCCCGGACCAGTCCACCCCTCCGTCGAAAAGGCGCTTTTTGCCCTTCCGAACGCGCTTGTGATCGATCTCAAGGGCGCGGCGTGTCTGGTAGCCGCCGTTGGAGAGCCCCATGGCGTAGGTAAGGTCAGGCGCTTGGCCGGCATAATCCTCTAGCAGATCCCTTCCCAGGAGAGCCAGGTCGATCATCATGTCACCCCAGTATTGGGTGGGGTGTTTACCCGAGATCATGTCACCGGCCCCGCCGGGGATGCCCTTATCCCCGGAGATATAGGCATATCCGGCTTCGAGCAGCCAGGGGACCAGGATCGCCTCGTTGGCGTACTCGTTGCGCAGCCCCGGGGTTCCGCCCACGAGCAGTTTTTCGTTCCACGGGTCCGGCAGCCTGAACGTGATGCTCTGCTCCCGCCGTCCAATTTTCAGCAAGCCGGTCACTTCCGTACCGGCGATGTGCGCGTTGGTCGGCTGAAAATCGTTCGCGTGGATAAAGTTAGCCTTGATCTTGCCAACCTTGGCCTGCTCCTCGGGAGGAAGTTCGGCGACATCCTCGGCAGACATAAACCAATAGGTCACATGGGCCAGGCCGCCGTCCGCACCCCCTGTATAGGTCTTGACATAAACGCTGGTAAAACTCATGCGAGGCCCGTCATCATCATCGTCGTCATCGTCGTCAGCCCAAAGCGTCGGGCAGACCAACAGTAGGCCGACCATAATCACGACCCAAAACACACCGATGGTTTTCAGCTTTTTTTTCGTCATTTTTTACCTCCTTGGCTAGTTGTCTAAACGTAATGTTTCAAATGAGGCAGCGCGGCAATGACCTGGGGGCTCGTTTGGCAAGGCCACGTAAGCGGACTCGTCGAACCCTGCGCATCGGCAGTGTGTCCGGGGCAAGTTGTTATCGAGATGAACAGTAAGATTTAAGCGTAGCTTGGGCCGGATGGGAGGATCCGTAAGTCCTGAAAACGTGAAAGATTCCGATGGTCGTCGTGATAGTTCAAGGTCCAGGTCTGCGGAAATGAAAATTAAAGATATTGTATATCAGAACGAGAAGCTTGAGCAACCCTAATCTGGAGTTTTTTACTACCGGGATTAAACCTTGTTTTTAAGACTACTTATAGAATATCAGGTGGTTAACTCGATCTGACCCCGAATTCACTTCTTCTTTTTGGTCTCTTTGGAGGGCGGAATCGATGTCGCGAGTTCCTCGATCTCTTCGTTGGTGGCAAATAACCCGGTTTCCAGCGAACGCCAACCAAAAAATATTAAAAAAGTACCGACAAAATATGTCCACCAGCCGGAGAAAAAGACAGCAATGAATGCGGCAGCCGTAATCGATAGAATCCCAATAATTATAGGCACATGCCTACTTAATCCAACAGTCTCTTCTCGAGTAATACTATCTGAAAGCGGGTCGTATTTAAAGTGAAGCAGGCACCGCGGGCAGAGAAACAGCATATGGCCCTCAGGTGATTTTCCTAAAAAACCCTTTTTACCATCTTTTTCCCACGTACTGAATTGCTCGAGAGTCCCATCGAGACCACAGTGGGGGCATTGTTTAGCTGTTTCATTTATTCCCGTCATAATTGTATGACCACGTTGAAAATTCAAAGCGATATAGCAGGCGAATTAAGATGCATCTCTTTGTTGTAGGCCCTCTTCTTTAATTTACTATATCCCCTCGTCGTTATTAAATCTCCGTCCCCACCTTAAGAATTAGGTTCAGAATTGGGGTCTTCCCGACCTCGGACGTCTGATCCTCGACTTCAGTCTTCGGACTTCTATCCTACACTGATCTCCGACCTCCGACATCCGACCTATAGCTTTTCAGTTCTCCGACTCCAGACGCCCGACTCCTGACTCCAAGGTTGTTCCCTTCAGTCTTCGGTCTAAAAGCCTTATCTGACCCCTGACTACTGACTCCCGACTCCCGACTCCCTGGTTTTCCCTTCAGTCTTAAGTCTTCGGACTCATAGCCTACACTGATCTCCGACCTCCGACATCTGACCTCTATCTTTTCAGTTCTCCGACTCCAGACGCCCGACTCCTGACTCCAAGGTTGTTCCCTTCAGCCTTCAGTCTTCGGTCTAAAAGCCTTATCTGACCCCTGACTACTGACTCCCGACTCCCTGGTTTTCCCCTCAGTCTTCCGCCGAATCAACCAATAGCGCCCCCATTCGCGCCGTTGCTGCTACTTCTGCTCGACCGTGATCTTGTTAAGGTGGCGGCTTTCGAATTTTCCACCGCCGGCCCCCAGGCATACCAGTCATGGCCGCCATGTTCGTTGTTGACTTGAAACGGGAAACCACATCCATCCACATGCCGTCCTTCAGGTCGAAGACGGTTTCACCTTTTCCGGCGGCTTTCGTCTTGGTTCCCCCCCCCATGGCGCCCTGCGTTTGGGTCACCGACCGATCCTTTACGCTGAAGTAGGCCAGGCCGTCGCCTACATCCTCCAGGGTATATATCTCTTTCCGGACCGAGGTCATTCCCATGGCGCCACCTCCGCCGGCCATTTTGCGCGTCATGTCAAATTCGTCGCCGATATCCAGCTTTTCTTCGGGAAATTCGGGAAACCAGAATACCATTTCTTTCCATGCATCGGCCATGAAGCGGTAGCTCTGCTCCATCATGGCCTTCATCTGCGGCGTCATGCCCTCCATGCCCTCCATTTGGGGAGCTGCTGAACCGGTGACCTTCTTATTACGGATTTCACCACTGGTGTGCATGTCACCGGTGAACGTCATTTTTTTCAAGTCCATACCGCCGGCCGCGGACAGTATCTTTGCCGTCACGCGTACCCATCCTTTTTTCGGCCCGGCACTGACCTTGTAGCCGATCACGGTTTTGTTCCGGTGCACCTGTTTCTGTCCCATCACATTGGTTTCCGTCTGCCCCGCATGGGTGACGACCCACTCCTGCCCGGGTTTCAACCGGTAGGAAAACCGCCATCCACCCGCTATTGTGGATCCGGCGAAAACCAGCATCAAGAAAATCGCTGCGCCTGCTGTCCATTGTCGTTTCATCGGTTCGCCTTTCGCTGCATAGTTTTGATTTTTCGCTGGATCCGCTTCTTGTCCTTGGCCTTGGGTGCCAGACGAACATAGTTGCCGTAGGCGTCGGCCGCATCCTGGTAACGCTCCCAGTCCTCGTAAAGCTCTCCGAGCCCCCGGTAGGCAGGCGCGTAGCCCGCATCCAGTTTCAGGGCTTCCCGGTACTGGCGTTCGGCCGCTTTCTTTTCGGCAGTGCTGGCACTGAAGGCGAAGTCACCCAACTGGCTCTTGGCCATGCCATAGGCGACAGCGGCATTCTGCACACCCTTGTCGTAAAGAATCTGGTAATAGATGTGCGCCTTCGCATAGTCTTCCGCCTCCAGGGATGCCTCCGCTTTTCTGGTAAGGGTGGCCTGGAGAAATTGACGGTAGGTGTTCTTTCCGACAGTGGGTGCTGCCCCGGACTGGGCGTCGCGGACTTCTTTCATCCCGGTCAGTTTGGATACAAACAGCGCCTTGGACTCCGGGGCCTCACTCAGGGTCTGCACCAGCCCGGTGGCCCCGAGCTGCTGTTGCATCCGCAGCATGTTTTGTTCCATCAGTCCCTGCATGGCCCGCATCTGTTCGGCCCAGGCCCCCATGACACGCTCGTTTTCCTGGTTGATCCGGTTGTTGATGCGCCAGAGGTGGCGCCAGCCCTTTTCGGCCTCACCCACCGCATAGCCGGCTTTCGCCAGATAGGCCATTCCCTGGGCCGTGGCCACGGGTGCAAATCGCAGGCGTGGATCCAGCGGCCGCCCATTGGCATCTTTGGTGGGAATACTCGCGATCACATCTTCGAGACTGTAGTATGCGCTGCGGGCCGCGTGCACGGCCGCCATGCGCTCCATGGTTTCCCGATAGGTGGCCTCTCCGGACATGACGGCGTCCGTGGCCTTGATCTCTTCCATGTCGACCGCGTAATCCACGGCGATGTCCAGCATTCCCTTCAAAAGAGCGCCGGCGGCGACCATGCGGCGCTGCTTGTGTTCGGCCGCCTTGATCTCCTGGTACATCTGCACGTAATAGCCTTCGACGATATACGCGGTCTGTGGAGCCAGCACCGCCGCCAGCTGGGCCTCGTTGTCCATGGCATAGAGGGTGCCGGTAGTGACCACCACGTGGCCGTCCATGTAGGCATAGAGTTCCGGTTTCGGCGAATCGACCACCGTGATGGCGGGAATGATGCCCTCCGGCGGGTTCCCCCCGGCGGGCACCAATCGCTTGAGCAGCCGGTCGGCGTAGGCCGTCACCTCAGGCTCCATGGCGGTCGGCCGGCCACGAAGATCCGAGCGGTAGGCCTGGGCCGCTTCCTGGATGAGGAGTCGTCCATCGTCGTTCAGTTCAAAAGCCCCGGAAGGGGCGGCGACAGCCAGCACCACGGCCAGCCCGACAGCCAGCCATATGGGTCGTCTCATGTCGGCCTCCAGTTGTCCCGATGACGCGCGTCGGATGAAATGCTAAGAATTCCCTTGTCGGGGTAGATAGAAGGTACTTTTCGAAGTGGACACCGTCGTATTGCACATCCCAGGTTGCAGCGGGTCCGAAAACCGGATGTCAGCCCGCATCCGGCTGCCCTCGTTTCAAATGGATATGCCCGATAACGGACATTATGTCAACCGCACGTCGGCTGACGGTTTACCTGAGTATCAAAGATTTTGGCACGGGAAGTTGTAGCGCAATGAGGGACGTTTTTTACTTTATAAGTTTGTAAGGTTCAATTTTCATTTCAGCAGCAAGTTTCCGACCTCTGACGTCCGACCTCTGACCTACGACCTCTGACGTCCGGCCTCCGACCTCGGGGTCTTCCTGGTCTGACCCCTTTGTTTTACGGGTTTTCAGCCTGCAAACGGAAGCCGGGTTATACCCTTGGCGGGTTGAACAGCTGCGGGTACTCCAGGATAAAGCTGCGCAAGAGCCTTCGCAGCACATCATATGAGAAAAACTTCAACCCCAGGGTATAGTTGCGCGCGACCATTTTTTGACGAAAAGCTTCATCCTGCAGGGCCTTTCTTGTTTTTTGCACGACCTCGCTATTGACATATCCTCCGATCTCCAAAACGGAAAAGCCCATGGGCTTGATATCCTTTATGTAGATAGAGTAAGCATTGACCAGGATCGGCTTGCTGAAATATATCGCTTCCAGAAAGGCGTTGCCAAACCCCTCAAAAGTCGATGGATAGGTAATCAAATCGGCATGGGGGTAGATGTCCGTCAGGGTGTAGATTTTTCGGCCGTCCGCCGTTTTACCGCGTTTTTCACTAATGATGTCGGCCACGAACAAGGTGTCGACGTTCATCAGATCTGAATATTCCCGCAACCGCGCTTCATAATCATAGCCCTCATCGCCGGAGGCATGTGAGATGACCAGTTTGGCTTTCATCTTCAACCGATGAATCAGTTCAATCGCATGTTCGATGCCCTTGCGTTGAACCACTCGCGTGGGTTGCAAAATAAGCAGTTCATCGTCCGCCACACCCAGGGCCTGGCGGACGTCAGCGGCGTATTCATCCACCGGCGGCGGCGGATTTTCAAAATCCATCACGTTGGGGATGATGCGTGCTGAAATGCCGGTGCGTAAACTGAGCTGTTCATCGGCAAACGAGTTGATCACGACGTGGCGGATGGATGGCAAGGTGGGGGGAAAGGCCATATTCAGATAGTCTGAAATCGCATTGGTGGCAAACCGATCGCGCTCCCAGTAAAAGTCGTGATGGTGGGCCACGGTAGGCATATCAGTCTCTGCAATCAGCTCCGTCAGCGCCACCCCCAAAGGAACATTGACGGGAATGGTCAGCGCATTTTCGATGACCAACAGGCCGATATCAAACTTTTTGATAAACCGGTAAAGCTCATTCTTAAGGTCGTGCTTGATCTCCTGTATCTTTCGCGTTACGGACCGACGACGCTTTCGTTTCCCAAAACAGACATTATGGATCTCAAGGACCTCCGGATGGCTGAAATGGGCGAGCGGCTCAACATAGGAACGGTCCGGGTCGCGATCCAGCTCCCCTGCAAAATAATAGCAGCGAAATCCTTCGGCTTCCAGCACCTGGGTCCATTTTTCCGCCTCAAGGGAAACCCCGTCGGTACCGGCCAGGCGTGTGGAAATGAAACCGACATTGCGAATTCGTGTTTTTAAGTTGGACATGATAGCAGACCTCAACAATTATCTGTGCGTGGTCTTTTGGCCCTTCGCAAGAAAACTCATATGCTTAATTATCGTTTAAATCAATATATTCGCGCCGCCCAACCCCAATCCCGGTTCTTTGTTTCCCGCGTCAGGTACCGTATTTCAATAGATTCATTCATCCCGACCCCGAACGACGATACAAGATGGTGATCGTCAGGTTGGTTTCGATCTTTCCATCGAGCGCCACCATGGATTCGGATTGCACCATGTCGACCACCTCGATGTCCGGTTGATCGACGAGCCATTCATTGATCTGGAACTCCCCGGGCGGGTTGATGTTGGTGGTGCAGTATGTGAAGATTTTGGCTTTGATGGGACGCATGCTGCCTCCAAAATTTCCAGGATTACCATCCCGAATGCAAAACCCTGATTTTTGTCAATGTGTAGGTCTGTCCAGAGAAATGAACGCAGTTCCGGCTCTGCCGATTACACCAGGGCCTGACCCCTTTGTTTTTTAAAAGTGAAGACGATCAACCACTTAGCGTGGCCCACCCTGATTTTACTGTCTAATTTAAAAAGCGCAAGTATAGACCGGCTGTTTTTTCCGGATTCTCAATCATGGGCAGATGACCCATCGCATCCATCACTTCGACCCTGGCCTTGGGCATAACCGCTTCGATAATCTTGGCCCCCGACACATGCAGCACCCGATCGTGCACTCCCCAGACAACCAGGGTTTTTATTGGTAGGCCCTTTAGCATCTCTTCCAAGGGCGTCGAATCCCTTGATTTGAGGATCTGTTCGAAGATTTTACTATTGAGGGATTGGTGAAATATCGCTTCCTGGACCAGAAACTTTTTAATGGGCAGGGGAATGAACGGCCTTTTCACAAAGACAAAATCCAGCAGATACTCATATTCGGGCACGTTCCTGGCCACCAGGGGATTGGGTTTGCCTGCCTTTAGCATTTGGTGCATCTCGCTCGTTTGCGCCGAGACCACCCCGCCCGGCGCAACCAGCAGGAGGCTTTTGAGGCTCTGCGGATGGCTGGATGCATAAGCCCCAGCGATGTAGCCCCCCATGGAGCTTCCGCCGAGATGAAACGATTTGATCCCTAAAGTCTGGACAAATGCTTTTACGAACCTGGCTTGGGTAGTGATCAAATAATCCCCATCCGGGTTTTTACCGCTCTCTCCGAAACCCGGTAGGTCCGGCGCAATGACCCTGAAATGGGGCGTCAGGTGTTTCCCGATTCGCACCCAGTTGTCTTTATTGGCGCCAAAGCCGTGAAGCAATAAGAGATAATCGCCCTGGCCCCCTTCCAGGTACTCTATCCGTATCCCTTTCACATCAATGTGGCGCTGCTCAAGGCCAGCAATAGCCCTCTCCGCCTTTATCGCGACATGGAACATCGTCCCGGGAAATAAAAAGTAGACGCCCGCCATACCAAGCAGAACAGCCAGGGAGCAGAGTATGATTATTTTCTTCTTTGTCATTTGAGAACGTCTCTACGTCTTTTTCAATTGGCCCTTGTAATGTTGTCAATTTGGTTCTGTTTGGTTTCCGCCCTCCTGCTGCCGGCTTTTACCGACTCCAGACACCAGACTCCCGACTCCGGGCGCGATGGTTTTTCTTCTACCTTATACCTTACAACTTTTACCTAATGAATCTTCAGCCTTCAGTCTTCGGACTTCTAGCCTACACTGATCTCCGACCTCCGACATCCGACCTCTATCTTTTCAGTTCCCCGCCCCCCAGGGCCGCGGTTTACGTAATAAAAAGATCCTTGGTGGAAAAGTGGGGGTCACTCGTCAAGTTGACCCCCAATCGCCGCAGACCGGCTTCATCCCCAGGGGTAGGCATATGGGTCAGGTGAACCTCGCATCCCTGCAAGGCGGTCAGCTTCTCCATGGCCAGTTTCGCCGCCGGATTGACGGTCGCACTGATACTCAGAGCAATGAGAGCCTCTTCCAGGTCGAGGCTCAGCGCCTTTTCATTCAGGATTTCCGTTTTCAGATTTTTGACTGCATCGAGGATATTGGGCGGCAGCAGCTTGATCTCTCCCGGGATATTCGCCAGGTGCTTGATGGCATGCAGCACCAGGCTGGAAGCCGCGTGCAGGTGGGATGAATTGCTGCCGGTCACGATCCCGCCGTCCGCCAGCTCGATGGCCCCGCCGCAGTAGATGCCCTCACTGCCTTTCTCGTTCTCCCGCGCCTGCTGGGCGGCTTCGCGGGCAGGCGCCACCACCCGCCGGTATTCCGGCTCGAGGTTGAAGTCTTTGATGAGCAGCTCAACCCGCTGATAGGTTTCCTTGCTGGCCAGGCCCATGACATATTCGCAGCGATACCGGAAATAACGCCGGATCACCTCCTGTTTGGCACTCTCGCGGGTCAGGTCGTCGTCAGTAATGGCGAATCCGACCCGGTTGACCCCCATGTCGGTAGGCGATTGATAGGGGGACTTCCCGCCGTTGATTTTCTCCAGAATACGCCGGATCACCGGGAAAACCTCGACATCGCGATTGTAGTTAACCGCTTTTTTGTCGTAAGCCTCCAGGTGAAAAGGATCGATGAGGTTAAAGTCCTCGATATCCGCGGTGGCCGCTTCATAGGCAATATTGACGGGATGGTTGACGGGCAGGTTCCAGATCGGGAAGGTTTCGAATTTCGCATACCCCGAGTTGATACCATGTTCGTGGTCGTGATAGATCTGGGAAAGCGAGGTGGCCAGTTTGCCGCTGCCGGGACCGGGGCCGGTCACGATGATCAACGGCTTATCCGTCTCGATGTAGTCGTTGGCCCCGTAGCCTTCTTCGCTGACGATCAGGTCCACGTCCGTGGGGTAGCCCTTGGTATAGCTGTGGGTGTAAACCTTGATGTCCCTGCGTTCCAGCCGGCTTTTAAATGTTTTGGCAGAGGGCTGACCGTTATAGCGCGTGATGACAACCCCGAGCACATTGACGCCCCATGTGCGCAATTTATCGATCAGCTTGAAGGTCTCGGCATCATAGGTAATCCCGAAATCGGCCCGTATCTTTTTTTTCTCGATGGCTTCGGCATAGATGCAAAGCAGGATATCCGCGTCTTCTTTCAGTTGCTGCAACAACCGCATCTTCACGTTGGGGTCATATCCCGGCAAAACACGGGCGGCATGATAATCAAACAAAAGCTTTCCGCCGAATTCAAGATATAGCTTGTCGCCGAACTGTTTGACCCGCTCACGAATCCTGGTTGCCTGCTCGCTGATATACTGATCGTTGTCGAAAGCCACCGTGTTGCCCATAGAGTCTCCTTCCCAAGTAAGATCTTTAAAATATGGATCAAAGAGGGGGTGTTTCAAATTTCAGGCCCGATTCCGCATTCGTAATTGAAAAATGAATTTTTCAGGTTTTGGATCTGAGGTCAAGTCGATGTTTTAGCGAAAGTTAAAAAAGTTGGGTATGTTTAGTGTGAATAACGTACCGGAAGGCATGGGGGGAAGCTCTTAGAGCAAAGCCTGGGCCGCTGTCCTCTGATCACAGATTCTATAGTTTTAGCCGCCCGTTCGCTTCGCGAAAAAGATCTGTGAAGGGCTTTTTGACACGGATTGCGCGGATTGCACGGATGAAAACTTGTGAGTGCGCCCTGGTGGTCGCTCTCACGGGGCCCATGGCTTTCGCCAATATGATCAGAATAGGTAGATAGCAACATTGCAGAAGAGACTATCAATGGAGACAAATTGTAACTCGGCGAAACACATCCGCGCAGCGGCTGAAACATTTTCAATTTCCCCAGAAATTGGAAATAGGTCCTTAAGAACGGTTCTCAAGCCGTATAGGCGCAATCCGTGTAATCTGTGTCTGAATTAGGTTGTAAGGTTTAAGGCCGAAGGCTGAAGACTTTCCAGTAGTCAGGTGTCAGACGATCTTTAGGGTCCCGGATTCCAGATCACTATGTCCGTGTCAGTCCGTGTTCACCCTGTTAAATAGCTAAAGCTAAGATTTGAGAAATACCCAAATCTTATTTAACAGGGTAAATCTGTGGCCAATTAATGGTTTTTCTGGTTTTTTCTTCCTTCCACCCTATACCTTAGACCTTCAACCTAATAATTCTTCAGCCTTATAGTGCTTGCACGACCCCCTTCTCCACCATCTCCGAATCGGTATCCCCTGACCACTGACCTCCGGCTTCTGGTCTCCTGCAATAATGGTCCAACCCTAAATCGAATTTGGGAGTAGAGCCATTTACCTTAGCCAACAGTATCGCCGAATACCTTTTCCACGAAAACGTTTCTGAAAATCCCATTCGGATCACACTCCCATCGGAGTGCGTTAAACTGCTGGTACTGGGGATAGAGCTCGGCGAAGTCGTGGGAATTCCGTGAAAAAAGTTTGCCCCAGTGAGGCCGTCCGTCATATTCACGCATGAGTTCCTCGAAATCCCGATGATAGGGCTCGGTCCACTGAGTGCTGGCCACGTACGCACCCACATAGCAGCTGTCCCGCCCGGTTGCCGGGCTCATGGGAATATCGTCGCCGGGTACGAAGCGAACCTCCAGGGGAAAATTCACCCGGTACTCAGGCGCCGCGTTGCGCACGATTTGGGCTGTCCGTTCGATGGCCGTTGCTGCTTTTTCCAGGGGGATCGCGTACTCAGATTCGTTGTGGATCGGGATCATCTTTCCGATGTTGAAAAGCCTTGTGCTCCCGTTCACGCGACGCCGGGGCGTGAAGTAGAGACTTTGCAGTGATCTGATCACCGTGGGTGTCAGCACCGGCACCATTCGGGTCAGGAGGAGGAGCGCGCTGAAGGAATGCGTGGAAAGGCCCCACTCATCCATAAGCTCGGCGGGCCTGGGCGTGGTTCTTTTCTCATCGGTTCGGTTGAAAAGATAAACCTGGATGACATCCGTATAGGGCAGCCACCAGAGCTTGACGTAATCGTTTGCGTCCAGATACCCCTCCAGATCGCCCAATGCGCGGTCGAATGGTACGATCTCCCGGCGTTCCTCCAGATCAAAGGCATCCGTACATTTAAATGTGATCTCGGTGACAACACCGAGGCAACCCAGGTGGACCCTTGCCGCGGAGAACAGCTCCGGTTCCTGGGGGCGACTGAGTGTTCGTATCTGGCCGGTGCCGTCCACCAGCCGCATCTCCTCGATGAAAGTAGACAATAGAGGCGTGCCCGAGCCGTGCGTTCCAGTGCCGGTGTAGCCCGCAGCGGTCTGGGAGACGATGGAGCCGATGTTATCCAGAGCCAGGTTCTGACGCTCCAGGGTCTTCTGGATTTCGGACATCACTGCTCCGCCCTGGACACAAACCCGCTTCGAATCGGACTGCACGTCGATGGATGCCATTCGATCCAGCTTCAGCAGATGCTCATTCTCCACCTCGTTGATGTCGGACCAGGATAGCCCTGATCCCACAGGTTTGAGGCGTCCGCCTTCTTCAGCTACACGCGTCACAAGTTCGGCGATTTCCTGCTCATCCTTTGGCCGGTGCACAGCCTTTGGCCGCCACTCCTGGTTCCCTGCCCAGCTTTTGAGTATCTCCATTTGCAGCCTTTCTGAGATGGGGTTCAAGTAACAGTTAAATAGAAGATCAGATTTAACGTCATAAATCTCCGTTTGACTTTTTCTATAGATTTGCCTGGCTACTGACTTCAGACTCTCTGGTTTTTCCTTCAGCCTTCAGTCTTCGGTCTAAAACCCTTATCAGACTCCCGACTCCTGACCACAGACTCCGGACATCATGGTTTTCCTTCCACCTTCTACCTTAGACCTTCTACCCTCCGGCTATGTCGGACTCCAGACTCCTGATTCCAGATTCCTTGCTTTCTCTTTTCCCCTAAAAGCGGCCGTCTAAATCCGACGTCAGACTTCTGATCTCCTGTTTTTTAAGGCCCGACCCCAATTCGATGCCGCCCGTTCGCTTCGCGTAAAAGACCTGTGAAGGGCTTTTTGACAGGATTGACGGGATTTACCGGATTAAACCCTGTGTGCATGCCCCGGATGGCCATGCACACGTCGCCATTACCTTCGGCAAAAGAAGTTCAGCATTGGCATTATGGAACACGGAGTTAGAGGCTCACAGAATCGAAGTTGTTAACTGTGCGTTGTGCTTCCGCGTAGCGGATGACAACATTTTCAGTTTCTTCCGGGAACTGAAAATAATCTTCTGGAGCGGTTCTCAAGCCGTATAGGCGCAATCCTGTCAATCTTGTTAATCCTGTCTAAAGAAGGTTTTCGGGTTTTGTCTGTGTTCGTCCGTGTGTGTCTGTGGCCAATTTATGGTTTTCAGGCTTTTCCCATCAGTTTCAGCCCTCTATCGCCAACCCGACCTCCTTCTTCACCATCTCCGAATCGGTATCCCCTACCGCAATCAACGCAGCTTGAGCCTCTTTACCCCCGATCTTGCCAAGCGCCCAGGCAGCCATGGCCCGGACACGCTCGTCGGGATTCTCCTGCAAAGCCAGGATTAAATCACCAGTGTACCGGCGGTCCCGGCTGTTGCCCATCACCCGGGCGACATTCATTTTCCAGCGCCAGATATCGTTGGTGGATATATAAAACATATGGGGCCAGATTCGGGTTTCAAAATAGGGAATGTCCATGTGGAGCATGGCCGACAGGTTGAAGTCATTTGCTTTGGCCACCACCTTTTCGTTCAGCGGGAGTTCCTGGGCCAGCCAGGCCTGGTTCCGGGGGCAGACATTCTGGCAGCGATCGCACCCGTAGATATACATACCCAGGGGCTCGCGCAGCTCAAGCGGTGTCAGGCCGTCTCCAAAATAGGTGAGATATGAAATGCATTTACGGGGGTCGATCCGGCCGTTGCCTTTCAGGGCCCGGGTGGGGCAGGCCGCAATGCACGCGTTCCGGCACCAGTCGGGACAATCGATTTCCATGGTCGGGTTTCCCGGCGGAAACGCCCGGTCGATCACAACGGCAATGGGCAGGGTCCAGGAGCCGCCCCGGGCGACCGCGTTGGAATAAAACAGACAATTCTTGCCAAAGGTCCCCATCCCGGCCCGGGCGGCCGCCACCCGGTGCGGCAAATTGAACGGGACCTGGGAGTCGATGCCATGGTCGCGGAGAAAGCCCCGAAAGGCTTTGATCCGCTGATAAAGACCGTCATGGGTTACCCGGTCGTCATCCAGGTAGCACCGCCCGAAATTTCCTTCCATCGAACGGGGATAGGCTTCGCGAAAATAAACCTCCATCAGGACAATGATGGTTTTCGCAGCAGGCATAATCGTCCGGGGATCCGTTCCGTTTAAAAGATCCAGGCCAACCACTTCCGCCCAGGCATATTCGGCCGACATTTCCTGCAGCAACCGCTTGTGCTCATCAAAGGGGTCCGCCGTCGTAAACCCGACATCTTCAAACCCCAATTCCCAGCCTTTTTCCGTAATCGTCTCTTTTGTCAGCATTGTATCAGATTACAGTTATACAAAAAGGAGTCAATATCAATGGGCACTTCATAAAACACCAATTCTGCACCCAAAATTGGCCACTTAAGGCCTAAAACAAGCCATTTTTAAGACTATCTTCAGGATATCAAATGGTTGTCTCGGCCCGACCCCGAATTGTCACATCAGGTTGTTAGCGCGGCCCGACCCTGGTGTTCTGGTGTTTATCATTGTTATCGATTAAGGTAATCGTATTTCATATTCACATTTGTCTTGTACGTCCTTATTACTTGGGCAATTCAGCACCAAATCCTGACCGGGGCCGATCTTAGATGTATTGGTTGTTCTATATTCATCATAAATTTTGTTCCATGCGACGTCCGGCCTCGGTTTTATTTCAGCATCTCCCCGTCTTTGTTTTATCTTTACAATGGGTTGTTTTGGACGCGCACCGCCAGATCCACCGGGCTCGATGCATCCGCTGCAGCTAATACCTACCAAAAATGCTTTTGGATTTTTGACATTGGGTCCGAGGGAAAGAACCTTTGATTCTGTATCACAACCGATGTAGGCATCTTCACCCATGCCAGGAAAATTATCATAGACTCCGTAAGACTTTTTCTTCGAAGTACTTCGATTAGGAATTACTTTAACTTCACATTTTCCTTTGTCCTTATCTGCTTTTGGCTCTCTGCCGCAGCTCACCAAAAGGCCTTCCTCATTGTTTAAGAGAGCAATATAAACAAATCCCTTCCATTTTTTTGTAATTATTTTTTCTTTTTTTTCACTTTCCTCATTGATTTCATACTCCACAATGTCTGACCATTGTTCTTTAAGATCTGGTGGCCTCATGATACCTATGAGTCCATTATCTCCACGATAAATTCTCCCACAACCTGGATTTTCATGGCAATCAGTTTTCAAGACAATCTTCACCTGCTTATTCTCATCCTTTGCTACTATTTTAGCGTATTCCCCACAATTCAAACTGATAATTTCATCCTTTCCGTCTATATCGAATTTCCCTATATATTTACTTTTATCTACACCTGGTTGTGGTTCATCACTATCACTGCCATCTGGATCACAGCCAAGGGTAAATAAAAAGAAAGAAGCTATCAGCATCAAACCAAAAGCATTTAAGAGGCGGGTTTTGCTTAAAATAAGGTCCATATCAACCTCCCACAAGAATTGATTTGATGAGATGGTAAGAATTCCCTTTTCAGGGTCGGAAAATGGGAATTGCCGAATTGTGTGCCGGGGGCGCGGCTGGGGTCGGGCCACAGCAACCTGTTGTTTCTTCTACAAAAGGCACCTTTATACACCAGCATTTCAGCCTTAATCGACCAGTTTTGCCCCTAAAACTGACCGATTAAGGATAATTATGTAAATTCCATGTTTTCAGAACCAAGCAAATCCATCAGTGGATCGAAATCGATAAGTAGTTTTCTTTTCGTGGCCTGCTAGATTATGCCTTTTTGCACACGCTATTTTGTGTTGACCTGTCCGGCGTAGCATAGAAACCGAAGCCGAATTCTCTTAGTAGGGCAGTTTTAGGGGGTAACTTGGTTGGTTAAGGCAGTACTTGAGGTGTCTTTACGTTATTTTAATTGAAATGTCAAATGCTTAGCTTGGCCCGGCCCCGGCGTTCTATCCTTACTGGTTGAAGGTTTGTTCTATAACTACAGCCTTTGTGTCAGAGTTTATCATTTCATAAGATTTAAGGTATGCTGATAACCCCTTAGGTTCACTATCGGCAAAGTTAGGATTTACAGACATAGTATTAAAAAGCTGTACTGCCTCTTCAGGCGTTTCAGCCTCAAAGTTTACAACTACTGACACTGTAATACTATACGTATTACTCATTTTATACACTCCTTATGTTTAAGGTTTCAGTATCCATACAGATGGGGGTCAAGTCTCCGTTTGATATTTCTGTACCAGTACCACCATGTTGTCCAACCGCCTCATAACCCCGTCGTTTGTGGTAAGCTTCTTTCTAATTCTATCCACGGCGCTGCTTACGGAACTATAGCGTGTCATGCCAAACTTTGCCCCGATTTCCAGCAACGGTTCCCCGCAAACTACCCTTAACAGGTAGATCGCCATATCGCGAGCTTCATTCTCCATCCCGCGCCTTACAGCAGCCAAATCCTTTTCGTGAACCCCATAATAGCTGCAAACTGTTTTTATAATGGTTCGTCTGTCTGGGGTCAGTTGCCTGGATTGTGGTATATCTCTATCGACTTTCCCTTTGAAAAATGTTGCTTTCACCCAGTTAACAAACTTTTCACCGCCCAGCATAGACGGAAGATTGGTTTTCTCAAAAAATGATACCAGCTGCTCGGCATCCTGCTTTTCAATAAACTGCCGATATTTCCGGATCTGTAAGGCCCTTTTTTTGGCCAGCATCTTAAGCACGAATTCCTTGTGCAGCCATTCCCATTCCTGGCCCCCGGAAATGTAGCCCCGGTGGCTGCTCCAAGCGTACTGGTCTATCTTGCTCACTATCCCGGCCCGCAAGGGATTGCGGTGAATATACCTGACCAACTCCAGCAGGTAGCTGTCAGCATCTACCAGGATCGATTTATAGCGACCCCGAAACAGAGTACCATCGCATTTGTTGCGCACATTGTAGCGCTGGGTATAAACACCGTTGACATGCCGCATGCACCTGGCCAGGTTCGCATCAGGGGTCTGCACCAACAGGTGGTAATGATTAGGCATCAGGCAGTAGGCGGACACCTTCAGGTTGAACATGGTGGCTGTCTCTTTTAAAAGATCCAGAAAGGTGACTATGTCCTCTTTGGATGGATAGAGATCCTGACCGCGCCGGGCCCGGTTCATCACGTGGTACCAAGCGTCCGGGTATTGGATTCTCAAGGGGCGTGACATACCGGAAAAGTAGTAGATCACCTGAGAAAGGTCAAACGGAGACTTGATATACATATAAAGAGCATCACGGTAAACGAATGAGTTATTCCCCGTGATGTGCC
>Ga0049108_10000179_pt1 | contig 21094 bp, 4 predicted proteins | sample WorMetilPIANOSA2_FD_60020 | JGI IMG/M metagenome (GOLD analysis project Ga0049108, IMG submission 60020) | Marine gutless worms symbiont microbial communities from Max Planck institute for Marine Microbiology, Germany - Olavius ilvae PIANOSA.2 | ecosystem: Host-associated > Annelida > Digestive... | reverse complement strand
ACCAGGCGCCGAGCAGCGGCACCAGCGCGATCATCAGCAGCGCCACGACCGCCGTCGCGGCCAGCTCGTAGGCGACGGCGCTCGACGGCCGGTTGAGATAGGCGCCGTTGAGGATCGTCGTCAGCAGCTGGGCGTGCACTTCGACGCCCGGCAGCGCGCGCTCCAGCGGCGTCGCCTTGAGGTCGCGCAGGCCCTCGGCGGAGGCGCCGATCAGCACCAGCTTGCCGGCGATGCGTGCCGGGTCGAAGGTGCCGTGCAGCACGTCCGCCGCGCGGACGTAGAGCGCCGGGTCGTGCGGGGTGAAGCGCACCCAGACCCGGCCGTGGGCGTCGGTCGGGATGTCGACGCGGGCCACCGTGACGCTGCCGATGCCGCCGCCGCCGGGCAGGCGCTTGACGGCGTACTGCGCCTGGCCCGTCGCCACGCGCAGCATTTCGACGGCCAGCGCCGGATAAAGGTTGTCGCCGACGGCCTGCACCGCCGGCACGCGCCGCACGATGCCGTCGCGCTCCGGGTTCAGCGTGAACATGCCGCGCCCGGCCGCCGACGTCTCGAACTCTGGCAGGTTGCGCAGCACCTCCGGGAAGCGCAGCAGGAAGGGGCGGGGGTCGCCGTTGAACTCGGCGACGGGGGTCAGCACGGGGTCGCGCGCGCCGTCCAGCTTGTCGGGGACATACTTCGCACCCTGGCCCAGCACGACGCGGTTCTGCTTGAGGACCTGGGCGAACACGGCGTCGTTCGACGGCAGCGCGTCGAGTTCCTGCGCCAGCGCCGGCGAGACGCCGACCGCGGTCTCTGCAAAGCGGCCGGGCGACAGGCGGTCGGGCTCGGCGAAGACGACGTCGAAGGCGACGACCACGGCGCCGGCCTGCATCAGGCGCTGCACCATGACCGCCAGTTCCGTGCGCGCCCAAGGCCACTGGCCGACGGTCTTCAGGCTGGCGTCGTCGACGTCGACGATGGCGACCGGTCGCGTCGCCGGCGCGTAGGTGTCGAGCTGCTGGTACAGGTCGAAGGTGCGCAGGCGCAGCGATTCCACCGGTACCGGGTCCCAGGCGCGCAGCACAAGGAGTCCGGCCAGGAGCGCCACGCCCAGCAGCCGCCCGCTGGCGAAAAAGGCGCGGAGTGTGGCGCGTGCGGTCACACGATCTCCACGCTGGAACTGACGTCGGCCTGGCCGCCGTGGTCGTCGGTGGCCTGGTAGCCCAGCGAATCGCTGCCGGGCGTGTCGCTGGGCTGGTAGGTGAAGCTGCCGTCAGGGTTCCGCACCGCGGTGCCGCTCGCCGGGTCGTCGGGCCCGAAGATCGTGACCGTGTCGCCGTCGGCGTCGCTCGCGGCGTGGAACAACGTCGCCCCGACGTCGGTGCTGGTCAGGATGTCGGTACCGCTGACGTCGGCGCCGATCTGCGTGAACGCCGCGCCGCTCGTCAGCGTGCCGTCGCTGCTGCCGGCCAGGTCGTCGGCCAGCGTGCCGGTCGTCTCATTGAAACGCCAGTAGGCCTCCAGGCCCGTTTCGCTGCCGCTGAGCTGGTCGTTCATGTCGGCCAGGATGTCGGCCTCGCTGCGGGCGACGCTCCAGACCCGCAACTCGTCGATCAGCCCGTCGAAGTACTTGCCGCCGCCGTCGCCCAGCCAGCCGCCGATCGTGGTGGCGGTGACCGCCGTGTCGTCGGGTACGGAGAAGTCGCCGCCAAAGTTGATCGATCCACCCGCCGCCTTGCCGTTGACATAGAACAAGGCCGTCGAGCTTGGCCCAGGCGTGGCCTGGAATGTCACCGCGACGTGCGCCCACTGGCCGATGCTAACCAGCGTCGAGCTCTCGGCGATGGTGCCGTTCTGGCCCTGGAAATACAGCCGACCGGCATCGCCGGCGCCGTTAGCGTTGTGGCCGATTGTGAACAGCGCGTACGTGTCTGCGTCGACGTCGTCCTGCTTCGCGGTGATGGTCTCCTCGGTGTTGTCGTCGAGGTAGACCCAGGCCTCGATGGTGCCGGCGGAGAGGTCGTTGATGGCGCCGGCGGCGAGGCTGACGTGGTCGTCGGTGCCGTCGAGCGTCACGCCGCGATCGGGGCTGGCGAAGTAGGCGCCGCCGGACAGCGTCAGGTCGTTCGAGCCGGCGGAGTCGGTGACGCTCGTGCCGGTGCGGTCGTCCATGCGGTAGTAGGCGGCGAGGTTCGCAGAGCCGGTCGCGACCTGGCCCAGGTAGTTGTCGGAGATTTCCGTCGCGCTGCGCACGTCGGACCAGACGCGGACCTCGTCGACCGCGAATTGCGCAGGGTTCGCGCCGTCGACATCGGTGCCCACGCGCAGGGCCTCGTTCGTCAGCGCGAACGCGGTGTTGTCGCTCGATAGCGTGACGAGCGGCTCGGCCGCGCCGTCGAAGAACAGCGACACGGCGTCGGTCGCGCTGTCGAACGTGAAGGCGACATGATGCCATGCGCCGTCGTCGATCTTGACGAAGCCGGGGTCGGTGAAATCATTGATGTAGGCGCGACTGTTGCCCGCGCTGTCATTGACACTGACGCGCAGCCGCCCGCCGTCGAACAGCGCGAGTTCGGAGTAGGCGCCCCCGGCGTCGCCGATCACGAGCACGCCCTTCGGGCTGTCGCCGGCCTCGCCGCTCACGCTGTCGGTCGTCTGCACCCATGCCTCGATCGTGTGCGACGTAAGCGAGAGCGCCGCGGCCGACGCCGCCTGCGCCGCGACGCCGTCGAACACCGCGGCACTGCCCGGGTTGTAGTTGGTCACGACCGGCGTGCTGTTGATGCGTACGTCGACGGTCACGGTGTCTGAGAGCCCGGTGCCGTCGCCCAGCGTGTAGGTGAACGTATCGCTGCCGGAGGCGCCGGCGTTGGGCGTGTAGGTGACCGTCGAGCCGTCGGTCGTCACCGTGCCCTTGGTGCCGTTCGTCGTGGCGCCGACGCTCGTCGCGTCGCCGTCGGCGTCGATGCCGAGCTGTTCCAGCGTCACCGGGTCGGTGTCGTTGGTGCGCAGGTCGACGTTGCTGGTACCGCGCGTGGCGCCGGCGACCGTGCCGTCATGGGCCGCGACGCCGTCGCCCAAGACCGCGCCGTCGCCGGCAGTGGCGCCGGTCGCTTCGTTGAAGCGCGAGTTGACGACCAGCCCGGGCTCGCCGTCGGGCAGCGCGTCATACATGCTCGACTGGATCTCGGCCTGGGTGCGCACGTCGTCCCACAGGCGCAGTTCGTCGAGCTGGCCGTCGAAAGCCTGGCTCTGCTGGAAGCCGCCGCCGACGCTGTCCTGGTCCTGCCCCAGCACCAGCGTACCGCCGCCTAGGATGCTGGCGCCTTGCTTGACCGTGCCGGTGAAGCCCAGCGCGCCGTCCTTGTAGACCTTCAGCGCCCCGTCGCTGCTCTGCCAGGTGACCGCCACGTGGTGCCATTCGCCGTCGTTGACGTCGACGCCGGTGTCGATCTGGGCGTTGCCGACATAGACCTGCAGGTCCTCCGGCCGCTCCAGCAGGAACTCGTTGAACCTCGTGTCGGCGGCGTAGGACACGAGCCCGCTCGCGGTATCGGTCGTCTTGACCCACAGCTCCGCCGTGAGGGCGGTCGCCGGCATGTCGTCGAAGCTGGCGAGCGTGACGTGGTTGTCCGTCTCGCTGCCGTCGAAGTTGAGCCCGCGGGCCATGTTGGCGGCCTCGGGCGTGTTGCGCAGGTCGACGTCGACGGTCACCGTCTTGTCGATGCCGGTGCCGTCTGAGTACGTGTAGGTGAAGCTGTCGGCGCCGGAGGCGAAGGCCGTCGGCGTGTAGGTCAGGTTCGTGCCGTCGGTTGAGACGGTGCCCTTCGCGCCGTTGGTCGTGGCGGTAATCGTCGAATTGCCGTCGGCGTCGGCCAGCACCTGCTCGAGGGTGATCGGCGCCGCGTCGAACAGGCGCACGTCGACGTCGCTGTCGACGCGGGTCGCTGTGACGATGGTGCCGTCCTGCGCGCCCGTGCCGTCGCCGGCGACGGCCTGATCGTCGGCGGTCGAGCCGCCGAACTCGTTGAAGCGCCAGTTGACCAACAGGTCCGTCGTGCCGTCGGCCAGCGGCTCGTACATGTTGGCGCGGATCTCGGCTTCGCTGCGCACGGCGTCCCACAGCCGGAACTCGTCGATCGTGCCGTCCAGCGCCTGGCTCTGCTGGAAATTGCCACCGACGGCGTCCTGCTCGTTGCCCAGCATCAGCGTGCCGTTGGTGGCGATGAATGCGCCGGGCTTATTGGTGCCGTCGAATTCGAGAACGCCGTCCTTGTAGACCTTGAGGGCGCCGTCGGTCCGCTGCCACGTGACGGCCAGGTGGTGCCACTCGCCGTCGGCGACGTTGACCCCCGTGCCCTTGATGCCGGCGTTGACGAAGACCTGCAGGTTCGCCGGGTTGAGGAGCAGCAGCTCGTTGCTGCTGCCGGCGACGGCGTAGGACAAGAGCCCGCTGCTGCTGTCGGTGGTCTTGACCCACATTTCGGCGGTGAACGCGCTCGACGGCATGGCTGCGAAATTCGTCAGCTCGACGCGGTCGCCGGTGGACGTGCCGGTCACCGTGTTGGTGTGGTCGAACTCTACGCCGCGCAGCATATTGCTGGTCAGCGGCACGCTCTCCAGCGCGACGTCGACCGTCGCCGTGTCCGTGTTGCCGTTCCCGTCGACCAGCGTGTAGCTGAACGTATCGGCGCCAGTGGCGCCCACGTCCGGCGTGTAGGTGACCGTCGTGCCGCCGCCGGTGATCGTCACCGTGCCCTTGCCGCCCTGGGTCACCGCCTGCACCGAGAGCGCCTCGTTGTCGCGCTCGGTGCCGAGCTGGTCCAGCGTCACCGCCGTGCCGTCGAGGATGCGCAGGTCGACGTCGCTGTCCACGCGGTCGGCGTCGATCGGGTTGCCGATGGCGATGGTGCCGTCGTTGTTGCCGGTCTCGTCTTCGGCCGTGGCGCCCAGCACCTCGTTGAAGCGCCAGTTCAGCTCCAGGCCCGCCTCGCCGCCGGTGAGCGGCGCGTACATGTTGGCTTCGATCTCGGCCTGGCTGCGCACGTCGTTCCAGATGCGCAGTTCGTCGAGCTGGCCGTCGAGCGCTTCGCTCGCCTGGAAGCCGCCGCCGACGCTGTCCTGGTCCTGGCCGAGGACGAGCGTGCCGTTCGTCGTCAGCGTCGTGCCCTGGGCCAGCGTGCCGCTGTAGACGACCTGGGCGTCCTTGTAGACCTCCAGAGCACCGGTGCCGTTGGTCCAGGTCACGGCCACGTGGTGCCACTTGCCGTCGCTCACGTCGATGCCGGTGTCGACCTCGCTGCCGGCGAGCGCGACTCTCAGGCTGGTGGCGTCGATCAGCCGCAGTTCGTCGTCCTCGCCGGCGTGGGCGTAGGAGACCAGCGTGCCGTCGTCGCTCGACTTGACCCACAGCTCGACGGTCAGCGCCGTCGTCGACATGTCGCCGAAGCCCGCGAGCGTGACCTTGTCGGCGGTCGATGTATCAAGTTCGCTGTCGAACGCCAGCCCGCGGCCCATCAGGCTGGCGTCGGGCGCCTCGTCGACGTTCTCGACGGTGATCGCGACCAGCTCCTCGTCGCGGAAGCCGTCGGCGTCCTCGGCGCGGATGCGGAAGCTGACGTCGCCGAAGAAGTCGTCGAGCGGCTGGTAGCGCCAGGCACCCGACGCCGTGTCGAACTCCAGGCGCCCGCTGGAAGGTGACGACAGCAGGCTGAAGTTCGTCGTACCAGCGTCGGCGAAGCGGTCGGTCATAGCGCCGGCAAGGCCGACGCCCTCGACCGTCGTCAGCTCCTGGCCATATAGCGTAGGTGCCGTGTCCGCGCGCGTCGCGTCGGTGATCGTGCCGTCGACGTTGGCCGACGTGGCGTCCTGGACGCTGCCCGACAGCTCGTCGAAGGTCCAGTAGGTGGCGAGATCGGCGCTCTCCGGGTCGCCGACGACCAGCGGCTGGTTGTAGAACTCGGCGATCTCCGCGGCGCTGCGCACGTCCTGCCAGATGCGCACCTCGTCGATGACGCCGTCGGTGAATTTCGTGCCCGTGTTGTCGACGCCGACGAACAGCTCCTCGGTGGTCAGCGAGAAGCTCTGGGCGTTGTCGGCGACCATGGTGCCGGCCGCCACGCTGCCGTCGACATAGGCCGTCAGCACGTCGGCGGCCGCGTCGTAACTGAGCGCGACATGGTGCCAGGTGCCGTCGTTGATCGTCTTCGTGCCCTCGAAGACCCGTGCGCTGCCCGTGCCGTCAAACACGGTGACGCGCAGGGTCCCGACGCCGCCCGAGACCGCCAGCGACATCTCCATGTACTCGTGGGTGTTCTCGCCGAGGGAGACCAGGCCGGCGCCGTCCGTGGTCTCCGTCGTCGCGACCCACGCTTCGAGGGAGTACGACGAGCCCGAGAACGTCTGCGTCGAAACGACCTGTGCCGACGTGCCGTCGAAGTCGAGCGCGCGCCCGGCGTGGTTGAAGAACATGGGCGCCGCGGCGCCGCTTTCGTACGTAGCGTCGTTGCCGCCGGCGACGTTGTCGGCCGTCGTGCCGGTGCGGTCGTCGAAGTCGAAATGCAGCAGCAGTTCATCGAGCTTCGTTGCGTCGCCCGGATCGTCGAACAGCACTGGTTGTAGTTGTCGGCGATCTCGCGCGCCGTGCGCACCTCCGACCAGACGCGCAGCTCGTCGAGTTGGCCGTGCCAGCCGTCGGCGGCGCCGAAGCCGCCGAGCCCGGCGACCGCGCGGCCGATGCTCAGGGTGCCGCTGCCGCCATAGGCGGCGGACGCGGTGTCGGAGGCGACGGCGACGCCGTTCTTGTAGAGCACCCGCTCATCGGTCTCCACGTCGTAGGTGCCGGCCCAGTGCACCCAGGTGTTCACGTTGTCGGCGCTGTCTGCGTAGGTCAGCGCGTTGCCAGCGTCGTCGAAGCCGAAGACGAAGGTGCTGCCCGACGAGTCGCCGTCCTGGAAACCGATATTGAGGCCCTGGTTCGCGGCGCCGCCGCCCTGGCTGAGCGCGATGTCGCCGTCCTCCAGGCGGGCCGTGCCGGTCTGCGTCGTGTCCGCGCGCAGGCCCCAGAACTCGAAGCTGAACGAGCCCGAAAGGTCGACCGTGTTGTCGGTGACCAGCGCGTCGGCGGTGCCGTCGCGCACGCCGAACTGGGCGACGCCGCCATGGGCCATGCCGGCATCCGCCGGCCGCACCGCGACCGTCACCGTCTCGATGTCGTGGCCGCTGCCGGTCGAGCGGGTGTTGAAGGTATCGATGCCGCGGAAGTCGTCGTCGGGGACGTAGACCCAGGCGCCGGTCGTCGGATTGAGCGTGACGGTGCCGTTGTCCGGGCTGTCGACGATCAGGTAGCTGGTGGCGGAGACGTCGTCGCCGTCGACGAAGCCGCGTACGCCGACCTCCTCGAACGTCGTCGCCCGGTCGCCCAGCACGTCGGGCGCGGCGTCGACGTGCGTCGCCCCGTCGATCGTGCCGTCGTTGCCGCCGACCAGATCCTGCGCCGTCGCGCCCGACGTCTCGTCAAGCGTCCACTGGCCGACCAGCCCGTTCGCCGTGTGATCCGACCCGTTCAGCGGCTCGTCGAAGAAGCGGTCGATCTCGCCTGCGGTGCGCGCCACGTTCCACAGCCGCACCCCGGCGATCTGGCCGTCGATGTGCCGGTCGGTCGTGGCGTCGCTGTCGATACGCGCACCGAAGGCCAGCGGGTCGGCGTTGGTGTCGAGCGCCCCCAGGGTGACCGCCTTGGTGCCGTCCAGCTCACCGTCGATGTAGATCGCCTTGGTGTCGGTGGCGTCGTCGTAGGTGATGGCGACGTGGTGCCACTGGTCGAGCGACAGCGAGCCGGTCGAGGCGAAGCTGTCGTCGCCGCCGGCGTGGTCGCTGTCGAAGCGGACCTTGGCGCCGTCGAGCAGCAGCTCATAGCTCGCGTCCGTGCCCTTGCCCTTGGCGACGACGGCCTGCAGACCGGTCAGGCTGTCGAGTTTGACCCAGGCCTCGACGGTGAGCGCCGCCGTCGGCTCCAGGGCCGCGGCGTCGGCGATCTCGACCGCGTCGTCGGTGCCGTCGAAATCGAGCGCGCGGCCGAAGGGGGCCTGCAGCTGGTCGGCACCGCCGTTGAGCGCGCCGTCGGCCGCGTTCGGCGAGAGGTCGCGCACGACGCCGTCGGCGAACGGATCGTCGAACCGGTAGTAGGCGACCAGGTCGCCGCTCGCCGGATCGACTTGCTGGTTGTAGTTGTCGGCGATCTCGGTGGCGCTGCGCGCCTCGCTCCAGATGCGCACCTCGTCGATCAGGCCGTCCAGGTGCTTGCCGCCGCCCGTGCCCAGCCAGGCGCCGATAGTGGAGTGGTCGACGACCAGGTCGTCGGGCACGGAGAAGTCGCCGGCGGTGGTGCCGGCCGCCGCGCCGTTGACGTAGAACGTCGCCGAGGTGCCGGTGAACGCGACGGCGACGTGGTTCCATTCGCCGGCCGCGACCAGGGTCTCGCTCGAGGCGATGGCGGTGTCGCCCTGGAAGTACAGCCGCCCGGCGTCGCCGGCGCCGGTCGAGTCGTAGCCCACCGTGAACAGCGCGTAGGTGTCGACCCCGTCTTCCTGCTTCGAGGTGATGGTCTCCTCGGTGTTGTCGTCGAGGAAGACCCAGGCCTCGACGGTGGCGGCGGAGAGGTCGTTGATAGTGCCGGCGTCGAGGCTGATGTAGCCGGTGGAGCCGTCGAGCTGGGCGCCGCCGCCGCTCAGCTTCTGATCGTCGTCGACGCTGGCGATGGCGATGTCGAAGCTCTCGAACTCGGCGGTGCCGTCCGGCCGCACGATGCGGATCTCGACCGTCTCGGTGCCGTTGAAGCCCTGGTCGCCGCGATAGGTCGTGCCCAGCGCGTCGGCGAACGTCGCATTGACCTTGTCGATGGTCGCCGAGAGCGTCACGGTCGCGGTGCCGTTGTCGGTGATGTCGCCGGCGACCAGGCCGTTGGTGACGTCGTCGCGCAGGGTCAGCGTGCCGTCGCCGACGCCCAGCTCGACCTTGACCGTATCGCTGCCCGTGCCGGTCAACTGGAAGCTGTCAAAGACGACGTTGGTGTCTTCGTTGCCGCTGGGCAGCGCGCCGCCGGGTATGGCGATCTCGTCGGCCGGGCCGACCGTGACGCTGAAGGTCCGGGTCTCGAACTCGACCGACTGCTGGGTGTCGTTGGGGTCCGGGCCCGGCGGGTTGTCCTGCATGCGCAGGGTGAAGCTGTCGCTGCCCGTGTAGTTGTCGTCCGGCGTGTACGTCCACTGGCCGGTCTTGGTGTCGATCGCGACCGTGCCGTTCGTCGCCTGCGTGGTGACGCTATAGGTGATGGCGTGGTTCTCGACCGGGTCGTCGGCGGTCAGGAAGCCGCTCGCCGAGGTGTCCTCGGCGGTGCGCACCTCCAGTACGTCGCTGCCGTCAATGTCCGGCGCGGTCGAGAGGCGCGTGGCGCCGCTGATGGTGCCGTCGTTGCCGTTGCCGCTGCCGTCCTGGACGGTCGTGCCGGACGCCTCGGCGAAGTCGTAGTAGGCGACCAGCCCGGCTTCGCCGCCGGTCTGGGGCTCGCTCATGTCCAGCTTGATCTCGGCCGCGGTGCGCGCGTGGTCGAAGATCGCGACCTGGTCGATGAGACCGGCGAATTCGTTGATCGGCTTGGACGTCGCGTCCAGCACGGCGCCCAGCGTCAACGCCGTGCCGTTGGTCGAAAGCGCGCCCAGGGTGACGCTCTTGCTGACGTCCTGGACGCCGTCGATGTAGAGCGTCTTGGTCTCGGCCGCGTTGTCGAAGGTAACGGCGATGTGGTGCCAGCTGGCAACGCCCAGGTTGCCGGCCGACTCCGTCGTCTCGGCCGTGCCGCCGTGGTCGGTGACCCACTGGACCTTCGAGCCGACGAACTGCACCGCCATCGGCCCGCCGTCGCCCTTGCCGAGCGCGACCTGGGTGCCGGTCAGCTTCGAGGCGTTGACCCAGAACTCGATAGTGACGCCGTCGGTCAGGTCCAAGCTGTTGTCGTCGGCGACCGTAACGACCTGGTCGGCGCCGTCGAACTCGATGGCCCGCCCGAGCGTGTTGAGCTGCAGCGGGTCGGTGCCGTCGCGGGTGAAGCTCAGGTCGTTGCTGCCGGCCTCGTCGATCAGCGTCTCGCCGACGCGCTCGTCGAAGCGGTAGGCGGCGACCAGTCCCGTCGTCGCCGGATCGACCTGCTGGCTCATGTCGTCCGCGATGGCGGTCTCGCTGCGGGCGCTGTTCCAGAACCTGAGATTGTCGATCTGGCCGCCGAAGTGGTCGCTGTCCACGCCGTCCCGCCGCGACGCGCCGGCGGTCGTGTTGCCGGTCGGCGCGGTGAAGGAGAAGTCCGCGCCGCCGCCACCGGAGATGACGTTGCTGCCGTCGACGTAGAGCGTCGCTTCGTCGCTGCCGAAGGTGACGGCGACGTGGGTCCAGGTGTCCGCGGCGACGGCGCCGGAGGTCGACGACACGGTCGTGCCGGTGCTGCCGGCGACGATCTCCAGCGTCCCGCTCGTGGTGTCGAGCTGCAGCGCGTAGCCGTTCGCGGCCTGGTCGCCGTTGGCGGCGATCACCGCGTCGCCGGTGTCGACGCCGTCCCAGTTGATCCAGGCCTCGATGGTGAAGGCGGTGATCGGCACGGCGACGACGCTGCCGGACGCGATGTCGTTCGTGCCGTCGAACTGCAGGGCGCCGCCGTGCAGCGCGGCGCCGGTGATGGAAGGCGCATCGTTGACCGGCTGCACGTCCAGCAGGATCGTCCCGTTCAGGGCGCCGATGCCGCCGCCACCGCCGTCGACAATCTTGACGTCGATGGTGACGTCATCCTCGAAGTGGGCGTTCGCTGGCTGCCACTCCAGGCCGGCGAGCGCCGTGTTGACGGCGGTGGCCGAGCCGGTGGCGGTCCACAGCCCGGCGCCGTTCGACTGGACGTTCGTATCGGAGATCAGCGTGCCGGCCGTGCCGTCGCTGAGCTGTAGCTCGACGGTGATCTCCTCGCCCGGCGTTGGGCTGCCCAGGTCGGGGTCGCTGACGACGATGTCGTCCAGTTCCACCGTGCCACCCGCGGGGTCCTCGTTGTAGGCGTAGGTGCGGTTGATGTTGGTCGCGTCCGGCTGGTCGTTCGTGCCGGTGACAGTGATCGTGACCGTCTGATCGTCGTGGGCGCCGTTGTCGTCGGCGGCGCGCACCGTGTAGGTCAGCACTAGGTCCTGACCCTCGCCCAGGTAGTCGAACGCCTCCGCCCCGGAATCGAAGGTCCAGGTCAGGGTGTCGCTGGTCTCGCTGCCGTTGAGGATCGCCGTCGGCGCCACCGCCATCATGGCCAGCAGCGTCGCGTTGTTGGGCGCGCCGCCGGTGACGCCCGAGGCGGCGACGGACTGCACGGACGCCGTCACCAGGTCGCTGGTGTCGACGTCGCCGACGGTCAGCGTGTCCGACACGCTCAGGCCCGCGTCCGTCTCGGTCAGCCCCTTCGCGGCGCTGTCGCCGGCCCCGATCGTGATCTCGGGCGTGTCGTTGCTGCCGTTGATGGTCAGCGTGACGCTCTGGTCGTCGCTGGCGCCGTTGTCGTCCGTCGCGCGCACCGTGTAGCTCAGCGTCAGGCTGTCGCCGACGCCCAGATAGTCGAAGGCCTCGGCACCGGAGTCGAAGTTCCAGTTCAGCGTGTCGCTGGTCTCGCTGCCGTCGAGGATCGCCGCCGGTGCCGCCGGCGCCACGCTCAGCATTGCCTTCAGCGTGGCGTCGCTGGGCGTCGCCGGGTCGCTGTCGGCGCCCGCGGTCGCGACGGACTGCACCTGGGCGGTGACGACGTCGCTGGTGTCCAGGTCGGCGACGCTCAGCGTGCCCGCGGCCGAGAGCCCCGCGTCGGTCTCGGCTAGGGTGGCGCCGGAACTGTCGTCGCCGCCGACCGTGATCGCCGGGGCGTCGTTGGTGCCGGTGATCGTGACCGTGACGTCTCGGGAGTCCTTGGCGCTCTGACTGTCCACGGCCTCGACCGAGTAGGTCAGGATCAGGTTCTCGCCGGGCGCCAGGTAGTCGAAGGTCGTGGCACCGGAGTCGAACGTCCACCCCAGCGTGTCGCTGAACTCGGCCGCGTCGAGGATTGCCTGCGGCGCGACCGTGAACATGGCCTTCAACGTGGCGTTGTCGGGCGCACCCGTAACGGTGCCGGTGGCGGCGACCGACGCGACCGAGGCGTTCACCGTGTCGCCGGTGTCCACGTCGCCGACCGTCAGCGTTCCCGACGTCGTCAGGCCGGCGTTGGTCTCGGGCAGCGTCGCCGCGTCGCTGTCGCCGCCGCCGACCGTCACCGTCGGCGCGTCGTTCGAGGGGGTGACGTCGAGCGTAATCGTGCCCGTGAGCGCCGCCGCCGTGCCGTCGTCGATGCTGACCGTGGCGGTGGTGTCGACGTCGAGGTCGGCGACTGGGTTGAACTGCAGGGCGTCCAGCGCCGCGCCGACGCTCGCGGCCGAGCCCATAGCGGTCCAGACGCCCGTGGCGCCGCTGTAGCTGCCGCCCTGGCTCGACGACAGCGAGCCCAGGGGCTTGTCGTCCAGCGTCACGGTCGCGGTGATGACCTCGCCGGTGTCCACGTCGGCGAGCGCGAAATTGTCGAAGGCGACGGCGCCGGAGTCCTCGGCGTAGGTGTGCGTCTGGTCCAGGTTGGTCGCCGTCGGCGCGTCGTTCGACGGCGTCACGTCCAGCGTCACCGTGCCGGTCAGCGCCGCTGCCGTGCCGTCGCTGATGCTGACCGCGGCGGTGGTGTCGACGTCGAGGTCGGCGATGGGGTTGAACTGCAGGGCGTCGAGCGCCGCACCGACGCTCGCGACCGAACCCTGCACGCTCCAGACGCCGGTGCCGCCGTCGAAGGCGCCGCCCTGGCTCGACGACAGCGTGCCGAGCGCGGCGTCGTCCAGCGTCACCGTCGCGGTGATCACTTCGCCGAGATCGGGGTCGGCGAGCGCGAAGTCGGCGAAGGCGACGCTGCCGGAGTCCTCGGCGTAGTTCAGCGTCTGGGTCAGGTTCGTCGCCGTCGGCGCGTCGTTGACCGGCGTGATGTCGAGCGTGATCGTGCCTTCGTGGAAGGCCAGGCCTGCCGGCGTGCCTTCGGGCAGCTCGGCGCGGAAGATCGGTGGGCCGAACAGGTCCTCAGGGGAATTGCCGCCATGGTCCGATGTCAGGTCCACGTTGGCGCCGGTGTCGGGGTCCGTGTAGCTGAGGATGGTCGTACCCGCGCCGCCGCCCGAAGGCTCGGTCTCGAAGAAAGAGCGGCTGTGCGGCGGCGCCGTGAAGGCGTCGTTGATGATCGTGCCGGAGACGTTCCAGGTGACGTCGAGGGCGTCGTCGCTCGGGTTGTCGAAGTGGAACACCCGCTTGCCGTCGGAGTCGCCGCGGCCGGTCAGGTTGAAGGTGCCGCCGGCGATGCCCTTCGCGGCGACGCCGCCGTCCTTGAACGGCGATTCGCGGCTGTCGATGCTTTCGTCGCCGGCGTCGGCGATGGCGACGTCGATGGTGAGGTCGGTCTCGCGGTCCTGCGCCGGATCGAAGGCGACCTGCGCCAGGGCCGTGTTGACCTCCGCCACCGTGCCGGTCAGCCACCACAGGCCGGCTGACGGGTTGAAATAGACCTCGTCGGGCAGCGTCAGCGTGCCGGCCGAGGCGTCGCTGAGCGTCAGCCGTGCGGTGATCTGCTCGCCGGTGTCCAGGTCGGCGACGACGATGTTCGCCAGTTCGGCGCGCGTGTCCTCGTCGAAGACGATCGTCTGGTTCAGGTTCGTCGCGGTCGCCGGGTCGTTGACCGGCGTGACGTCGAAAGTGACCGTGCCCGTCAGCGCCGGCGCCGTGCCGTCGCTGATATTGAGCGAGGCGAACGTGTCGACGTCCAGATGGGCGATTGGGTTGAACTGCAGCGCATCGAGCGCCGCGCCGACGCTCGCGACCGAATCCTGCACGGTCCACACGCCCGTGCCGGCGTCGAAACTGCCGCCCGCGCTCGACGACAGGGTCCCGAGCGTATTGTCATCCAGGGTCAGCGTCGCCGTGATGACCTCGCCAGTGTCCGGGTCGACCAGCGCGAAGTCGTCGAGCGCGACGGCGCCGGTGTCCTCGACGTAGCTCAGCGTCTGCGACAGGTTCGTTGCTGTCGGCGCGTCGTTCACTGGCGTCACGTCCAGTGTGACCGTGTCGGTAACCTCCTCGCCGGCGGCGTCCGTGACCGACACCGCGACCGTCGTGTCGAGGTCGTTGTTGGCGGCAGGGGCGAAGGCGAGGGACGTCAGTTCGGCGTTGACCGTGGCGACGCTGCCCGTGAACTGCCAGACACCGGTGCCGGCGGTGTAGGTCGGGCCGCCGGCCTGGCCGGTGTTCTGCGACGTCAGCGCCCCGGTCGCCGTATTGGCGAGCGTCAGCCTGACGGTGACCGTGTCGCCGGTGTCCACATCGCTGACGACGATGGGCGCGAACGCAGCCGAGGCGGCGTCTTCTGTATAGGCGACCGTCTGCCCGGTGTTGGTGGCCTCCGGCGCGTCGTTCACGGGCGTGACGTCCAGCTCGATCGTGCCGGTGAGCGCCGGCGCCGTGCCGTCGCTGATGTTGACCGCGGCGGTCGTGTCGACGTCGAGGTCGGCGACCGGGCTGAACTGCAGGGCGTCCAGCGCCGCGCCGACGCTTGCGACCGAGCCTTGCAGGCTCCAGACGCCCGTGCCGACGTCGAAGGTGCCGCCCTGGCTCGACGAGAGCGTCCCCGCCGTCGGGTCGGCGAGGGTCACGGTCGCGCTGATCACCTCGCCGACGTCCGGGTCGGCCAGCGCGAAGTCGTTGAACGCGACGGCCCCGGAGTCCTCGGTGTAGCCCAGGGTCTGGTTCAGGTTCGTCGCCGTCGCCGGGTCGTTGACCGGGTTGACGACGATCTCGATGGTGCGCTGGCCGGTGTTGCCCAGCGCGTCGGTGACTTCGTAGGTGAAGCTGTCGGCCGTCGTCTCGCCGCCGTCGTGGGTGTAGGTGAAGGCGCCGCTGGCGGCGTCGAGGCCGCTCAGCGTGCCGTGCGCTGGACCGGTCGCGATCGAGAAGTCGAGGCCGCCGACCGGGTCGATTTCCAGAGCGCCGAATGTGCCCGTGACGTTGGCGCCTTCGTCGAGCCTGATCTCGGTTGCCGGCAGGGCGCCGTCGGGGTCGAATATGGCGCCGCCGGTCAGCGTCGCGTCGTGGCCGTTGCCGGTGCGGTCGGCGGCGGTCGACCCCCCGGTCTCGTTGAGGCGCCAGTAGCCCTCCAGGCCCGCCTCGTCGCCCTTCAGTTCGGTCTGGCGGTTGGCGTCGATCTGGGCCTGGGTGCGGGCGACGCTCCACACCCGGACGTCGTCGATCAGGCCGTCCCAGCCGCTGGCGCCGGCGCCGATCTCGAAGGCCGTGCCGCTCAACGTCGGGCCGCCGGTCACGTCGCCGACGCGCGCGCCGTCGACGAACAGCCGCGTCGTCGTGCCGTCGTAGGTCACCGCGACATGGGTCTCCTGGCCGGGCGTCACGCTGCCGCCGGTCAGGACGCCGTCGAGGCTCAGCGCGCCACCCGCGGTCACGCTCAGCACCGGGCCGCCGTCGAAGGCGGCGATGGGGTTGGCGGCGGCGAAGCTGGCGCCGTCGAAGCGCACGATGGCCTCGATGGTCAACGCACTGAAGCCGGCCGGGCTTAAGCCCGCGACCTTCGCCGCCGCGCCCGAGCCGTCGACGCTCAGCGCGCCGCCGTCGTCGTCGGCGAGGCCGGTGGCGAGCGGCGCGTCCTGCACGGCATCGATGCGGAAGCGGTAGACGCCGGTCGACGTGCCGCCGGCGCCGTCGTCGACCTCAAAGGTGAAGCTGTCGGTGCCCGAGAAATTGTGGTCGGCGGCGTAGCTGAACTTGCCGGTCGCGCCGTCGAAGGCCGTGATCGTGCCGTGGCTCGGCGCCGCGACGATGTTGAAGGCCAGCGCCTGGCCGTCGACGTCGCTGCCGGCCAGCGTGCCGTCGAACGGGTCGTCCTCGTCGCGCAGCAGGCGCCGCTCGATGACCACGTCGTCGAGCGTGCTCTTGTGGCTGACGTCCGTCTCTTCGCGGTTATGGAAGACGACGAAGTTGCTGTCGCCGGCAAAGGCGCTGTCGGCCGTGACGCTGGCGCGGTTGCCGGCATCGGCGCTGTCGGTCAGGGAGAAGCGCAGCGACGCGCCGTCGTCGGTCAGCTCGAATTTGTAGGTGCGCCCCGGCGTCAGCGCGATCGCCGCGTCGCCGCCGAGCCCGGTCACCGTGCCCGCCGCCGCGCCGCGGCCGACGATGGCGATGGTGTCGGTCGTGGCGTCGGCCTGGAACTCGATGCCGGTCTGCGTTTCCCCGACCGGCGCCACGGGCACGCCGTCGCTGCGCGTCAGCACCTGCAGCACGTCGCTGCCCTCATCGAAGGTCCAGGTGCCGGAAATCACCAGCGGCGCCGCGGCGGTCGGCTCGTACTCGGCGACGGTGACCAGGTGCTCGCGGTTGCTCAGTTCCAGGCCGCCGTCCTGCTCGACGACCTCGTCCCGGCTGCCCGGGCGGTAGCCGTCGACGACGTTCCAGATCGCGTCGTCGAGCTCTTCGTCGTCGAAGTCGTCGTCGACCAGCACGACGTGGCTCGCGGCGACGGGCGCCGTGTTGGCGGCGTCGGCGACGATCGTGCCGGTCGCCTGCGGGTCGGCGAGGCGGGCGTTGCTCGGGTTCGCGAGCGTCAGCGAGAAGGTCTCGGCGTCCTCGTTGAGGCCGTCGGCGACCAGCTGCACGGTGATCGTCTTGCTGCTCTCGTTCGCCGCGAAGGTGACGGTCGTGCCGGCCGGCATGACGAAGTCGTCGCCCGCTATGGCGCTGCCCGCGGTGACCGCGTAGTCGACGGTCGAGGCCTGGCTCAGATCGCCGGCACGCGTCAGCGTGAACTTCACCGCGCCGGCCAGTTCGCTGCCCGACGCGTCGGCGACGCTGATGGCCGGCGGCACCGGGATGCCGCTCTGGTCGATCGCCTGCGCCACCTTCAGCATCGCGCCCGCGCTGCCGAATACGTCGAACTTGGTGCCGTCGATGGTCTCCGTGTCCTGGAAGGCCCAGGCCCCCGTCGCGACGACGCTGTCGCCGCCGTCGCCGCGCACCACCAGCGTGTCGCTGGTATTCGACAGGCCGACGAGGGTCGCCGCGTCGATCGTCAGCTTGTTGCTGCCGAAGCCGCGCAGGTCGACGGCCTCGATGCCCTCCAGCGTGCGGCCGGGCAGGGCGGTGAAGGCGACCAGGTCCATGTCGGCGCCGGTCGAGTCGACGCCCAAGGCAACGTCCTGGCCCTGCTCCGTGCCGATCGCCAGCGTGTCGATGCCCAGGCCGCCGATGACCACCGTGTCGGCGGCATCGAACACCAGCGTGTCGTTGCCGGCGCCGCCGCGCAGCTCATCGGCGCCGAGGAAGCCGTCGAGCACGTTGCGCTCGGCGTTGCCGGTCAGCACGTCGTCCGCCTGGCCGCCGATCACGCCCTCGATGCCGGTCAGCGTGTCGTCGTCGACCGCCGGCCCGCCGCTGGCGTCGCCGGTGGTGAGATTGACCGTCAGGCCGACGGTGTCGCTGGTGTAGCGCGCCGTGTCGAAGCCGGCGCCGCCGTTCAGCGTGTCGTCGCCGGCGCCGCTGCCGCCGATCAGCAGGTCGTCGCCGTCGCCGCCGTTGAGGGTGTCGTTGCCGGTGCCGCCGGACAGCCGGTCGTCGCCGTCGCCGGCGTTCAGCGTGTCGTCGCCGCTGCCGCCGTCGAGGTCGTCGTCGCCGCTGCCGCCAGTGAGCGTATCGCCGCCGCCGCCGCCGGAGATGCTGTCGTCGCCGCCGAGTCCGTTGAACACGTCGACGCCCGCACCGCCGGTCAGCTCGTCGTCGCCCTGGCCGCCAAAGACCGTCGGATCCGGCGGGGGTGGCGGTGCCGCCGGCGCCGGGTCGTTGTCGCGCGGCGGCGGTGCCGGCGGTGGCGGTGGTGGGGGCGGTGGCGGCGGTGGCGGCGGCGGTGCCGCGATGGGGGGCGGGGCCGGGGGCGGCGGTGGTGGTGGCGCGGGAGGCGGCGGCGGGGGTGGCGCGGCCAGTGCCGTGTCTGCGTCCGTCGAGGCGCCGCCGATTTGGCCGTCGCCCTCACCGCCCTCGCCGCCGTCGCCCTCGCTGCCTTCGCCGCCGTCACCCTCGCCGCCGGCATCACCGTCGCCAGCGCCGTCGGCCGGCCCCTCGCCGGCGCCTTCGCCGGGTCCCTCGCCTTGGGCCTGCTGTTGCTCCGTGTCGCCTTCGCCCTGTCCCTGCTGCTCGCCTTCGCCTTCGCCCTCGCCCTCGCCTTCGCCCTCAGGCGCTTCCTCGGCCTCTTCGGCTTCTTCGGCTTCCTCGGCCTCTTCCGCTTCCTCGCCCTCGGCCTCGCCTTCGCCCTCGCCGCCCTCGCCTTCGCCCTCGCCGCCTTCGCCCTCGCCGTCGCCGCCCTCGCCGCCTTCACCGGTCTCGCCGTCGCCGTCGCCGCCGCTGCCGCCGCGGCGGTCGTCGCCGCCGCCGCTGTCCTCTTGGCGGCCGCTCTCGATGCGCGAGTCGAGGTTGGTGACCAGGTCGCCGCCGAAGGCGTTCACCAGGTCTTCCTGGGTCGCGATGCGGGCCGGCTCCGGCGCGATGAAGCGGCTGGTGGCCTGGGTGATCTGGCCGGCCTCGACCTGCTCGCTGCCGGCGTCGTTGCTGACGATCACGGTGCCGTCGCGCACGGGGACGAAGCTCACCTCGCCCTCGGCCTGGGCGTTGCCCAGCACGCCCGTGCCGCGGATGCCGATGGTCAGCACCGGCGTCTCGACGATCAGGCCGTCCGGGTTGCCTTCGGCGATCTTGCCGCTGACGAAGGAGAACGCGCCCTGCACGACGGACAGCACGCTCTCGCCGGACTCAGTCGCCGGGTTGTAGACGAATTCGTCCAGCACCATGCGGGCGCCGGCGCCCAGCGCGAAGGACGTGCCGTCGACGAGTTCGACGCCCACGGCGCCGCCGCCGCCGGTCTCGATGATGTCGTTGGCGAAGACCGGCGCGCCGTCGCCGACCGTTTCGCGCGTGCCGTCGGCGCGGACGACGCGGACGACACCCGTCGTCTCGGTGATCTCGCCGATCTGCTCGCCGCCGGCGGCGCCCGGCGTAAGCTGGGCGTACTGGCCGGGCGCGACCGGGCCGGCCAGCTTTGCCGCCAGGTGCGCCGGGATCACCGCGCCGCCGGCGGTGGCGAGGTCCGGCGGCGGCTCGGCCGTGAAGAAGCCTTCGACGACGATGACCTGGCCGTTCTCGCCGGTCAGCACCAGATCGGCGCCGGCGCGGGCGAACTGGGCGGTCAGCAGCAGCGTGCCGCCAGGGACGATCAGCGTCTCGCCGGCCGTCGCGACGACCACGACGGGCGCGTCGTCGGCTGCCGACGGCGGGGCGTTCTGCGTCGCCCGCTGCAGTCCCGGTTGCGCCACGAAGCGGCCCCCACACGGTTCGACCCGGGCCTAGCTTCGACCCGCGACAGCGTGAAGCCGCGGGTCGGGCGCCGGTGCGAAAAAATGGTTAAAATTCAATTACTATTCTAACATTTCAGTGGTCTTTCCAGCGAATTTGTCTATGTAACCGATTGTAACGGCTTGCCCGCCTTGACGCGGCAAGGGTGGACTCTACGATAGGGGCCGCCGAAGGGGTGTCGGCGCTTCCGGAGTTTTTCCTTGCGCGCGTTCAGCCGCCTCATACGACCAGCCTGCGTTGCCGCCGTCCTGCTGTGGCCCGGCGCCGTCGGCGCGGAGCCACTGAGCCAGGCCCTGCAGAATCTGATCGACACCCACCCTGAGGTCCGTGCCGCGCTGAAGCGCAAACAGGCGGCGGGCGAGGGCATCCGGCGCGCCTTCGCCGACCAGCTGCCCCAGGCCGACCTGACCGGCGACTCCGGCTATGAGTACATCGACAGCCCGTCGCGCCGCGCCGACCCGGGCGACGCCTCCAGCCTGCCGCGCTACAAGGCGACGCTGTCGGTGACGCAGAACGTGTTCAGCGGCTTCCGCAACGAGAGCAACGTCCAGATCGCCGAGCTCAGCCGCGACGTCTCGGACCTGCAGCTCTCGAATACGCGCCAGGCGCTGCTGCTGGAGGGCGTCAGCGCCTATCTGGACGTGATCCGCCAGGCCGCGCTGGTCGACCTCGCGGTGCAGAACGAGCAGACCATCCGCACCTAGCTGCAGCTGGAGGACGAGCGGGTGCAGCGCGGCAGCGGCGCCACGGTCGACGTGCTGCTGGCCAAGTCGCGCCTGCAGCGCGCGCGGGAGTTGAGGGTCTCCTTCGCGGGCGCCCTGAAACGCGCAATCGCCGGCTATCGCGAGCTGTTTGCGGTGCCGCCGGAGGTCGGCAGCATGGAGACGCCGCCGGTGCCGGAGGACCTGTTGCCGTCCTCGCTCGACGACGCGCTGGCGACCGCCGCGACCGACAACCTGGTGCTGCGCACGCGGCGCGTCCAGGTCGACGTCGCCGACCGGCAACGCACCGTCGCCGCCTCGCCGTACTATCCGCGCGTCGACATCGTCGGCTCGGCCAACTGGGAGAAGAACATCGACGCCGAGCGCGGCATCCGGCGCGACTACACGATCCTCCTGCAGTCGACCTGGCAGTTCTTCACCGGCTTCCGCACCCAGGCGGACGTCGCCGCCGCGTCGCTCAACTCCGCCGCCAGCCGCGACGACGTCGACAACGCCGTGCGCGATGTGCGCCAGCAGGTCAAGGATTCCTGGGAGGAGCTGCAGACGGCGCGCGAGCGCGTCGAGCTGTTGCGCAACGCCGTGTCGATCTCGGAGGAGGTCTTCGAGGCGCGCTCGCGGCTGCGCGAGGCGGGCCGCGAGACGGCGATCAACGTGCTGGACGCCGAGACCGAGACCTTCAGCGCGCGCATCAACCTGGTCAGCGCCGAATTCGACGCACGGCTTTCCAGCTACCGCCTGCTGTTCGTCATGGGCCGCCTGACGCCGGCGCAGCTCTCCCTCGTCGTCGTCGATCCGGTCGCCGACTAGGGTCCGGACCCATAAAGGGGATTCCCTTTTCGGGCGAAGCATGATTCAAGCTC
>Ga0049108_10000178_pt1 | contig 21123 bp, 12 predicted proteins | sample WorMetilPIANOSA2_FD_60020 | JGI IMG/M metagenome (GOLD analysis project Ga0049108, IMG submission 60020) | Marine gutless worms symbiont microbial communities from Max Planck institute for Marine Microbiology, Germany - Olavius ilvae PIANOSA.2 | ecosystem: Host-associated > Annelida > Digestive... | reverse complement strand
GCCGCCGCCGTCTACCTCGCCGCCATCGTCTGTTGCTGGTTATGAGTCCGGAGCCTAGAGTCCCGCGCCATGGACGCGCGGGAGCAACTCCTCGAAAACGCACGCGCGGCGCTGCGCGGCGGTCGCCTCGCCGAGGGCGAGCGGCACTGCCGTGAGGCGATCGCGCGCTGGCCCGACTGGCCGGAGCCCTACACGCTGTTGGCCGCGGCGCGGCTGCACGCCGGCGCGCCCGGCGAGGCCTTCGAGATCGGCGCGGCGGCCGAGCGCCAGGGCGCCGCGAGCGCGGAGCTGTTCAACCAGTTGGCCGGCACGCGGCGCCAGCAGGGCGACCGGGACGGTGCCGCGCGCGACTATCGCCGCGCCACCGACCTGCGCCCCGAGTGGTTCGCGCCCTGGGCCAATCTGGGCCTGCTGCTGCAGGACGCGGGCCGCGACGTCGAGGCCGACAGCGCCTTCGCCGAGGCGCTGGCGCGCGACCCGGACGTGGCGGAACTGTGGAACAACCGCGGGAATATCGCGCTGGCGCAAGGGCGCTTCGAGGACGCGCTCGCCGCGCTGGGCCGCGCCCGGGGCCTGAGACCCGACTGGCCGCTGCCGCACTACAACCTGGGCCTGGTCTACGAAGCGCTGCACCGCTTCGACGAGGCGGCGGCGGCGCTGGACGCCTGCCTCGCACGCGAGCCGTCCTACGCCGACGCCCGCCGCGCCCTCTCGGCAGTGCGAATCCGCCAGCGCCGACACGGCGCCGCGGTCGAGGCCGCGGCGCAGGCCGTCGCCCTAGCGCCCACGGCGGAGAACCTGGTGGCGCTGGGCGTCGCCCACCGCGCGGCCGGCGATCCCGACGCGGCGGACGCCGCCTTCGCGCGGGCCCTCGAGGCCGAGCCGGCCAACGCCGTCGCCGCCTGGCACCGCGCCACGCTCGTGCCGGTGCTGTGCCGCGACGCCGCCGAGGCTGCCGCCGCCCGTGCCCGCGTGCACGACGGCCTGGCGGCGGTCGCCGCGGCGGCGGACCCGGCGGCGCTGTGGCCGGCACTCTCCAGCGCCACGCTGTTCAACGCGCACTATCTGGGCGCCGCGCGTGAGGACCAGGAGACCTACGGCGCCATCGTCGCGCGCACCCTTGCCGCCGCCTGCCCGAATCTCCTGCGCCTGCCGCCGGCGCAGCGCCGCGACCGCCCGCGCGTCGGCTTCGTCTCCAGCCTGCTGCGCGACCACACGGTGGGCGAGCTGTTCGGCGGCTGCTTGGGTCTCGACCGCGACCGTTTCGAAGTCGTGCTCTACGACACCGGCGGCGCGCCCGACGCCGCGGCCGAGCGTTTTGCCGCCGCGGCCGACCGGGCCCGCCACCTGCGCGGCGACACCTTGGCCATCGCGCGCGCGATCCGCGACGACGCGCCGGACATCCTGATCTACCCCGAGGTCGGCATGGTACCGCACATCGTGCTGCTCGCCGCCATGCGCCTGGCACCGCTGCAGGCCGCCGGCTGGGGCCACCCGGTGACCACCGGGCTTGTCAACGTCGACCTGTTTCTGTCGAGCGACGCCATGGAGCCGGCCGACGGTGCCGCGCACTACACCGAGGACCTGGTCCGATTGCCTGGCCTGTCGGTCTCCGTCGCCGCCCCCGAGCTCGCCGGCTTAGCGCCCGACCGCGCCGCTCTCGGCCTGTCGCCCGACCGGCCGGTGCTGTTGGCTTGCCAGTCGCCGATCAAGTTCCGGCCCCAGGACGACCCGGTGTTTGCCGCCATCGCCCGGCGCGCGCCGGAGACGCTGATCGCCTTCGTCGCGCATAGCTCAGAGCACGTCAACGACCGCTTCGCGGACCGCCTGGAGCGCGCCTTCCGCGAAGCGGGGCTCGACTGGCGGCGCCACTGCGTCGTCGTGCCGCGCACCGACCATGCCGGCTGGCTGCGCCTCAACCTCTCCTGCGACGTGTTCCTCGACAGCCTCGGCTGGTCCGGCGGCATGACGACGCTGGAGGCGATCGCCTGCGGCCTGCCGGTGGTGACCTACCCCGGCACGACGATGCGTTCGCGCCACACCGCCGCGATGCTGCAGTTGATGGGGCTGGACGCGACCATCGCCGCCGACGTCGACGCGTATGTCGACCTCGCCGCTGCCCTGCTCACCGACCCGGCCAATCGCGCCGCTGCCGCCGCCACCATCGCCGACCGCCGCGCGACCCTCTACGACGACCCCGCGCCCGTCGCGGCGCTCGGCGACGCGCTCGCCAAGCACCTTGTGCGCCGCCGCGCCACAGCGGAACGTACCTGAGTTGCGGCGGCGCAGGCCCGCCGCTAGGTTGGCGCCTGATTTGGCGGCATGGGCCGGCTTAGCTCAGTTGGCAGAGCGGCTGATTTGTAATCAGCAGGTCGCGGGTTCGATCCCTGCAGCCGGCACCATGTTTTCAATGCGTTATGGTTCTCCCTGTCGCACCACTGCGGAACTAGCAACCAGTTAGCAACCACGTAGCACAGATTCGTCGCTGAAGCGACACCAGGACCCGTCGGAACTCAGCCGCCGTCGACGAGTTCGGACAGTTGGGCGCGAACCGTCTTCAGCAACACCGACATCTCACGACGGAACGCAATCGCCTCGTTCGTGTAGTGGCCGTGGCGATAGCTGCCGTTCCTAGGCCCCTTGGGCGCGCCAGGCGACGTGCCGCCGTGCATCCGGCAGCGCTTCCGTCCACGGACCGCTGCCTGCTGGCAAGGTGTTCCGCGTCGCGTTCTAGCGCCACAGCGCGGCGCCAGATTTGCCGCAATCCGCACCCGTCGCACGGGGTTGCCCTCAGTTTCTGCCATCCCCCTCTGCCCCCTTGGCGACCGGCCCGACGATCGCCTGGCCGCCGTCGTGGACGTGCACGTGCTTGACGGTCATGTGCTGCTGGCCCTTGCCGCGGTGCTTGTTGAGGGCCTCCATTTGCGTCGCGTAGGTCCGGCTCAGCTTCGTCGCGTGTTTGAGGTTGGCGTCGCGGGCCGGTAGGGGCTGCTCAGGAATCATGGCGCGCCGGAAGCACTCCATCGAGGCGTTGTGGACGGCGATCATTTGGGCCGCAAGCATGGCCTCGATCTCGTCGCGCGGCGCAATTTCACGGAAGGCGTCCAGAGCGGCCTTCATTGAGGCGTTTCGCGTCGCCTCCGATGCGTCTTGTGACAGCCACGTGCTGCCGGCAAGGGTGTGGATTAGCGCGTAGGAGAGGTCGTGGCTCTTGAGACCGGTTATTGCCGTCAGGTCTGGCAATGCAGCCGGCTGTGGCACCGGGCACTTGGCCGCGATCTGTCGCGCTAGTCCGTTGCGGCAGCCCTTTTGGCGGCCGTCACCTGAACGCTTGCTGCCCCTTTCTCTCGCCACGGCGGGGCTCTCCATCTATTTGAAGCATTAGCCTATCAGAGGCGACGGTATTGTTTCCAAGAAAACGCGGCACATTCAGACCAAGGCGGGTTATGGCATAGAAACCGCGTCAACTTGCACTCCGACGCGGGTCTCTAATCGCCTAGCAGTGCACACAAAGCTCGTGCTCGCCCTAGAATCACTGGTCGAGTCCGGCTCTCGCTGGGGCTCTCAATGACATTGCACCAGCGCTTGGACCATATGATGCAGTCATCCGCCATTCGAGAGGTCCGCAGGGGCACATTCGCAAATGTACTGTTCAAGGTCCTTGGGAGCCGCTTTGCAGGTATTGGCTTGACTGAGGCTGGGGTTGTTCTTCTTGCAGGGACCCCAAAGGAAATAGCGTTCTCAGAAATGGCGGGCCCGGTACACGTGGAGCGGGGCTTGTGGTTTGACGCCATCGCTGTGCCGCTAGCCAGTGGCGCAAGACTCAGAGTTGCTGGGTTACAGCGGGCGAGCACCGCCAGATTCGTGGAGACAGCGACCGAGGCCTGGCGTCAGTTCATCTTGGCGCAATTCAATGAGGCGGCTGAGGAGCTACAAGCGCTTGCCAAGGTGGTCGAACGCCTGCGGCAGCCTCGCCGCTACCCCTCGGCCTGTCTCCTTGAGCCCTTCTTCAAGCGGGTAGAGGCAATCACGTCTTGGCTGCCAACGACCATTCCTGAGGAGGCGATTCCCGAGCCTCAACGACAAATGTTGAAGGCGGTCGTGGGCTTCAAGCGTGCCCCAGAGGGGACGCGGAACGAAGCAATCAAGAAATTCATTGATGGTGAGCTACGAGAAGTGAAGGACTTCTTCGACACGATCGAGTCGAACCCGCTGACGCCGGAGCAAAGGCTTGCTGTCGTCACGGACGAGGATGCCACGTTGGTCCTCGCCGGTGCTGGATCCGGCAAGACGAGCGTGATCGTGGCCAAGGCTGCATACCTTATTCAGCGCTCTATCCGGCAACCTGAAGAGATTCTCCTTCTCGCGTTTGGCAAGGATGCTGCCGAAGAGATGGCGACGAGGATCGAACAGCGAAGTGGCTCACTTGTCGATGCTCTGACATTCCATGCCCTGGGGTATGGAATCATCCGGGAATTGGAGGGCCATGCGCCGGCACTAGCGCCACACGCAAGCGATGATGCACAACTCCGGACCCTATTACGTGACATCTTGCTCAACGAAATTGCCACACAGAAACACCTATATGCACTTCTATTGAAGTGGTTTGCCGAGATTTACGTGCCATACAAGAGCGAATGGGACTTCAAGACTAAGGACGAATACTACCATTACGTCGAAGCTCACGAGCTCAGAACGCTCAAGGGCGAGATAGTCAGGAGCTTTGAAGAATCTGAGATCGCGAACTGGCTCTTCCTGAATGGTATCGCCTACGAGTATGAGCCGGTCTACGAGCATGAACTCCCTGAGAACGACCGCCGCGTCTACACGCCCGATTTCCGGCTCACCGAAAGCGGTGTCTATATCGAGCACTTTGGCGTCCGAAAGGCGCGTGGGCCTGACGGTGCGACACGCTTAACGACGGCGCCGTATGTCGATCGAGAGAGCTACCTCGAGGGCATGGAGTGGAAACGGACGGTCCACAGAGACCACGGTACGACGCTCATCGAGACCTACAGCTACGAGCGTGTCGAAGGCGGACTTACCGAGGCCCTGGCGGAGAAGCTCGCGCCATACGTCTCACTGAACCCGATGCCCAGCGAGCAAGTCTTCGAAACGCTCGCTGAAATGGGCCAGGTCGACGCTTTCACGCAGACGTTCGGGACATTCTTGCGACATTTCAAGAGTACTGGATCAACAATCGAGCAGTGTCGGAAGCGTGCGAAGGCGTCTTCCGACCCAGCGCGCGGCATTGCCTTCCTTGAGATATTCGCGCCCACCTTTGAGGCCTATCAACACCGTCTTGGAGAGCGGATCGATTTTGAGGACATGATCGTTCGTGCCACGGAACATGTTCAGGCTGGACGCTTCCGTAGCCCATATCGCCACCTCTTGATTGACGAGTTTCAGGATATTTCGGTGGGAAGGGCGCGGCTCCTTCTCGCGCTAAAGGCCCAGCATCCCGATGTGCGCATCTTTGCGGTCGGGGACGACTGGCAGTCGATCTATCGTTTCTCGGGTTCCGATATTCATCTGATGCGGGACTTCGGAAGGGAGTTCGGCGGGACGCTCGCGGATTCGACTGGTATCCACAGAACCGTGGACCTCGGCCGGACATTTCGCAGCGTCGACAAGATCGCAAGTCCGGCACGCAGATTTGTTTTGAAGAACCCATCACAAATCAAGAAGCAGGTCATCGCAGCCGGCGCGGCCGATGCGCCAGCCATTAAGGTGAGCTACTACAGCCGCGGCCAAGCTGGTACTGCGCTGAGAGCGGCGCTCGGCGCGATCCAGGAGAGTGCGCCGAGCGATCGCAAGACCAGTGTGCTCCTCCTAGGGCGCTACCACTTTGTTCGACCTGACGACATTGTCGAACGATCGTCGAGCTATCCGAGCCTATCAATCCGCTTCATGAGCGTGCATGGATCTAAGGGTCTTGAAGCCGACCATGTCGTGATCCTTCGCGCCAACTCCGGTCACATGGGTTTTCCATCCGAAATCGTAGATGACCCACTGCTTGACCTGGTCCTGCCGGAACCAGAGAGGTTCGACCATGCGGAGGAGCGCCGACTCTTCTATGTGGCTCTAACACGCGCGCGGAAATCAGTCACCATTTTGGCAGATAGCGAGAAGCCATCCGTCTTCGTTGAAGAGTTGGTCGACGGTGACGAATACCAGACGGTCGAGAGTGGCAAGCCAGAGGTAGCACAGCATCGATGCGGCGCTTGCGGTGGGCGAATGCTGGCAAAGACCTCAATGAATGGGGGAATGCGCTTCGAATGTGAGCATCGCTTTCTTTGCGGGGAGACGCTCCGACCCTGCAACGCCTGCGGCAGCGACTTACCTGTACAGGACAGTGCAGACCCACAGTCTCTGATTTGTAGCTGCGGCGCGCGGTTCCCTGTCTGTCCAGAATGCAAAGACGGATGGCTTGTCGAACGAAAAGGGCGATACGGCAGGTTTCTGGGTTGCGTGAGGTATCCGTCCTGCGGTGGTTCAAAGCGACTGTCTCAGACCAGCTCAGCTCGAGGTCAAGTAGCGGGTCCGACCGACACAGACTAACGAATCCCACAAGTTCCTCCCGAAGTGAATGTAGTCGAATGCCAGCCTAGGGTCACAAGCGGACGTTCAAAGGCCCGGCGAGGCACTGGAACCTCGGAGCCTGCCCAGCGAGCGCCTAGAGCCGATCCTCCACGACCGTCCGAAGTTCGTTCAGTTCGCTCTCCAGTCGCTCGATCCGCCGCAGCAGCTCGGTCTTGAGCGTGTCGTCGGGACCGACCCCGCAGTCCTCCCCCCAGATCGCCTGAGCGAACTCAGGATGGTCGATGAAGGGGTTGCGGTTGCCCTGCCAACTGTGGATCACGTCGTTCCTGGCGCGCTCCTCGGACGATACGGGGTCGCTCTGGTGCCAGGCGAGCAGCGTGCATAGCTTGCCGAAGTGCGGCTCGCCGGTGTGCGTGAGGCGGTCCACCAGCTCCAGGTCTGGCGTGCCACTGCCGTCGTTCCCCTCGTAGCGGACGACCATGTAGAACATCATCCGGGCCGTATCGCCCTTGACCGCGTCCGGTGCCTCCCACGTGCCGTCGCCCTCGCGGCAGCCAGTGCACTCGTCGTCTGTCTCGCCGCCGTTGGCGAAGTCGTTGTTGGAGCGATCCGTGTTGATCGACTTATCGGCGGCCCGGATGTGGTGGGCGTCGGTGTGGGCGTGCTGGTTCTTGCGCGGGAAGCCCTTCGACTTCGACCAGATGTGCTCGCGGTTCCAGGCGTCCTGATCGCTGCCGCCCCTGTCACGGCGGCTCTTGGGGATCGAGCGGCCAGAGTAGTATGCGATCACGTTGTTCGCGCTGGCGGGATCCTCGTCAGCTTCCTGGATGATTGCCCAGACGCAGGGTGTGTAGTTGTAGCGAGTGTGGCCGCGGACGATCTCATTGAGGGCGCCCTTCAGCTCACCGCCGGTGCGGCTGACGGCGTCGGCGTAGTAGGCGTCCAGATCGACCGGCGCGTGTTCGGTCTTCTGACATTGGGCGTAGGCGAAGGTCGCTGTAGCGAATATGACCACCGCAGCACACAGCGCAATACGGATCATCGAAGGCCCTCCCGATCCGGAGGACCTAACCTACAGCCACCAGTCGCGATGCGCTGTGACCTAATTCACACACGTCGCTGCAACCGAGCAACGGCCGACATGCGGACCGCCCGCATTTGGCAAGGCGTGTTGACGACGAGAATTGGCGCTGCGGAGCGGTTACGGAACAGCAGGCGCCCTCTTGGAAGCACCCAAGCTGAAAGGCCTGCAAGTCGCTGTGTTAGCTAATTTCCATCCCGCCCTGTATAGAACGCTGCCCAAACCGGCCAGTGATCCGAAACATCGCCGGATGCAAACGCCCTGTCGACATCCCAGAACCCGGCATAGTCATTCTTGGCGCCCGCTGTTGCAACGATTCGATCGTAGGCGCATCGGCTGCCAGCCAGGTTGGTGTCGGCATCGTGCGGCACGATCCAGAGATAATCAGGACCTGCTATGTCCATCGCATTGAGCTCGTCGTCCGACGCGTAGTCACACGAGGCGTTGTAGTCGCCGAGCACGATGAAATCGTCTTCGTCTGGCCATTGCAGGCGGGCCCAATCAAGCACGTTTTTCAGGGCCGCGATCTCCTCGACGGCAGCCGCCGGTCGCGTGTGGATGTTCGCGAGGACGAAGGTGAAAGTCCCGTCCTGTGTGCGGAAACGGGCCAGCCAGGGCTCCCGTTGGAAGCTGTCCGCCGCGTCGTCGTACAGCACGCCGTCGCCCACTAGCGCGATGGTCTCGGTGTTGAAGTAGTAGACGTACTGTTCGCGCGCTGTGCGATCGCTCTCGTGCAATCCCGTCCGCGGACTTTCGCTCATCGCCCAGCCGGTGCCCAGCACCGCCAGGAACTCATCGGGCACGCTTTCGCTGGCGTCCTTAATCTCCTGAATGGCGACGACATCGTACTTGCGAACGATGCCGGCGAGCGTCTCGACTACGTCGGGCCGGCTCATCTTAGTCTGGCCGAAAACGCGGATATTGAATGTCGCCATTCGGATGACATCGTCTGCGAGCGCCGACGGCGCTGAAATGAGTAACGCCGTTGCCACCGTCAACGCACCACGCGCTCTCTTCATAGCCTGCGCCCCCTGTCGCGGGGATAGCCGAGCATGTATTCTTAGGTTGTTGCAACCCCGAAATCTGCAACCGCGAGGAACTGCGACTGACAGTGCGGCAAGCGCGGCGCCCATTGTCGTTCCAGCAGTTCTTCGACGTTGTGCTACGAGCAAGTCGTAACGGACGAGATGGTGCAGCGGCAGTGGAGATCTTGCTGGAATGGCCGTCCGAACTGCGTCAGCACCCACATTGCCACGAGGTAGACGCTGACCAGCGACCAAACAACCGAGACGCCTCTAATCCGACTGGGACCATGCACCTGATGGTTATGTATAGGCGGTTCACCTCAGTACCGATGGAAGTACCCGACCACACTCTGACGGATACTCATGCGACACCAAGCACCGAGATCTCGGTACTGTCCCGGTGTCATCGCGAACGCCCACGACAACGTTTCGGTACCGAGGATTGGTTTTTGCGCTTCGTTGGGCGCCAGTTGTTCCAGTCTCTCGTGGGCAAATTGCCGTCGTAGGGGCAGTCTGTAACGATCCACGTTGTCGCGATGCGCCCGTACCATTGACCTCGCTTCTGCATTCGGATGAACCCCTTGGCTTCCAGTTCCTTGAGTGCGCGTTGGGCCGTTGACTGCGACATTCCTAGAAGCTTGGCTGCCTCCCGCAAAGAGAGGCTAAGGTCGCCATTGTTTCGCTTGTTGTAGCGGCAGCGCAGCTCGATCCACACTTTGAGCGCTGGTCCACCAAGGCGCCGAAATGCACGACTGCGGGCCATAGAGTAGGGTATCGACAAGTATTGCCAGGTCTCGTCGCGTCCTTTGGCGTTCGGACGGCGGCGCAGCGGCTTCTTGGCCACAGCAAGCGCTTTCCAGAATCGCGCGCGACTAGCCGCGGCGCTGGCCTTCCTCCGACGTGCTCGTAAACGTGTTGGCGTCGGCCCATGCCTCAAGCTCGGCGAACTTGTAGAGAACGCGCCTGCCTGCTTTGATGTAGCGAGGGCCGTTCCCGGCAACCCGATAGCGCTCCAGTGTGCGCGGCGACATGCGCAGCACGTCGGCGGCCTCGGCCTGGGTGAGAAATGCGTTGTTGTCCATCTGAATGCCCTCCGTCGGCGCACCGGCGGTCGGTGCCGTTCGAGGGCATCTAGGTGGTCATTCAGCACACGCCTAATGTGGCAATCTGGCCGCCAGATTAATCGCCGCCAGTTTTGCGACGGCCTCCTTTCCGCCAGGATTGCGGCGCCAGCTCCCGCCTTATCCTGCGGACCGCCTCACGGGGGATCTGCGCGCCAAAATGCTCGCACACAGCTTGGAGATCGTCGTCACGCGACGGGCGCCGGTTGGTGGCTTCGCACTGCCTGACGTAGTCCACGTACCAAGCCCTCAACTGAGCCCCTGAGAACTTGGCGAGTCCAGGTCCTTCGCGACCGTCTTTGTCGTCGCGATTTAGATCAGAGCCGCTGAGGTAGGTGCGCAACTCAGACTCCTTCAACAACACAGGTCCACTCACCTCAAATGGCTGCGCTCCGAACTGCAGCCATATCTCTGTCTCATTGGGTCTGTGCCACCTGAAAGGCTCGTCGCCCAGCTCGAACACCGCAGGCGCTTGGTCGCTTGCCCACCAGTCGGCCCGGATCGGATACAAGCGCCCGCTCGCATTTGCCAGGATGTGGCCCTTGAGTTCCCCGGCATTCAGGGACTGACGCAATCGCCATACGACGTCCTCGAACCTCTTGCGGGCTGCGACCTCTGCACGAGCCGCTTCAACTTCCTTCGCCGTCTGGGCACGGTCAGCTTCGGTTGTAGCGCTCGGCGTTGTTGGATTGACCTGGATTCTCCGCCGCGATCTCGGGTTGTAGGTCGTCCTGTGGCGCGGCGCGAACTTGGGTAGATCACGCAGCGTCACGATCCCCCTGGCGCGCAATTCGCGTCCGTTCCACTCGTCGCCGAACCACGCTGTCCCTGCTTCGTTTATGGTTTCGGCCAAGAGCATAAAGCCAGCAGGGCGATAAATGCGCGCCAGGTCCGGCGGGAAGAACTCCCGCGGCGGGAAGAGCGTCCAATCGTCCTGTCCCGGCATCCGGACCACCCAACATGCCTCGCCGCAATCCTGATCCCTAGGGCAGCTTGGGCGCCGGATTGATCAATCGTGCAAGCAGCGAAGCGGGCCGGCGCCACACCGCGTCAAGAGACCGACTCGATGCACAAGTGTGCGCGGAACGCGACGATTCGGCCACCCGGCTGGTCTCATTTGGGCGCCCGCAATAGCTACGCTCTCAGCACAGCAAGACGCGCCGGAGTAAAGCGAGCGGGCCTCTTTGCTTTTGCCGGCCGACTGACCAGCAAGCGCCACTGTTGCAGGCGCTACGACCCGGTCGTCACCATGGGCGGCCGCGGCCAGATCTTGACCGCACGCTCGAACAGCTCACGTGAGCGACCTTCGATTGCGTCCTCGTCCCAACCGTCCTGGCTGTGGAGCGAAAGGTTCAGGGGGAGCAGAGATGACTTTGCGATTTCCGCACGCTTCGTCATCCATTCACTGTTCGAAGCCGCAGAGTTCAGTCCTTGCGTGAGGATCGTCAGATTCCCAATTGTCTGAAGGAGCTGGTTCCTCCATTCAGTTGCTGCTGCCCGTTCGGTGAGCTTCGGATCATCCGATTCCCCGGCTTCAAATAACTCAAGAAAACCGAGGCCTTTCGAGCCATCTGATAGCGGCCAGTTCTCGATCCATTTTTGTGGCAGGATGTGCTCAATGGTCAGCTGACTATCAGTCGTGATCCGCTCCACTTTGTTGTCGTAGTAGGACTCGTTCAGTCGCCACAATATGTGGACCAATCTGGCATTGTTCAGTGCGTGATAGGCATGCTGAGACCGCCAAGAATTATGAAATGAGTCATCGCTCGGCCATTCGACGGATTCGCCCCTTTGGCCTGCCAAGTAGCCAAGAATTACTTCGGGCGACGCCCCGTTTCGACGGACCTGCCGGGCCAGTCCGAGGAAAATGCGGTTGTAGTTCTTGGTTGTGAGATTGCAGACCGCGCGCCGAACGAGGTAGGACTCAATGTGCGAGGATACGTCGGCCCAATCGGTGTCGGCTAGCCCAGTGTCCAAAAGGCACAATAGGAATGGATAGGCCGTGCCAACGTCAAATCGTTGAAGGAAAGTCGCCAAGGGGCGCAGTATGTCGCCCTTGGAGGGATCGAGCAGACGCCGGAAGTCCTTTCCTTGCCGCGATATCGTCGCCAACTCATCCCGAACCGATTTGAAAGGCGCTTCATTAACAACCCAGAATTTGTACTCAACAAAGAGGTGTTTGATCGGGATATCGCGCAGCTGTTGGCCTGCAAGAAAGTGCTGCATGAAGAGGTCGCTGCGCGGGCGACGAAGACGGCCCTGTCGCACTTCGTGCCGCCAGAACGAGTCGTCGAACTGGCTCCAGAACTCCTCGTAGAGCGATTCCTGATCTTCATTTTGGCGTGCAGCCCGCAGAAAGATGTAGTTACGCAGCAGGTCTGCTGGCAGCAGGGGCTCGCCTCTGGCGTTCAGCGTCTCGAAGATGACTTGGGCATCGTCGGTGCCCTCCAAGTCGATTGCCACGATCAGCAATGCGTTCTTCAGCGCGTTGAAGCAGTACAAAAGGCGGTCCGTAAGGGCGACCTCTGCGAATAGAGGCGGCTCCGACTCCGAACCCAGGAAGAACTCCGTCAGTTCACCGTAGAAGTAGAAGTAGGCCTCGACTATTCGCGGCCTGGGATCGGGTCTTCGCGCATACTTCCGCCTCGTCAATGGATGTCTCGTCTTGAGCTCTTCCTGAGAGTTCGAAGACATGACATCTGCGAACTGGGCACGGTCGAGCTTCGTGGGCCAGACCTTGAATGCGTCCTTTTCAGGATCCGCCAGCATTCCCTTGTTCAGGGTGAGTGTCTGGCACTCCTGAGCCAGCTCGTCGAAGCCCTGCGAGGCGCTAAAATCCCGAAAGGCGGCCAGGAACACCTGAAGCGTTGTAAGGCGCTGTTGACCATCGATTATCTGGCGGCGCTCAACGTGAGTCGTAGGTGTCTGCTTTTGGTCAAGAACGACGGCGCCAAGGAAGTGTGGCGGCGCGTCCGTTCGACCTTCTAGGTACTCGCCGAACTTGTGAGAGATGTCTTCCCAGAGAGGTTCCCACTGCTGTCCGCGACTCCAGACGTACTGTCGTTGAAACAGAGGCACTTCAAGCTGCAGCTTCTTTTCAAATACATCCAGCAATGGTACCGCGTTAGCTTGCATTTTTTGTCCTCTAAGCGTGCACGTGATTGCGGTTGTTCAACGCGCGCCTAGGTACTGGGAGTCGCGCCGACGTGACCAATGGAGGCAGCCCTCGCGAACGTTATGGGGGTGCGCCTGCTTCCGCCTCAATGCCCATCCAACAAAGCAGCTCGATGTCTTCCGGCGTAATCGGCGGTAAGGGGGGTGGCGGCTGTACCGGCTCCAGGCCCGTGTCGAGGATTTGCTCGATGAGGAAGTGCGAGAGCGCCGAGCCTTCGTGTTCGCCAGCCTCGAACCAGCCCCGCAATATGATTTCCTCGCGCCGCGGCCAGGGCGATTCCAAGATGTCGAGCGACCGGGTCACCTGGTCTTCTGGCACGTCGATCGGTGGATTGGTGCGGATGAAGTCGGCGACGCGCAGGTTGAGCGGCCGGACCCTGGGCTGGAGGTTTGCGGGATCCGTCTCCTTCATCCAGTCTGCCCAGATGTCCTGCTGCGCTGCTTCCCAGAAGTCGTAAACCCGGTCCTGGAGCATGTCGGGATACCAGGTCGGCGTATCCGGCTCGCACTCGATCAGCCGCAAGCAGGTACCCACTTCGCGGACGATGGCATCCTCCGCCGTGGAGACGCTCCACGCCTCGTCTGCCGAGACAAATCGCGAATACGTCCGCTCACCGACCACCGCGCAGAAGAACACACCGTTGCGCGCCCCCTTGACCATTCCGGACCCGACCTTCCACGGCAGAGTCACGATCTGGTCTCGGTCCTGCTCCAACGCCTTCCGCAGGGTCTGGCGGTACTCCTCACCGCTCTGTGCCGCGCTGGCGGTGCCGCCGCGTTCGTAGAGGGATGCGTCTTCCTCAAGCAGCTTCTCGATTTCGTCGCGGGTCTCCGTGAAGACTTGCGTGCCGTGCGCCGCCCCCTCGATGGGCGCGGCCACGCCCACACTTGCCGCCGCCATCGCCAGCTTGTCGAGGATGCGCTGTTCGAGGTTGAGCAGCTGATCGAGCCGATCGACCGGGAAGATCGTCCGCATGAACACGCGGGTGTGTGGACTGCCGATGCGGTCGATGCGGCCATGGCGCTGCACCAGCCGCATCGGGTTCCATGGCATGTCGAAATTAACGATGTGCCGACACTGCTGGAGGTTCACGCCCTCGGCCAGGACATCGGTGGAAACGAGCAGATCGTAGAGATCGGCATCCTGCCCCGTCGGCGCCTCCATCGACACGGGCGCGAAGCCCTGAACCGCACGCGTACGAGACACCTCACCGAGTTCGTCTGAACCGCTCACCACGTCCATGCGGCCGCGGTAGCCGGCGAGCTCCGGCCTATCGTCGAGTTCGGCCCGGAGGAAATCCCGTATCCATTCGACCGTGTCCTCAAAGAATGAGAACACCAGCACCTTGCGCTTCTGGGCCTCGTCGATGCCGCTGGTCGCCTCGGCTGCCGCCTGTCCAGCGATCGCAACCAGTTCGTCGACAAGCGCCCGGAGTTTGGGGTCGCGATCCGGCGTGATCGCCGCGGCTTCGTCTGCTAACGCCTGCAGCAGGTCGCGGTCGCGCTCCACCGCCGCGCGCAGGCGATCCACGTCGTATAGCCCGGCCTCGGTCCGGTGTTCCGTACCAGCGAGCACGTCTTCGAACACCGCGTAATCGTCCGCCGACAGCTCCTTCATGAAGTCAGTCGTCACGACATAGCCAGCGTCAAGGGCATCGAGAAACGTGCCGTGCTCGCGCGCCATCTTCCCGACGGTCCGGCGGAACGCGAACGCCGACGACTCGAAACGCTTCAGGATGCCGGAGCGCAGAAGACCGACCATCGCACGCGCGCGGGCGTCTTCCTCCGCATCGGCTCCCGTGAGGAGATAGGCTTCAGGCATGTAGCGGGCGAAGGTGATGGCATCGCCGCTATCTGGGTCGAGCGCGTCCTCCAGCCGGTCGAAGAAACCCGGGAGCAAGTCGTCGAGGTTGTAGCGGACACTGATCGCCTGCGGCTGCGGGAAAACGATCGGCTGCGGCCGACCGTCCGGCCCGACGATACTGTCGCCGGCATAGTGCTTCTTCACGAATTGTCGCGTGCGCTTGACGGTGGTCGCGTCGATGATCGGATAGAGCACGTCGGGGCTGAGGCTCGACGGGTCCTCGCGCATGGCGCGCACGAACCGCTCGCGGATCGACAGGATGCCACGCTCGGCGAAGTGAGCGTCCTGACGCACGAAGAACCGGACCAGTTGATAGAGGTCCCACAACGAGTTGTTGACGGGCGTCGCGGTCAGCAAGAGCACGTCCCGCCTGCGTCCGAAGAGCAGCCGCCGCAGCACCGCCGCCCGTGTCGGCGCATCTGGATTCCGGTAGTTGTGAGCCTCGTCCACGATCACGAGCTGATACTCGTCGAGTGGGCGCTGCAGCTTCTCCTGGTCAGCATGCGGACGTTGGGCATCGCGCAACTGCACGTCGTTCGCCAGCTCCTCGAACGACAAGCGTTCGACGAAGAGCTCGAAACGAGTCAGGAATTTCCGCCACGTGCTGTCGCGCAAGGCTGCTGGACAGATCAAGAGTGCACGCTGCCGCCGCTCTCGATAGATCTGCAGGACCTCACCGGCAATGAACGTCTTCCCGAGGCCGACCTCGTCGGCGACGATGGCGCCACCGATGTCGCGGATCAGGCGCAATGCCCGCGCGACGCCGTGCTTCTGGAAGCTGGTGAGAGGCAGGTTTTGGTCGTCTCGAGCGTCCTCCTCGACTTCGTCGCCGTAGAGCTGCCACAGGACGCGAATGAAGACTTCCCAAGGTGTGCGAGGCTGGAAGGCCTCCTCGAACACGATAGCGAGGTCGTAGGACTCGGCCTCATCCCAAAGGTCGTCGAACCATTGCCTCGCCTGCTCGACGATGGGCCGGTCGTACCGGCCAAGGTTGAGCTCCAGGTTGCTGGTTAGACCAGCGCCGGTGAGGTTGGAGGAGCCAGCAATGATCCCCTCCGGCTTGCCGTAGGCGCCGTCTACCGGCGTGAAGATGTAGGCCTTCGCGTGCAGGAATGCTCTCTCGTACCGCCGCACCTCCATGTTGCCGGCGCGCAGCGCGGCAATCAGCTTGCGTAACGCCGCGCCGCTGGACCTGGTGAAGGACAGCCGGTCGCGCTCGCGACGCAGCGCGTCGTCCATGCGGTGCAGCCCGGCCTGCATTCGCCGCCGCTCGAACATGGTCATGGTCTCGTCTAGGCGCCGGTGCTCGTCTGGCGCGCCCGCTGCCAGATCGGCGCCGAGCATCAGCCGCACCGCCGAAACCGGCTCAAGATGATCGGCAATTCGCGCGAAGCCGGTGGGGCTGAAGTAGGCCGTGGCGATGCGGACTTCGTCCGGTGGAACGGTGGCTTCTCCCAGCCCGCCCGCAGCCGCGACGCCCAGCGCCTCGCCCAACGCCTGCGCCAAGGTGTTGCCGTTGCGGTTGTCGATGAAGTCTGGCTTCGCCATTCATCGCCTCCCGGTCCAGGCACGATAGTGGCGCAGCACGGCGTCCAGCCGGTCCTGATAGTCCCAGCCCTCGTGGAATGTCTCGAAGATGTGGACGAGTTGCACCTCGCTGAGGCCGTAGAGGTGCGCGACCACGGCATCGAGCTCGTGGACCATGTCCTCCTGCTCGTTGCCTGACAGCGGGCCACAATCGACTCCAGCGGCCTTCGCCCAAGTCGCGTAACGGTCGTCCTGGCATGCAATTCGCCCGGCGAGTTCGACAACCCTTCGCCATGCGGTGTCTTCACGTGAAGGGCGCGGAACAGGAAACGGTTTAATGATGAAGAAATTGACGTTGGTCTCGACAAAGCGTCGTGCATACCAGTCAAGCGGGATTGAAGAGAGAACACCCAGCAAGTAAGCCTGATCTGCTTCATCGCCGCGAGGCCAGAGAAAATAGGGGCCTTTGTTAGTTACAAACACTTCGGGCGGCAGAAGGCATGCGATCACAGTCCGTTGATTGGTGCGGTTGGTCACATCCCTAAACGCCACCCGTGGCCGGAAAACCGGCAGAGTGGAGCGATCGCGCAAATAGTTGAGCGGGAACTCTCGGTGGACGCTGTCGCGCCGGCTTCTTCCGGCGCGCACCCGCTTGCCCTGCAGCCAATGGACTACCGGTTCGGGATCGGCGAACGCATAGTAGGTGCCGGTGTCCGGGTTCCACAGGTCGAATGATTCGCCTTTGTAGACTGGCCAGAACCCCTCCGGGCAGTACTCGCTCTCGAGGTCCATTAGCGGCTTCTGTGCGGTCGCGTGTAGCTCAGTATCCGGCCTTGCCCGCCACTTCCCCTCCTCATTCAAGTCCAGCCGCGGGGCTGTGCGCAGTTGGGCGAATACACCCACTGAGGCTTCAGATGGAAGCAACGGCAGCGAGGCGGTGTCATTCCATGCCAGAACGTCCTCTCGATTGAATGCACTGGCGGGGCGTGTGATGCCGTCCGCGAATGAAGTCATCGAGGCATACGGACCGCGAAGCCGGATCGACGCCTCCGCAGGCGTTCCATGGGCAATACAAACAAGGCCAATCGTGTATCGATGTTCGGCCTCGTCAAACACCCAGCCGCCCCGGTTGAGTAGCATGTCCACCTCGACCTCCGCCGACTCGCGAAACATAGTCAGGCGGAACTCGGTCGAACCTTTCGCCGCAAAGGCGCTACGCGGCAAGACGACTCCGATGCGACCGCCGTCGGCCGCTGTCAGATGCCAAAAGCGCCAACAGAACGCCTTGTAGAGGTCGGGATCACCTGTCCCCATGCCAGGATAGGCGCCGCCCACCAGCGCGCTGCGCACGCGATCCATCTCGGCCAGTTCGGTCTCGTAGATTGCCACCAGGTCGGGCCTATCCTCACGTAGCCTCGCCTTTTCCGCCTCTTGCTGGCGCTGCTGTAGCGAGCGCAGGCCAGGAAAATGGCGCGCCCAAAACGCGTGTTCCTCGACCGTCGCCTCTTGCCACGGTGGATTTCCCAGGATCACGTCGAAGCCGGGCCGCTGGCGCAGGAAGACTTCAGGAAATGCGATAGGGAAATGCAGAGCGTTGAGACCGGCCAAATCTCGCCGTGCGGCGCGCACTGCGCCGTGGGTTTCCAAATCGTCCTTGCACCGCTCCCAGTCCTCGAACGGAAAGCCGACCACCTTCTCGTCTGTGGAAATCGGCCCGGCGGCGATCAGGTCGCACAGCGCCTCCGTATTGCCGGTCGCCTCGCGCGCTTCGCGCATCGCCGCGCGGGCTGCGGCGATGTCCTGCAGCGTTGCGTCGTTGATGTTGGCGAGTCGGTTCAGTGGCCTCGCTGCTTCGCCCAGCAGGCTCTCGGCATCAACGGCGAACAACGTACCGGTCGCCTGCTCGAACTTCTTGCGAATGTCCTCAACAGTGCTGACGCCGACGAGCGAGTTCCCTCGCACCAACGAGTGGTCGAGCACCGACAGTGGCAGGCCGGGCACAAAGGTGTGGATCCAAACCGCGAGCCGGGCGAGTTGCACCGACAGCGTATTAAGATCGACACCATAGATGCAGCGGCGCGCGATCAGCCGGCGCAGCAGCTGGCCGTCCTCGATGGCCGCGGCATCGGCGAGTTCGCCCAGTTCGCGCAGCGCCGCCTCGCGCAGACCGGCCAGTTCCCGTCGCACGCCCGGCAGGTCGCGCCTGGCCAGGAAGTCCGCCATGTCTTGCTCGATGCGGTCGATGGCCGCGATCAGGAAATGGCCCGACCCCATGGCGATGTCGGCAACACGGAAATCGAAGAACGCTTCTGCAGCGTCGGTGTCGTCCATCTCGCCAAGCCGCGCGAAATGACCAGCGAGCGCCGGTTCCAGCGCGCCGTCGAGCAAATGCTCAACCGCAAAGTGCTTGGTATAGTAGCTGCCCGACGACTTGCGCGCGCCGGACCGGTTGTGCAAATAGATCTCGCCCGCCTCGACCGCGACCGGGTCGCCGTCTCTGGCCGGCACGTATGCCCCCTGTCGGTTGAGAGCAAGGTCCGCATCGGCCAGAGCCAATTCCGATTCCAGCAGGCCTTCGTAAATCGTCCCGAACTCGCGCACGCCGAGCGACCGGAAATCGACTGGGCCGGGCACTCCTTCCGCGGTCTCGATCACGAGGAGCGCGCGCAGCGCGGCCTCGAAGGCTGCATTGGGTAAGACAAGGCCCGCAAGCTCGGCACCGGCGCGCGAAACATTGGCATCGTCGGTGAACAAGCCGCCGTCATATGCCGGCACGCCCCACTCACGATTGCCGACCGCTACTGCTTGCCACAAGCGCGCCGCCTCTTCCCAGTGAGCACTGCCTGTGGAGACAGGCGTGTCGTTTGCGACGCATTCTGTCAGTTCCTGGGCCTTCTGCTTCAATGAACGGCGGCGGTACGCCTCGTTGAAGCGGTACGGCAATAGGTCGCGGTCCTCCGCGTAGGCAATGAAGAGGAGCCTAAACAGTACTGTGAGCGCCATCTCATACGTGCGGTTCAGGTCTTCGGCGCCGGGCCGGTCGATGCCTCGCACCGCGGCAATGGCCTGTGCCAGAACCGGGACAACCTCGTCGTAGATGCGCTCGCGCAGCCGCACGGCGAGGTCGCCTGCAAATCGCTCGGAGTCGCCAAGGATCTCCCTGAGGCTGCCCTCTTCGGCCAGCGCCTCAGCGGAGTAGAGCAGCCATAGGTACGGCAAGTGCTCGTCCGACAGCAGAGAAGGCTGACACTCGATGTAGGTCTCGGTCCGGCCGCGTCGGCCGACCCCGGCGTCTACGGCGGTCGCGTACAAGCGCAGCCGATTGCCTTGCACAAGAACAACCCATTGCAGGTTCTCTGCATCAGCCTTGGCAAGCGCGTAGCTGACCGGCGAAAGGCTGTTGAAACGTGCCGTGCCGGCCTCGGGCGCCTCACTCTCGTGCAGCATCACCGCAAGGGCGGTGCGTCGGTCGCCGCTGCGAAGCAGACTCGTAAGGTTGTCTAGGCGCTCGACCTGAAATCCGAGGGCGGTGAGTAGCTCGCGGTCTCGCTTGCCAACTGCCGCCGCCGCTTTCCGGCGGCCGTCGGCCCAGTCGGGACGATTCGGCGCGCCATGCTGGAGTTCGTGCAGTGCGACAAGGCCCTCGTTGTTCAGCCCCGGCAGAGCCGTTTCGAGCGACGGCAGCGCCTGTGCGAGGAACCGAAGCGCGGCATGACGATCAGGCTGACGCAATGCCTCGTTACAGAGGCGTGCAACCTGCCCGGCGTCGGTTTTCGGATAGACCGGCGGGCTTTCGCCCGACGCGCCACAGAGAGCGGCGCCGTGAGGGTGCAACACGACTAGGAGTACGGGAGCCGCGCGCCCAGCCTTTCGGTCTTTCCAGGCGTCAAACAGCGCCGTTCGCGCCGGGCTTCTCGCCGACCGTGCGACAGCAACCTCAAGGGCATTGGGGCCCTGGCCCAGGAACAACCCTACGGCGGTGAGTCCATGCCCCTCAGAGCCCGGCCACGGCCGCGAGAGATGCTCAGACAAAAAGTTGTCTGCTTCAGGCACGGGTACCCCGATGGTTGCGTGACTGGTGGGGGCCCCAATTAAAGGCCATCATGGGCACGTGCGTCACGTCCAATCGCCGTCATTACCTGCCGTGGTGGCGATTTGTCCGACATTCGCTCGCGTCGAACAGCGATTCTGAGGGGGAGGAGCTGTCCAGTGCCGACCAAGTCCCAACGTCTTTTGTCTGGCGAGGGCATCGATTACGCCGCCAAGACCGACGAGGAAATCACTACCTGGGTCAGCCGCTTGGAGAAGGCGGGAGAGACGCGCTCGCCGCTGTATCGGCGACTGATCGAAGAACGATCAAGTCGCCAGCCCCCCTTGCTTCAGACTGAGGTTTCCCTCCGGCACCTGACTGCCACCGCGCGGTCAGGCAAATTCACAACCTACGGTGATCTTGCTGCCGCCAACGGCGCAGAGTGGTCCAAGGCGCGGCACCTGATGAACGGCGCCCACGGCCATCTCGACCAGCTGCTTGACATCTGCTTTGCCCGTGACCTGCCGCTCCTGCCCGCAATCTGCGTTAACAAGGAGGGCGTTCGAACGGGCGATCTGAGCCCCGAAGCGCTAAATGGCTTCGCAGCCGGCGCGCGCCGCCTTGGTTTGGAGTTCGGTGACGACAGGGAGTTCCTGCGCGAGTGCCAGCAGCGCTGCTTCGAATGGGCAAAGGCGGAGAAACAGATACCGTCGTAGTCCGAATGTGCCAGCGCACGCAGGGTTCTTGGAGACCTGCAG
>Ga0049108_10000170_pt1 | contig 21483 bp, 17 predicted proteins | sample WorMetilPIANOSA2_FD_60020 | JGI IMG/M metagenome (GOLD analysis project Ga0049108, IMG submission 60020) | Marine gutless worms symbiont microbial communities from Max Planck institute for Marine Microbiology, Germany - Olavius ilvae PIANOSA.2 | ecosystem: Host-associated > Annelida > Digestive... | reverse complement strand
AAGTACGGGTCGTCCAGGAGGTCGCGCACGTTGTCCTTGGTGCCCGTGAAGAAGTTGTCGGCGCACAGCACGTCGTCGCCGCGGGCCAGCAGGCGCGCGCACAGGTGCGAGCCGATGAAGCCGGCCCCGCCCGTCACCAGTACGCGTCTACGTGTGCCTTTCACCGTTCACTCCTAGGGCCTCTGTCACGAAGAGCTCCATCGCTGCTGTGGCCAGCGGCGGGCCGATTCATCGCCGCGCCCGCGATGCGTTGTGCCGACCCGCCGTCAAACCGCACCGCGGATCGTCGCGCCAGTGGTGTACCAGCGCGCGGCGGAGGCGACGATCGCCGCGAAGTCGGTCCAGTTGGGGCGCCAGTCGAGCAGGGCCGTCGCCCGCGCCGCATCCGCGACGAGCGCGGGCGGATCGCCCGGCCGACGCGGCGCGTCAACGGTTTTGACTGGCCGGCCAAGCGCCGTCTCGGTTGCGGCGACTACCTCGCGTACCGAATGGCCCGCGCCCGTACCGAGATTGAGCGCGACCGTGTCGCCGCCGGCAAGAAGATAGTCGAGGGCCTTGACGTGCGCCGCCGCGAGGTCCGCCACGTGGACATAGTCGCGCACAGCCGTGCCGTCCGCGGTGGGATAGTCGCTACCGTAGACGTTGAGCCTGAAGCCCTCGTCGACGGCCGCGCGGATTGCGAGCGGGATCAGGTGCGTTTCGGGGTCGTGCCACTCGCCGATCTCGCCGTCTGGGTCCGCGCCGGCGGCATTGAAGTACCGCAGCGAGACCGCAGTCAGCGCGCCGGTCGCCGCGCAGTCCTCGAGAATGCGCTCGCACATCATCTTTGTCGCCCCGTATGGATTGACCGGTCGGCGCCGGTGATCCTCGCGCAGTCGTGGCGTCTCGGGCTCGCCGTAAACGGCGCAGCTGCTGGAGAAGACGATCGGGTGCACGCCGTGGCGCCCGGCGACGTCCAGCAACGCCAACAGCCCCCCGACGTTGTTCTCGTGGTACGCGAGCGGCTCGGTCACCGATTCGCCGACATAGGCGAAGGCCGCGAAGTGCATGACGGCCACCGGGCGATGGTGCGCGAACACCGCGTCCAGTGCCATGCGATCGCGCAGGTCGACGCGCTCAAGCGGCCCCCATTGCACCGCCCAGTCGTGGCCCCGCCGCAGGTCGTCGACGGCGACCGGGAGATAACCGGCGGCGGCCAGCGCCTTGCAGGCGTGGCTGCCGACATAGCCGGCGCCGCCTGTGACCACGACGGGCCGGGAAGTCTGATCGTTCAAGCCGCGACTCACTGCTAGGAGATCCGTCAGTTATTCCATGGGCGCCAAGGAGAGAAAAGCCCGCGGGGGCGCGCGGCGCCGGCACACCGATGGACGAAGGTCATCTGTGACCAGAGCCGATAGCAGACGTAGCGCGGACGCCCCGGCACCCTATACTTGCCGCCGTGCCGCGAGCGCCCGATATCTGGCGACTGATTTCGACGCCCCAGGTGGCGGCGGACGCTGCGCCCGATGCCCTACGCGACGCCGCGGTGCGCTTGGCCGACGTCGTCGCGGCGCCGCTCGCCGCCTATGTCCTGGCGCCGGCCGAGCAAGTCGCCGGCACGTGGCTGGTCGAACCAAACCGCGCGAAAGAGGGGCGCCTCGCCGCCAAGCTCGCGCTCGCGCGCCAGCACGCCTGCCTGGCAGAGATCGCCGCGGCTGGCATCGACGTCGTCGCGATCAAGGGCTTCGCCGCGGCGCACACGCTCTATGCCGACGATCCCACCGCGCGCCTGGTCGGCGACATGGACGTGCTGGTGCGACCGCGCGACCGGGATCGCCTAATCGAGACGCTGGCGGCGCAGGGCTACGCCTTCCGCGTCTCCGACTTGCCGCCCTGGGGCTTCATGCCGCGGCACAGCTACGCGCCGTTCATCTCCCGCGACGGCGTCGTCAACCTGGACATCTACATCGCCCCCGACGAAGACCCTCTTGCCCGCGGCCTGCCGGCCGAGGCGGTGTTCGCGGCGGCGCAACGCCTTGAGGCGGCGATCAAGGTGCCGGCGCCGTCGCACGCCCTGATGATCGCCGTCAGCAACGCGGCCAAGGACAAGTTCGGGCCGCTGTCGGCGCGCAAGCTGGTCGACGCCACGCTGTTGGTACGCGCGCCCGAACTGGACTGGGACCAGGTGCGCGAGATCGCGACGGCCGCGCGCATGGGCAAACCGCTGGCCGTGCTCATGCACCTGCTCGTCGCTCTCGGGACGCCCACCGACCGCGTCCCGGCCGACGTCTGGCCGCCCCTGAGTGGGCCCGCGCGCGCGCTGTTCCCTGTCCTGCGGCGCGAGGTGCAGGCGCTGTGGCCGCGGTCGCCGACGCTGTCGGGCGGCCTGTGGCGGGAGGCGGTCTTTGCCGCCGCACCGCGCGCCGTCGTCGCCACAAACTTGCGCCGCGGGCTTGGCTTGTTGCGGCCGCGCGACGGCATCCCCTTGCCCGGGCGCTAGGCCGTCGCTCGGAACAGCACGTCGGCCTGCAGCGGCCGACCGGCGTCGTCCACCAGCGACGGCCGGGTCTCGATCGGCTCAAACCTGCGCCCCGCGAGATAGGCCGTGACGTCATTGGCGAGCGCCTGGCCGTCGTAGAGCGGCACGTAGGAGACCTCGACGAAGACGTGGGCGAAGCGGTCGATGAGGGGCGCGCAACCGCGCAGCGCCTCGAGCTCGTAGCCCTGCACGTCGAGCTTCAGCAGCGCCGGCGGCGCGATGTCGGCGGCGGCGAGGAAGCGATCGAGCGGCGCGATCGCGACCTCCTCGCGCCCGACCTCGCCGGTGCCCGGGAACGCTTCGGCCTGCAGCGCGCCGATCGGCAGCAGCGACGAGCTGTCGTCGCGGCCGCTGACGTGCATCGCCGCGCGGGCCTCCTCAGGGCCGATCGCGGCGCGGATCAGCGTCACGTTCGGCGCGTCGGCGAAGACCCGCTCGAACACCGCGGCGGGCCGGGCCAGCGGCTCGAAGCTGAAGACGCGCGCGTTCGGCCGCAGCAGGGTGGCGAGCAGCGCGAACTGGCCGACATTGGCGCCGACGTCGACGACGGTCGAGAAGGCAAGCGGCGCGATCAGCGGCGCGTATTCGAGGCTCGCGCCGACGCCGTGACGCAGGCCGCGCCAGGCGCGGGGCCGGCCCGCCAAGCGCAGCAGCTTGATCGCCCGGTGGACGGCGCCGCGATCGAGCTGACGCACGCTCATGCCGCCCGACAGCGCGCCGTCAACGCCGCCTCGAAGCGGCCGAGCACGGTTGTGCGCTCCCAGTCGCGCACCGCCGCCTCGCGTGCCGCCGCGCCCAAGCGCCGGCACAGCGCAGCGTCGCCGGCCAGCCGCGCGATCGCCGCCGCGAACGCCTCGGCATCTCCCGGCGGCACCACCAGGCCGCAGCCGTCGACCGCCGCTGCGATCTGGGTCGACGGCGCCGCCGCGGCGACGACCGGGCGGCCGCTGGCCAGCATGCCGCCCAGCTTCGAGGGCATCACCAGGTCGGCGGCTTCGGCGCGCTGGGGCAGCAGGTGGATGTCGGCCAGCGCCAGCAGCGCGGGCAGCCGCGCGTCGGGCTGGGCGTCGAGCAGCAGCACGTCCGCGCCGGACCGCTTGAGCGCCGCCGCCAGGTCCGCGCGGCCGGCGCCGTCGCCGGCGGCGACGAAGTTGACGGGCGGGTCTGCCGGCATGCGTTCGGCGGCGGCGGCGATCAACTCCAGCCCCTGCTTCTTGCCCATGTTGCCGGCATAGAGCGCGACGACGGCGTCGGCGGCGATGCCCAGTTCCGCGCGCAGGTCTGCGGCAGGCACGTCCGGACGGATCGCCTGGGTGTCGATCCAGTTGGGGAAGGCCTCGATGCGCTCGCGCGGCACGCCGATGGCGGCGATGCGTTCGGCCATGCGGGCTGAGATCGTCGACACCGTGTCGAAGCGCCGGAACAGGCGGCGCTGCAGGCCGAGCGCCAGGTCCGCGCTCCAGCGCGGCAGCAGGCCCAGGCCGGCCGCGGCGTCGATCTCGAGATCCTGCACGTGCAGCCACGAGCGCGCGCCGGCGAGGCGGGCGGCCATCAGCGCCGCGGGTGCCGTGGCGATCGTCGGCTCGACGGCAAACACGAGGTCGGGCCTCATGCGCAGCGCCCGGGTCAGCGCGACCGGCAGGCTGCTCATCGCGAAGGAGACCAGGTGGGCGGCGCGCGTTGCCCCGCTGGCCTGCCGCGGCACGTAGAGCGGACAGCGGTAGACGTCGGCCTCGGCGCGCGCCTCGCGAAACCAGCCGCGGTCGCGATAGCCGTCGGCGACGCGCCAGTGCGGGTAATACGGCGGCGCCGTGACGACGCAGACGCGGTGGCCGTGCGCCGCCAGCCACGCCGCCATGTCGCCGGTGAAGCGGCCGACGCCGGTCACCTCCGGCGCGTAGTTGATGCCGTAGACGAGGATCTTCATGCGGCTAGGCGCCGTCGGGCTTCTCGCAGGCCATCGCCAGCTCCGGGCCGTCCTCGCTCTCGAAGCGCCCGCGCTCTTCGACCTCGGCGAAAGCGGCGATGGCAGAGTCGCCGAGGCGGCAGCGGCGGATGCCGGTGAAACCGGCGCGCGCCAGTTCCGCCCGCAGGCTGGCCTCGTCGTACATCCACAGATGCGCGCTGTTGCCGAAGGCCCATTTGAGACGGCCGACCAGGCCGCCGTGGGAGCGCTTGGCGCCGAGGCCGGCGTTCTCCATGAAGGCGTCGGCGGCTTCCGGGTCGTCGCCCCGCGCGCAGTAGGCGCGCGCGCGGGGCGCCAGGTCCGGCACGATCAGGCGGAACGTGCCGCCCGGTCTCAGCATGGTGAAGATGTGGCCGAGCGCCCGGCGCATGTCGTCGCGGGCGACGTGCTCCAGCATGTGCGAACAGAACACGGCGTCGGCGCTGCCGGGCGGACCCAGGGGCCCGCGCGTGATGTCGCCGAAGCGCGCGTCGGCGGGAAAGCGCGTGCGGTTCTTGGTGTAGAGGCGGCCGATGAGCGGCAGCCGCTCGAACCTCAGCGTCGGGCTGGCGTCGTAGTTCTCCCAGCTGCTGCCCGTGCTGAAGCCGCAGCCGACATTGACGTAGCGCGCCATCGCCTCAGTCCTCGCCCGCGCCGTCCTGCCGGCGCATCTCGTAGAGCTTGGCGTCGACCAGGAAGCGGAACCAGAACGTCTGCAACCCGTGAAAGATCAGCCCGGGCCGGCCGTCGAGAAAGCCCAGCAGCAGCACGTAGCGGTGCAGGAACAGCAGGAACGGCCGCACCAGGATCGGCGCGCGGTTGAAGAACCGGCGATAGGCGCGTCGGCGCTCGATCGGCGTGCCGAAGAGGCGCGGCGGCACGGACGCCGTGTCGGCCTCCGCCCGGCGCGCCAAGTCCTGGGCCTGCAGCGACGCCCAGCGGTTGTGGCGCGCGACCCACTCGGTCAGGTCCATGCGGATGTCGTCGACGAATGGGTGTCGCAGGCGCCGCACCGGGCCCTCGCAGAGGAAATGCTGGTCGTAGGACCGCGTCTCACAACGGCCGCGGCCGGTGCGAAACAGGCGCAGGTGCCAGATCGGGAACATGCCGCCATGGCGCAGTGGCCGGCCAAGGAAGTGCACCAGCCGCGCGATCATATAGCCGTCGACGTCGGCGGGGAACCGGTCCTTCAGGCCGACCAGCTCCGCGACCAAGTCTTCGGTGAGCCGCTCGTCGGCGTCAAGGTGCAGCTGCCAGTCGTGGCGCAGCGGCAGGGTGTCGATGGCCCAGTTGCGCTGGGCGCCGTAGTTCTCGAATTCGTGCTGCACGATCCGGGCGCCGCGCTCGCGGACGATGTCGAGCGTAGCGTCGGTCGAGAACGAGTCGACCACATGCACGTCGTCCGACACCCGACCCGCGCTGTCCAGCGTCGCGCCGATCGTCGCTGCGGAGTTGAAGGTCAGGATGACAACCGAGATCGCCATGCTCACGCCGCCCAGGCATCGAGCGGCTGGCGCGCCGCGACGACCCGGTAGAGCGCCGTCAGGCGCGGCCCGATGCGGTCCCAGTCGAAGCGCGCGGCGACGCTGGCCCGCGCCCGCTCGATCAGGTCCGCCCGGCGCTCCGGCGCGTCCGCCAGCGCGCGCAGGGCACAGGCCAGCGCCTCGGCGTCGCAGGGCACGACGACCCCGGCATCATCCGCGTCGATCTCGCGCCAGATGTTGACGCGGTCGGAAACGATCGTGGGCACGCCGCAGGCCATAGCCTCGACGACGGAGATACCGAAATTCTCGGAGTACGACGGCAGTACAAACACCTCCGCCGCGGCGTAGGCCGCCAGTCGATCGGCACCGCGCAGCATGCCTGTGAAAGTAACGCTCGATGCGATGCCGCGCTGGGCGACCCAGCCTTCGACCTTGGCCTGCATACCGTCGTCCGGGCCGGCCAGGACCAGGTGGAGATTGGGCACCGCGGCGACGACCTCGGCGAACGCCGCGACCAGGAGGTCGAGGCCTTTCTTGAAGTTCAAGCGTCCGAGGAACAGTACTATTCGCCGGCCGCGCGTCTCCGGGTGCGCTGCAATGAAGCGCTCGGCAGCCGGCAGGTCGGCGAACTCCGCGAGATGCACGCCGAGCGGCAGCACCACGGCGCGGGGATTGTGCGCGACCGGGCGCGCCAGCCGCGCTTCGTCGGCGGCCGTGAAGTGCAGCGCCGCCGCGCCGCGCAGGACGCGGTTCTGGAAGAGCGCGTCCATCGCCGCCTTGCGCCAACGATGGCGCCGGTAGATGAACGGATCGAGCGAGCCGTGCGGCCGGAGCAGGTAGGGCACGCCGTGGTGGCGGCACAGCGCGCCGACGATCCAGTCGTGATAAAGGTAGAGTGAGTGCAGGTGCACCACGTCGACGCGCGGGATCTCCGCCGCGAGGGCGTCGGCCAGCGCCGGCGAGCGTTTCCAGAAGCGCGGGGCGGCGACGGGAAAGCTCTCGACGCGCACGCCGGCCGCGCGCGCCGCCGCCGTGTCGACCGGATGGCTGCCGAAGTCGGTGGTCAGGATGGCAACGTCGGCCCCGGCGCGCCGCGCCGCCACCGCCATGTCGACGGCCGCCTTGGCCGGGCCGCCGGAGGCGGCGTCGAGCGTGGCAAGCACGTGCAGCACGCGCGGCGTCCCGTCCGACATGGCGGCTAGGCCGGCAGGCCCAGCGCCGCGCGGATGCCGGCGACCGCCTGGGGCAGCCCCCACTGCGCGATGCGTTCCGGCGCCGCCGCCTGGTAGCGCGCCAGCAGCGCCGGGTCGGCGGCGAGCGTGTCGATCGCGTCCGCCAGCGCCTGGGTGTCGTCGTGCGGCACGACCAGGCCGCAGATGCCCTCGACGAGATCCGGCGCACAGCCGACACGGTCGCTGACGACGATGGCGCAGCCGAAGTTCATCGCCTCATTGACCACCAGCCCCCATGTCTCCTGGTACGCCGACGGCAGCGCCAGGACGTCCGCGCAGGCGTAGGCGCGGCCGACTTCATTCTGGTTGAGAAAACCGGCGAAAACCACGTTGTCGAGCCCGAGCGCGGCGGCGCGCTGCTCCGCCGCCGGCCGCAGCTCGCCGTCGCCGACCATCAACAGCGTCCAGTCGCGGCGTGCCCGGGTGCGGACGAACGCCTCGACCAGGCGCACCGGCTGCTTCTTTGCCTGGAACTTGCCGGTGAACAGCAGCACCCGGCGGTCGGCCGGGATGCCGAAGGACCCCTTGAGCTCGACCGTCTGGCCGGCGAGGCGATCGGCTTCGGCGGCGAACCGGGCATTGTCGACGACGAAGGGGACCGGAACGAGCTTGGCCTCCGGCACGCCGAACGCCGTGTAGAAGGCGCGGTTGTGCGTGCCGATGAAGAGCAGCCGGTCGGCCAGCCGGAAGGCACGCGAATAGACGGCCCGCCGCACGGCCCGCTTCGCGCCCGACCGTTCCCCCAGGTTGTAGGCATCGGCGCGATAGAGCACGCGCCGGCCGCGCATCCGCGCCGCCAGCAGGGCCAGGGCCGTCGTGGCGTAATTGAGCGAGTGCACATAGACGGCGTCGTAGCCGCCGACCAGCAGCGCCCACAGCAGGCCCGGAGTCACGTAGCGGAGGAAGCCGGGCCGGTCGGGCCAGGGACTCCAGTTGCGAAAGACCCGGCTGCGATAGCCCGCCATAAGATCGACGCCCCATTCGACGGCCTGGCCGTAGCCCTCGTCGTGACGCTCGCCGCCGCTGCAATACAGCACCGTCAGGTCGATGTCGGCCTGGGCCGCGAGCTGGCGGTACAGCGCCACGTAGTACGGCACCGGACGGTGCACGACGACCGCCAGCCGGCATGCCGGCGCGGGGCTCTCCGGGCCCGGTATCAGGCGCGGGGCGGGGCCGGCAGGCGCGGCGGGCCCATCAGCGTGTCGCGCAGCCGCAGCGCGACGCCCGGCGGGTCGACTGCCCAGCGCCATACGCCCGCGACGACGCGCCAGACGGCGTCCACCGGTCGCGGGTCACGGCCGATCACGTCGCGAAACAGCCGGGCGCGGTCGCGCTCGTACTGCGCCCGGTTTTCGCCGGCGCCGGTGATCGAGGCACCGTGCACGCGGAAGACCGACCAGCTGGCCTCGACCGTGCGCGGCCGGGCGCCGTTGCGCACGGCCTGGGCCACCAGTTCGGCGTCCCAGCAGGTCCGGTTGTCGACGTTGAAGCCGCCGGCCAGCGCCAGCACGCGGCGGCGGAAGAAGGTCGACTGCTGCATGACGACGGAGGCGCCGTGGGCGAACCGCCACAGGTCGTAGGGGGCCGAGCGAAAGCGGCGGATGACGGCGTCGTGCTCATCGACCATGAAGCCGTGGCCGATGACGATGTCGGTCTCGGGGTTCTGCTCGAAGCGGCGGACGACGTCGCCGACGGTACCCGGCAGCAGCGCGTCGTCGGCGTTCAGATAGCCCAGGATGTCGCCGCTGGCCGCCGCGAAACCGTTGTTGAGGCCGTCGGCCGGGCCGTCGTCGGGCTGCGTGATGACGCGAGCCAGGCGGTTGCGGTAGCGGGCAATGACCTGGCCGCTGCCGTCGGTCGAGCCCGGATCGACGACGATGTACTCGATGTCGGGATAGTCCTGCTCCAGCACCGAGCGCAGGGCGCGCTCGGCGAACGGCGCCTGGTTGAAGCACAGGGTGACGATCGACACGCGCGGCGTCGGCCGGCCGGGCGGCGCCATGCTCACTCGGTCCGGTACGGCATGGCCTGGCGCGGGCCGACGCGGGCCGCCGTTGGCGCCTCGGCGCCGCGGCCGGACGACTGCAGCGCCGCCATCAGCATGACGATCATATAGGGCACGAGGATGCGGCGCTCCGCGCCGAAGGGCGAGAACAGCACATCCCAGAACAGCAGCAGGCCGAGGAACAGCGTCGTCGCCGGCATCCGCAGCCGTTGTGACGCGGCCGTGGCCAACAGCCTGGCGTCGAGGTAGAGGACCCAGAACCAGATCACCGCGCCGAAGACCCCGGCCTCGACCCAGGCCCCGGTGAGGTGGCTGTGGGTCGGGATCAGATCGCCGTATTGTCCGACCGTCGAGATGTCGTAGCCGAAGCGCCGCAGCTCCAGGAGGATGTTGCGGTACTTCGGGTTCTTCGGCCACGAGCCGTGGCCGAGGAAGGGGCTGTCGCCGATCGCCTGCAGCGAGACGTAGATCTCGCTGCGGCCGCCGAGCAGCACGCCGAACTGCCCCGTCTGGCGTTGCAGCTTGGCCTGCGCCTCCCGGCCGAAATAGCCCTGCGACACGCCGTAGCCGTAGAACTGCATGATGCCCCAGATGCCGGCGACACCGATGACGAGGGCGAGGGCGGTCCTGGTCGGCGACGGCGCCGAGGACGCGCCGCGCCGGGCGACGAACTGCAGATAGAAGACGTAGACACCGGCGAAGATGGTGATGCCGGCCAGGCTGCGGCTGCCCATGACGAAGCTGACGCCGCCGATGGCGATGACCAGCGCCGCGGGCGCCAGCCACGTCCGCCGCATCGCCGCGCTGTCGGCCAGCACGGCGACGGCCAGGATGACCGGCAGGCCATAGCCGAATTTCCACGGGTCACCGCGCAACGCTTCGGCCGGGCCGACCGCCGCCGTCAGCATGAGCCCGCCGACGAGGTCGATGGTGAAGAGCTTGAGCCGTCTGGGCTGGCCCGCCAGTAGCAAGTAGAGCGCCATGAAGTTCGTCAACGTGAAGCCGATCTTGGCCCAGCCGCGGGCGTAGTCCGCGAAGGCTGTGGCGCGGACGATGTCGGTCAGCACCTGGAAGGCGAGCCAGAGCAGCGCCAGCATGATGAAAGTCATGGGCAATCGCGCCGTCAGCAGCCGTCCGCGCAGCCGGAGCAGCAGCGGCAGCAGCGCGAGCAGCGCCAGCTCGACCAGGAACAGCCGGCCAATGATGGAGGCCTCGACCCAGATCAGGACGGGCAGCCCGAGCGCCGCCCCGTCGAGCAGCGTGTAGCGCGCGCCGCCCGCCTGCGACCCCGCGACGTCGTCCCCCGGCCAGGCCCGGTATTCCGTCACCGCTGTCTCCGCGTTGCGCCCGCAGCGGCAGGCGAGTCGATCAGCCGATCATAGAGCGACATCAGCGCTTGACCGTAGTGCGCCTGGGTGTGGCTCGCCTTAACGAGTTGGCGATTGGCCGCCCCCACGCGGCACAGGGCCTCCCGGTCGCGGTCGGCCTCGCGCAGCGCGCACGCCAGGGCGGCGGGCAAATCCGGCTCGACCAGGCGGCCGTGCACGCCGTCGGCCACGATGGAGCCGGCATTGGGCGTGGTGACGACGAAACAGCCCGCCGCCAGGGCCTCGAAGACCACCCGGGCGGAGCCTTCCGCCAGCGTCGGAAAGACGAAGATATCGGCCGCGGCCATCTCACGCGCGAGGTCGTCGCGCCCGAGGATGCCGCGGTAGGTGGCACGCCCATCGGCGAACAGCGTCTTGGCGGCGCCCTCCAGCTCGACATTGACGGGGCCGCAGACCGAGAGCTGCCAGTCGACGTCGTCGAGGTCGGCGAGCACGCGCGCCAGGATGTCGGCGCCTTTGCGCCGGGAGAACTCGCCGGCATAGAGCAGCCGCAGGCGCTCGCCCGGCGCCACGCGCGGCGGCAGGCCGTCGAGGAAGGCTCGGTCGACGCCGAGGTAGACCACGTCCACGGCGTCGCGCGGCCAGCCCAGGTGCTCGAACGTCCCGCGCACGAAATCCGAATTGACGACGACGTGGTCGGCCTGCTCGATGTCGTCCAGCACCAGCCGCCAGAAGCGACTGAGCCCCTGCGCATGGCTCGTCGGTGGTAGCGACCCGCCATGGTCGACGAGATACGCCACCACGGCCGGATGGGCGATGGAGTGGTCGCAGAGCGCCAGCCAGCCGCGTGCCTTCGCCACCGCCACGGACGGTCCGCCGAAACCGGCCCGGTAGTGATAGATGCCGCGCCCGTCGCCCGACGGCAGCCGCCCGACGACGCGCCGGGCCCAGCGCGCGTAGAGGCGCAGGGCCGCGAGATCGAGGGCCTCGGCCGGGCGCCGCCAGGCGCCGCCGCGGCGCGCCAGCGCCAGCCCGAGCTGGTGCGGCACCTCGCACAGGGCGTTGCTGGCGACGAGCTCGTTGGGGATCAACTCGCCGCGCGCCAACAGGCGCGCCGACTTGCGCCGGAACGCGGGCGCGGCCAGCAGCCGGCGCACCATGGGCGTAGGGTAGGCGCCGGTCAGGTACGCCGTCAGCGTACCGCGGCGGGCAGCCGCCGTTGCCGCGTGACGCAGAAAGAACGCGCTGAAGCCGTTCGAAATGACGGCGCGCGCGTGGCCGCCCGGCTCCGTCACGGTGACCGCCACAGCGCGACGATGGCGCCGACCGGCGGCCGGGCGAGGCCGCGCAGCAGTGCGCCCACGTCAAATTCCAGAAGCCACGTGCTGGCGACCAGCACGTAGGCGAACAGGAACGCCTCACCGCACAGCTGTGCCAGGACGACGCCCTCGACGCCGAGCGGCCGAAGCAGCAGCACGGCGCCGCCGATGGCGCAGACCGACGCCGCGAGGTAGGTGCGCGAGAGCGCTGCGACCTGGTTGGTCGCGTAGTGCACGCTGCCGCCGGCGTTCCACAGCACGGTCGCGAGCGTCGACGCCAGCAGCAGAACGAACAGCGGCTGCTCGACGGCCAGGGCGCCGTCGGTCCAGTACGCCACCAGCGGCGTGCCGATCAGCAGCAGGCCGGCGCACGCCGCGGCGCCGAACCACAGCGCACCCGCCAGCACCCGCATGTGCACCAGCCGCAACAGGTCCACATCGCCGCGCCCGTAGGCCGCCGCGATCTCGGGCCGCACGACGGCGAACGTGGCCGCCGCCAGGATGTAGATCGTGCGCGCGACCATGCGCAGCGCCACGTAGAGCGGCGTCGCCGCTGGCCCGAGCCAGATGCCGATGATCAGGATCGGCGTCTGCAAGGTGATTACGTTGCCGACGGTGAAGCCGAGATAGCCGAGCGACGGCTTGAGCAGCGTGGCCATCTGACTGCGCGTCGCGCCGCCGACGCCATAGGCCAGCCAGTCGTTGCTACGGCGCACGGCGAGCCACATGACGCCGACGCTGACCGCCTGGCCGGCGAGGAGGCACAGGGCCGCCGTCACCGGTCCGTAGCCGGCAGCCGCCGCAGCTATCATCGGTCCGAACGAGACGACGCGCTCCGCCCCGGCGATGAAGTAGGCCGCGCCGTACTTACCGACCGCGATCAGCCCCATCGACAGCAGGCTCGACTGCAGCTTTAACAGGGCGTAGGCCAGCAGGACCGCGAACACGACGTCGCGGCCGGCCATCCTCGCGACGCCGAGCCAGCCGATGAACGGCACGACGCCGGACAGCAACAGCAACAGCACTGCGGCGACGCCGGAGATGACGGTGACCAGCAGCCAGGCCGTCTGAAAGGCCGCCCGCGCGCCGTCGCGGTCGCCGCCGGAGGCCAGCATCGTCGTCTGATTGATGCCCGCCGTGGTCAGGCCGACGTCGACCAGGCCGAGATAGGCCGGCACGGTGAAGAGAATGAGCCACTCGCCGTAGAGTTCCGCACCCCAGGCGGCGAGCAGGACCGGCAGCGAGACGAGTTGGATCGCGAAGCCGACGGCCTGGGCGAAGGACTGGCCGCCGAGACCGCGCCGCATCCGGGCGACGAGACCGCTAGCCTCCATCGGCGACACCGGGACGGACGCGCCGCGCGGGCGAACACAGGGGCATCAGCCTCGTCGTCATGCCGCCGCAAGCCTGGGAAGGGCAAGGGTCGCAGGTCGCCATGCCCGGCGCGACGCCGACAGCTTCCGGAACGGTAATCGAATGGGTGTCGTCCCTGTTCCGTGTCCGCGAGTTCGTTGGCGAGTCATGCGGCCAACTGATCATCGTCAGGCGACGCGGCGTCGAGTCCTGATGCTAGTGTTCTTGTAGCATGGATGCGTCAGTGGAACATCCGTCGCCGCGCGGCGCGAAGCGCAACAAGGGTCAAGGCAGAGACGATGAATAGTCCGTGGCGCCTGATGTGGCCCGAGACGGCCTGGATCGAGGGGCACACCTTTCTGCCGGGGCCCTTGTCGGCCGCGTCGGTCGTCGTCGACTGCGGCTACAACGTCGGCGGCTTCGCCACGGCGGTGCACGACCTGTGCGGCTGCGCGGTGCTGGCCGCGGAGGCCGAGCCGACCCTCGCCCACGCGGCGCCGGACCACGACTGGCTGACGCTCGAGAACGTCGCGATCAGCGACGCGAACGGCAGCATCGAGCTGTTCGTCAGCCCCGACGTCTGCGCCACGACCGCCCAGCCGCTGATGCGGGGCGCAGGGAAGACGGTCACGGTCCCGTCGAAAACGCTCGAAACGTTCCTGCGCAACAACGGCTGCGGCGCAATCGACCTCCTGAAGCTGGACATCGAGGGCTCGGAGACCGGCGTCTTTCTGACGACGCCCGCCGACGTCCTGCAAGACATCCGCCAGATTACCGTCGAGTTCCACGATTTCATGGACGCGTCCCTGAAGGAGCCCGTGCAGCGGTCGATCGCGCGCCTGGTCGAGCTGGGCTTCCGACCCATCCGTCTCACGCTCGACAACACCGACATGCTGTTCGTCAACCGCCGGCACTTGGCGCTGTCGGCGCCAGCGGTCGCCGCCATCCTGGCGCGCCGCAAATACGCGCGCGGGCTACGAAACCGGCTGCGACGCCTGTTCGGCTGAGGCCATCCCCGAGGGTCCGCGCCAGGCCCAGACGCCCAGCGGCTGGCTGCGGCCGCGGATCTGCTGTAGCGGCAGTTCCTCGAAACCGGCCAGCGCCTCGACGTCGCCGGCGCTGCGATCGCCGCTTCGGAGGCCAGGATGACGACGCCGTGGGTCCGCGTCAGGGCCTCGAGCCGGTTGGCGACGTTGACCGTGTCGCCGGAGACAGTGAGCTGCGCCTGCTGCGTGCCGCCGACCGCGCCGACGACCACCGGCCCGGCGTGCACGCCAATGGCGACGGGGAGGTCGGCTCGCTCGCGCTCGGCCATCGCGGCGGCGAGCGCCCGGGCGGCGCGCAGCGCATGCAGCGAATCCGCCGTACCGGGGCGCTCGAGACCGAACACCGCCATCGCGCCGTCGCCGACGTACTTGTCGACGATGCCATGCTCGGCCGTGACCGCGCGCTCGAACGCGGCATGGAAGGCGCGCATCGCCTGCATCGCGCGCGCCGGCGTCTCGCGCTCGCTGAACGCGGTGAAGCCGACGAGGTCGGCGAACAGCACCGCCGCCGTCTGCGAGCGGTCGCCGGTCGGCCCCGTGGCGTCGGCAACGGCGGGCGAGACGTAGCGCCTGAGGTGCGCCGCCCGGCCCTCGGCCGCGAGCCGCAGTCGCTGCTCGCGCACTTCGCGCACCGTGCCGACCAGTGCTGCCGAGACGATCAGGATCGCCAGCGGCAGCGAGAGGTTGAGCCAGGCGTCCGCCGCGACGAACGCGGCGACGTTGGCGGCGACCAGACCGGCGCCGACCAGCGCGACCGCGACGATGCCGCGCAGCGCCGAGCGCAGCGCGACCAGCGCCCCGGCGAGGCCGGCCAGCACGATCGCCAGCAGGTCGAGCGCCGTCGTCGCATCGCCCGAGACCAGTGCGTCGTCGTTGAGCAGGTTGTCGATCACCGTCGCCAGGTACTCCGCGCCCGGCAACCGCTGGCCGAACGGCGTCGGAAAGGCGTCGCCGACGCCCAGTGCCGTGGCGCCGACGACGACGATGCGGTCCGTGAACATCCCCGGCGGCAGGCGTCCGGCCAGCACGTCGGCCAGCGGAATGTGCCGATAGGTCGCCGCCGGCCCGCGGTAGTTGACCGCCAGCCGCATCAGGCCGTCGGTCGGCACGAAGGTCTCGCCCACGCGCAGGCCGCGACCGAAGTCGATCGCAACGTCCGTCCGCGCCAGGCCACGGTACAGGCGCACGGTCTCGACGGGCAGCGACGGATAGAACTCGCCGCCATAGCCGACGACCGGATGCGCGCGACGCAGGCTGCCGTCCGGCTCCAGCAGCACGTTGACGTGGCCCAGCGCCGCGGCCAGGGGCGCCGCCAGCGTCGCCGCCGGCACGACGACGTCGGTCGGCTGGGCGACCAGCGCGGCACGGCCGCCCTCGGGCAGGCGATAGACGCGATAGGCGGAGCGGAGCAGCGCCGGCGGCGGCGGCGCGGTGCCGCCAGGGGCGGCGGCGAAAGCGAAGGCGACCGGCAGCACCACGTTGTTGGCGCGCCGGAAGGCGGCCGCCAACGCCGCGTCGCCGGTCAGCGGTTCCACAGTCGTCTCCGGGGCCTCCGCGCCGCGGCGGCGGCCGGCCAGCAGCAGATCCAGCGCAATCACCGCCGCGCCGTCGGCGGCCAGCGCGTCGACCGCCGCCGCCAGCGTTTCGCGGTTCAAGGGCCAGCCGCCCAACGCCGTGACGGTGGCGTCGTCGATGACGACCAGCGCGATCTCGGGCGCAGGTGCCGTCGGCCCGCGCAGGCGGAAGCGCCAGTTCAGCGTCTCGCCCTCGACGGCGGCAAGGAAGGCGCTGTCGCGCGCGCCGGCATAGAGCAGCGCGCCGGCCAGGCCGGCGACGAGCGCCAACAGCAATGGCAGGCGCTGCAGAGCGGCGCGCAGCATCGGCGACGGCATGGCTCGGCTCAGTCGGCGGCGGTGCACGCCAGCGCCTCGGAGACGCGGGTTTCGGGCCACTGCCGCGGGCCGACGGGATCGCCCGCGTTCGGCACGTCGATGCCGAAGCCCGGCGCCAGCTCGAACATGCGCGCGTCGCTGCGCGCGGTCACCGCGACGCGGCCGTCGACGACGAACACGGCGGTCTTGTCGCCGGTGTCCTCGACCAGAAAGTCGGTTGCGCGTACCGAGACCACGGCGGCGCGCGTGTGGATGCTGAAGTCGCGGTCGGCCTGATCGGGCGTCACGGTGGCGCGGACGATGCCGTAAAGAACGTTGAGCACCGCGCGCAGGCCGCTGGCACCGGCGCCGGCATAGGCCGTGATGTCGACCTGCGCGTTTTCGCCCAGCGCCAGTTCCGCGCCGTCGACGAAGGCGATGCGCAGCCGCGCGCCGGGGCCCGTCGCGACGCGGTCGCCGCGGCGCACGCTCTCGCCCAGCCGCAGCGGCCCCTCGACGCCGCTGCGCAGCAGCCGCGCGGCGCCGCTCTGCTGCACGACCTGCCCCACGGGCGCGGGGTCGTCCGCACCTGCCGGCGCGGCGAACGCCACGGCGACAAGCACGATGACGAGGTGCGCAATCCGGTGTCGGACCCTGGTCATGGCGTCAAGTTATACCTCGTCCGCGGCGACTGTGCGGCGCGGCGCAGCGCTGTGTTGTCACGACGGCATGGTCCGGCCCGGCATCAGGTCACCAGGAATCGCCGCTCGGTGCCCTCGAGCGCCAGGCAGGTCAGCCGCCCGGTCGCGTAGGCGCCGGTGTCGATGCCGATGCGGTTGGCGCGCTGTTCCGGCGCCATGGTCGGCGTGTGGCCGTGCACGACGACCTGGTCGTGGGGCCGGTCGCTCAGCAGGAAATCCTCGCGGATCCAGATCAGGTCGTTCTCGTCCTGCGCCTCGACCGCGACGCCGGGGCGGATGCCGGCATGAACGAACAGGTAGTCGCCCTCCCGGTGGGTCAGCACCAGGCGCAGCAGAAAATCCCGGTGCTCCGGCGGCAACGCCCGGGCGAAATCGTCGCGCAGGGTGTCGAAGGCGATGCCGCCGACGCCGGGCGCCTGGCGCACGCCATAGCTCATCAGCGTCTCGCGCCCGCCGTTGATCAGCCAGAGCGGGCCGTCGGCAGGCTCGGCCAGGAAGTGCAGCAGCATGTCCTCGTGGTTGCCCTTGAGGAAGACCCGCTCGAAGCCGTCGGGCGGGTCCTCGAGCAAAAGATCGATGACGCCGCGGCTGTCGTGCCCGCGATCGACATAGTCGCCGAGATAGGCCAGCACGCGACGCGCGGCGGCGCGCGCCCGGCGTCGGCGCGGACCAGGTCGTGCAGGTGCTGCAGCAGGTCCAAGCGGCCGTGGATGTCGCCGATCGCATAAACGACGGTGCCGGGCGGCGCCTCGGCGGGGTCCGCGTCCGGCGCGGGCCCGCGCCGCCGGAACAGACGGTCGAACATGGCTGCGAACCTAGCGGGTCGGCGCGGCCCCCGCTACTCCGCCGGCACGCCGAAGTCGGCCCACTCGGCGCGGCCGCCGCGGTTGTCGAGCTTGTTGACCAGCGCGATGACGACGCTGCGGTCGAAGGCCTTGCCGGCATCGGCCAGCAGGCTCTCGACCGCCGTGTCGAAATCGAGGCCGGGGCGGTGGGCGCGCGGGCTGACCATGCCGACGAAGGCGTTGGCCACCGCGATGATGCGCGCCGGCGCCAGGATGTCGCCGCCGGCCAGGCCGTCGGGCACGCCACCGCCGTCGAAGCGCTCGGCGGTCTGGCGCAGGGTCTCGACCACCGGGCCGTCGAACTCGACGGTGGCCAGCAAGTCGGCGCCGGCGTGCAGGCTGTCGCGCACCTGGCCCAGCTCCGCGGGGCTCAGCCGGCCCGACTTGGTCAACAGCTCCGCCGGCACCAGGATCTTGCCCAGGTTCATCAGGCGCCCGGCGATGCGCGTGGTGTCGACTAGGCGCGGCTGCAGGTCCATCTCCCGCGCGATCGCCGCGGCGACGCGCGAGACGCGCTCGGAGTGGTGCGCGGCGAAAGGATCGCGGCGGTCGACCACGGCGAGCAGCGTCTCGACGAGCTGTTCGAGGATGCGTTCGCTGCGCTCGCGCTGGGTGATCGCCTCGGTGATGTCCTGCTCGACGACCAGCACGCCGCGCGGCGCGTAGCTGGTGGCGGCCAGCGGCACGTGCTCGCTCTGCAACACCCGGTGCGCCGCCGCCTCGCCGACCCGGTTGAGGCGCGACAGCACCCGCGCCTCCTCGCGCGCCGCCCGGTTGGTGCGCTCATAGCGCCGCGCCGCGTCGGGCCCGACGACGTTGGCGAGTGGCTTGCCAACCAGCGCCTCGGCGTCCTCGGCGCCGACGTCGTTGGCGAACCGGGCATTGGCGAAGGCGACGCGGTTGTCCTCGTCGACGATGAAGATCGCGTTCGGCTGGCTGTCGGTGAGCCGCCGGATGAAGCGGTTCTGCTCAGCGAAACGTCGTGCCATATCGCGGAACCGCGCGGCGGCGGTGGCGGCGCGCCGCGACGTGCCGTGCCACCAGGCGGCGACGACGCCGGCGGCGACCAGGCCCAGCACCAAGAGCAGCGCCACCAGCATGCGCGTCAGCCGCGCGTCGCTGTCGGCCAGCGCCTCCGCCCGGTTGACCTTGTAGAGCAGCGTCCAGGGCACGCCGGGCACGGCGCGGGAGACGACCAGCACCTCGACGTCGCGGTAGTCGCGGGCGATGCGGAAGCCGCCGGGACTGTCGAGCGCGAAGCCGGCGGCCAGGTCCGGCGTGCTGCGCGCCAGGCGGCGCGCGAACGGCGGCGTGCCGTCGCCGAGCGGCGAGAGGTAGACAACGCTGGCGCCCTCGGCGCGCACCAGCACCGCCTCGCCGCTCGAGGTCGTCGCGCCCGGCTGGTTGAGCAGCGGGTAGAGCGCCGCGCCGACGGGCTTCACCCCCAGCACCAGGCCGACGGGCGCGTCGTCCTGCACGGCGGCGACCGGGGCCGCGAAGGCCAGGCTGGGGGCGCCGTCCGCCGCCGCCGGGAACAGGTCCAGGACGCCGGCCTCGCGGGCGCCCAGCTGCTGCGCGACGAAGGCGCCCAGCGCGCCGGCGACCGGCGGCAGCCCCGGCGTCGCGGCGACCGCGTCGAGCGGCGGCCGGAAGATGCCCAGCCCCGCGCGGCCGACCCGCGCGACGTTGGCCGCGACCGACGGCCCCGTCGGCGCTTCGGCGTAGCCGCCGCGCTCGGCGCTGACCAGCAGCAGGTTCTCGAGATACTCCGTCTCGGCCCGTAATTCGGGATCGCTGGCCGCGGCGTCGCCCGCGAGGGCGATCTCCGTCAGGTAGATCTGCAGCGCCGGGTTGCCCGCCAGGCCGACGATGTCCGCCTGTTGCGCCGTGAGCCAGTCGCCGATCGCGGCGACGCGGCTGTCGGCGACGATGCCCATGCGGGCCTGCCAGGCGCGCAGCGTGCGCGCGCGCTCGGCGTCGACCCACCAGAAGATCAGCGCCGCGCCCACCGCGGCGGCGGCCAGCAGCACCAGGGCGGCGGCGCCCATGCGCAAGCGCACGCGGCCGGTCTCGGGCAGCGCCTCCAGCTCCTGCGGCGCAAGGTCGGCGGTCGTCACGGGCAGGCCTCGGAAGGACGTTGCGACGGGTCGGGCAGCCGTGGCGGCACCCGTCTTAACCATATCCGGCGAGGCGTTAGGCGAGGCTTAACCGCACCGCCCCAGAATCGGGGGCGAAAGTCTTAACGCCACTGCCCCGCGAGGCCGTGCCGATGCGCCTGCTTGCCGCGGCGCTCATTGTCGCCCCCCTCCTCGCCGCCACCATGGCACCAAGCCAGGCTGCGACGCCGGGCCTGTTCGGCTCGACCGAGCGCATGCGCGAGAGCCTGAAGCCGTTCCCCAAATGGCGCGGCACGCTGGCGCGCTACTTCGAGGAGCGCGAGCTGTTGGACCGCCCGTGCGACGGCGTGCGCGGCGGCCGCATCGACCCCTGCAAACTGGCGCAGTGGCAGGGCTTCCTCCAGGCCCTGGCCGGCGCCGAGCCGCGGCGCCAGATCGACGCGGTCAACCGCGAGATGAACGCGCGCAGCTATATCCTGGACACGGTCAACTGGGGCGTGAAGGACTACTGGGCGACGCCGGGCCAGTTCCTGCACCGCGACGGCGACTGCGAGGACTATGCGATCGCCAAGTACATGTCGCTGCGCAGCCTGGGCGTGCCGGCCGCGGCAATGCGCATCGTCGTGCTGCACGACATGAACCTGGACGTGCCCCACGCCGTCCTGGCGGTCGAGCTGAACGGCGACACGCTAATCCTGGACAACCAGATCTCGAGCGTCGTGCGACACGAGCGCATCCGCCACTACCGGCCGATCTACTCCGTCAACGAGGCCGCCTGGTGGATGCACCGCGTGCGCTAATGCGTCGTCGGCCGAGTCGGCGTCCTCGGCCCGCTCTTTTCGGCATTTGCGGCGCGAATCGCGCTTCGCCTATCATGGCGCCCGCGACCGCGTGGGACAGTCGGCGCCGCAGGCGCCAGGCCGGGAGCGGCTTCGGGGACCCCAGATAGGGAATCATGCTCGGCGCGCTTCACTTTGCCGGCGATACGCAGACCGCGACATCGGCCGTCGTCCGGCTGGGCGACGTCGCCATCGTCGTCGTTGCCTCGCTGGTCGCCTACTGGCTGCGCCACGGCACATTCGACCTGCCGGAGAGCTATCTCGTCGCGCTGATCCTGGGTGCGGCGTTGACGGCGCAGTATTTCCATCTCGCCCGGCTCTACGAGCTCGACAACCTGCTGCGCCTGACGACCCAGTTGGGCCGCCTGCTGGCCAGCTGGCTGGCGGTGATCGTGACGCTGCTGGCGATCGCCTTCGTCACCAAGACCTCGCAGCAATACTCGCGCACCTTCATCCTCTTGTGGGTGCCGCTGACCTTCCTTGGCTTCCTGACCCTGCGCATCGTCGTCGCGATCGCGCTGACGCGCCTGCGGGACCACGGCGAGCTGACCTGCAACGTGGTGCTGTTCGGCGCCGGCGAGTACGGCCAGCGCCTGGCGCGGCATCTGCGCGACAGCCGCGAGGCCAATTTGCGCATCGTCGGCATCTTCGACCGCCGCCACACGCGCGTGCCCGACGAGATCGCCGGCGTGCCGGTGCTGGGCGGCGTCGAGGAGCTGATGGCGTTCGTGCGCGACAACCGCGTCGACGAGATCATCATCGCCCTGCCGTGGCGGGCCGGCGGCAACCTGCTGGAGTTGGCGCAGACGCTGAAGTCGGTGCCGGTCGACGTGAAATGGTGCCCGGAGACGCTGGCCTTCGAGATGCCGGTGCGCCAGCT
>Ga0049108_10000166_pt1 | contig 21893 bp, 21 predicted proteins | sample WorMetilPIANOSA2_FD_60020 | JGI IMG/M metagenome (GOLD analysis project Ga0049108, IMG submission 60020) | Marine gutless worms symbiont microbial communities from Max Planck institute for Marine Microbiology, Germany - Olavius ilvae PIANOSA.2 | ecosystem: Host-associated > Annelida > Digestive... | reverse complement strand
AAAGCCGCTCAAGCGGCTGCTCAAACGCGTGCTGGAGGCGATGCTCGCTTGGGGCGCTGACAACTTTGGGAGACGGCCATGAGCGACGCCTCGCGCTTCGACAATCAACGCGTCGTGCGGGCGCCGCACGGTCCGGAACTCACGGCCAAGAGCTGGCTGACCGAGGCGCCGCTGCGCATGCTGATGAACAACCTGGACCCGGACGTCGCGGAGCGGCCGGAGGAGCTGGTCGTCTATGGCGGCATCGGCCGCGCCGCGCGCAACTGGGACTGTTTTGATCGCATCGTTGCCGAGCTCAAGGAGCTAGGCGGCGACGAGACGCTGCTGGTGCAGAGCGGCAAGCCGGTCGGCGTCTTCAAGACCCACGAGGATGCGCCACGCGTGCTGATCGCCAACTCCAACCTGGTGCCGCACTGGGCCACATGGGAGCGCTTCAACGAGCTCGATGCCAAGGGACTGATGATGTACGGCCAGATGACGGCCGGCTCGTGGATCTACATCGGCAGCCAGGGCATCGTCCAGGGCACCTACGAGACCTTCGTCGAGATGGGCCGCCAGCACTACGGCGGCGACCTGGCCGGCAAGTGGATCCTCACCGCCGGCCTCGGCGGCATGGGCGGCGCCCAGCCGCTGGCCGCGACCATGGCCGGCGCCAGCATGATCGCCGTCGAGTGCCAGCCCAGCCGCATCAAGTTCCGCCTGCGCACCGGGTACGTGGACAAGCGTGCCGACAGCATCGACGAGGCGCTCGCGCTGGTCGAAAAGGCGAAGGCGGACGGCAAACCCGTCTCCGTCGGCCTGCTCGGCAACGCGGCCGAAATCCTGCCCGAGATGGTCCGGCGCGGGGTACGGCCGGACGCCGTGACCGACCAGACCTCGGCGCACGATCCGGCGCACGGCTACCTGCCGCTCGGCTGGACGCTGGACCGCTGGGAGGAGACCCAGCGGCGCGCGCCGGACGAGGTCGCGGCGGCGGCGCGCCAGTCCATCGCGGTGCACGTCGAGGCCATGCTGGCGTTCCATCACATGGGCGTGCCGACGTTCGACTACGGCAACAACATCCGCCAGGAAGCCCTTGATGAAGGGCTGGAAAACGCCTTCGACTTCCCCGGCTTCGTGCCGGCCTACATCCGCCCGCTGTTCTGCCGTGGCGTCGGGCCCTTCCGCTGGGTGGCGCTGTCCGGCGACCCGGAGGACATCTACCGGACCGACGCGCGGGTGAAGGAACTGATCCCCGACGATCCGCACCTGCACACCTGGCTCGACATGGCACGGGAGCGCATCCACTTCCAGGGCCTGCCGGCGCGCATCTGCTGGGTCGGCCTCGGTCAGCGACACAGGCTCGGCCTGGCGTTCAATCAGATGGTGGCGTCCGGCGAAGTCAGCGCCCCCATCGTCATCGGCCGCGACCACCTGGACTCCGGCTCGGTCGCCAGTCCCAACCGCGAGACCGAGGCCATGCGCGACGGCTCGGACGCCGTCTCCGACTGGCCGATGCTCAACGCGCTCTTGAACACCGCCGGCGGCGCCACCTGGATCAGCCTGCACCACGGCGGCGGCGTCGGCATGGGCTTCAGCCAGCACGCCGGCATGGTGATCGTCGCCGACGGCACGGAAGCCGCCGCGCGTCGGCTTGAGCGCGTGCTGACCAACGATCCCGGCACCGGGGTGATGCGTCACGCCGACGCCGGCTACGACGACGCCATCGCCTGCGCCCGCGAGCAGCACCTCAACCTGCCGTTCCTGAAGTGACGTTGGTCTTCGAGACCGCGCTGTTGACCGACGGCTGGCACGACAACGTCGCGATCGGTGTCGCCGACGGGGTGATTACCGACGTCGAACCGGATGCGAGCGGCGAGACGGTGCGCGGCGCCGCCGTGCCCGGCATGCCCAACCTGCACTCCCACGCCTTCCAGCGCGCCATGGCGGGACTTGCGGAGCGCGCAAGCGGCGACTTCTGGTCCTGGCGCCAGGTCATGTACGCCATGCTGGCGCGGCTCGGGCCCGACGAGATCGGCGCCATCGCGGCGCAGCTCTACGTCGAGATGCTAAAGGCCGGCTACACCGCGGTCGGCGAGTTCCACTACCTGCACCACGCCCCCGACGGCAGCCGCTACGCGACGCTGAGCGAAACATCGGTGCGCGTGATCGAGGCGGCGAGGACGACGGGCATCGCCATCACCCACCTGCCGGTGCTGTATGCCCATGGCGGCTTCGGCGCCGTGTCGCCGACCGACCAGCAACGACGTTTCGTCAATGACTTCGACCGCTTCGTCAAACTCGTCTCTGAATTGCGGGATGCGTACGACGCCGTGCCGAGCGTGCACATCGGCATCGCGTCGCACTCCTTGCGCGCGGTGTCGCCCGAGCTGCTGCGCGACGCCGTCGATCTCGGCGGTCCGATCCACATCCACATCGCCGAGCAGCCTCAGGAGGTCGAGGACTGTATTGCCTGGAGCGGGGCGCGGCCGGTCGCCTGGCTGCTCGACCATGCCGACGTCGACGCCCGCTGGTGTCTGGTGCACGCCACCCATATGGACGCAGAAGAGACGGCGGCATTGGCCCGATCCGGTGCCGTCGTCGGCCTGTGCCCCACGACCGAGGCGAACCTGGGCGACGGGATCTTCCTGGCCGCAGACTACGTGGGGGCCAGCGGGCGCTTTGGCATCGGCTCCGACAGCCACGTCGCGGTCGATGTCGCCGAGGAATTGCGGCTGCTCGAATACGGCCAGCGGCTAACCCTCGGCCGCCGCGCCGTGCTGGCGGCGCCGGAGGCCTCGACGGGGCGCAGCGTCTACGAACGCACGGTCACAGGTGGCGCCACGGCGCTGGGTCTTGCCGCCGGTCGCCTCGCGCCGGGCCACCGCGCCGACATTGTCGTGCTGGACACCGATCACCCGACGCTGGTCGGCCGCTCGGGCGACGCGATCCTGGACAGCTGGGTATTCTGCAACGCCGGCCGGCCAGTGCGCGACGTGTATGTCGGCGGTGTGCGCGTCGTCGCGGACGGCACGCACCGCGCCGAGGACGCGGTCCTCGCGGGCTACCGTGCGACTATCGCGGACCTGACGCCTTAGAAGCGGTCGCGTCGCCAGGCGGCGCCCGCAGCGTGTCCGCGTGGCTTTGCCTCTGGCCGAGTCACCCCCACCCCGACCCTCCCCCTTCGAGGGGGAGGGGGATTTTATTGAGTGGCAGCAATGAGTTCCCTCCCCCCTTGAGGGGGAGGGTCAGGGTGGGGGGTGTTGCTGTACCGCCGAGTCACGCGGCGTAGCGGAGCCCTGGAAAGCTGCGCTGAACCCCTAGAACCGGCCCGTGCACCAGCTCTGCATGGCGTGGGCGATTTTCAGCGGCGTGCGGCTGCCGTCGGCGGTCTTGCGGGTGAGCGCGCTCCAGCGCAGGTCGAGGCCGGTCTCCGTGAGCGGCCGCGAGATCAGCTCGCCCTTGGCGACGGCGTCGGCGACGGCCCAGTGGCTGAGGATGGCCAGGCCGAACTCCGCCTTGACCAGGCCGACCACGGCCTCGGTCAGGCCGGCGCGCAGGATCTTTGCCGGCCGCTTGCCGGCGGGGCGCCACAGCCGGTGCTCCTCGAAGCCGCGCTCGATAAAGCCGGAATAGGTCACGAAGGGGTAGGGCACGAAGTCTTCGGCGATCAGGAACGGCTTGGCGCCCAGCGGGTGGTCGGGCGGCAGCACCGCGACCAGCTCATCGTCGAACAGCGGCGTCACGTCGACCGTCGGCGCCGTGGCCTCGCCGGCCGCCACGCCGATGTCGGTCTCGTCGGCGAGGATGCTCTCGATGACCGGCCGCGCCGTGTCGGTGACGAGCTCGAAGTCCGTCTGCGGCAGCTCGGCGCGGATCTCGGCGAGGAACGCCGGCAGCCAGCGGTAGCAGCCATAGGCGTAGGAGCCGATGCGGATGGTCTCCGCGTCGTCGCTGCTGCCCAGCAACTCGCCTTCGATGCGCTCGACCTCGTTCAAGAGCGTCTGCGCGTTCGAGGCCAGCATGTCGCCGGCATGGGTGGCGACAAGGCGCCGTCCGGCGCGCCGGAACAGCTTTACGTCCAGCCGCCGCTCGGCCTCGGCGATCTGGTGGCTGACGGCCGACTGGGTCAGGCCCAGGGCGCGCGCCGCGGCGGTCACCGTGGTGTGGCTGCGCACGGCGGCGACCGCGCGGTAATGGCGCAGGTTCAGTCGGCCCATCTATGAACCTCCCTCATGGTTTCCCCGGAAATTATCAATTTTTCTCAAGCCTGGCCAGGCGGCAGAGTCGGGAGGCGTTACGTAACCGGCTCGCGGCCGCGGGCCATTGCGCGGGAAAGGCATGCGGCGCCAGCGAACGAAACGGGCACGACGCAGCGACCGGGTTGCGGGGATTCCCCAGCCGCCGTACCGCGCGGTGCGCAACCCGTACCCGAAATATGAGATTCTCAGCGAGGACGAGGTCGAGGCGATCCATGCCGCGTCGCTGAGAGTGCTGCGCGACACCGGCATGAACTTCCTGCTGCCGGAGGCCGTGGAGCTGCTGCGCCGCGCCGACGTCGACGACGACGGCGTGCGGGTACGTTTCGAATCCGACATGGTGCAGGAGAAGGTCGCGCTGGCGCCGTCGACGTTCACGCTGCACGGACGCAACCCGGACCGCGCGGTGCAGATCGGCGGCGACGCGGTAGTCTTCGCCACCGTCGGCAGTGCGCCCCACGTCTCGGACCTGGAGCGCGGCCGGCTGACCGGCAACTTCGACGACTACTGCAACCTGGTCCGCCTCGGCCACGCGCTGAACGTCGTGCACATCAGCCACGGCTATCCGACGGAGCCGGTCGACCTCGACCCTCGGACGCGTCACCTGGACGCGGTGGCGGCGATGGTCCGCCTCTCCGACAAGCCGATCTTCGGCTACGCGCTTGGCCGCGTACGCATGGAGGACGCCATCGAGATCGCGCGCATCGGCCGTGGCATCCGGCACGACCAACTGCTGCGGGAGCCGTCGACGCACACGGTCGTCAACTCCAATTCGCCGCTGGTCTTCGACGGGCCGATGCTGGAGGGCGCCATGGCCATGGCCAGGGCGAACCAGCCGGTCGTCTATACGCCGTTCACCCTGGCTGGCGCGATGGCGCCGATCACCATCGCCGGCGCGCTGGTCCAGCAGAACGCCGAGGCCCTGGCCGGCATCGCCTTCAGCCAGTGCGTCAACCCGGGCGCGCCGGTCGTCTACGGCACTTTCACTTCGAACGTCGACATGAAGACCGGCGCGCCCGCCTTCGGCACGCCGGAATACGCCAAGGCGACGATTGCGTCGGGGCAACTTGCGCGGCGCTACAACCTGCCACTGCGTGCATCGAACGCGACGGCGTCGAACGCGCCGGACGCGTAGTCGGCCTACGAGGCGCTGATGTCCACGTGGCCCTGCATTCTGGGTCACGTGCATTACGTCAACCACGCCCTGGGCTGGCTGGAGGGCGGCCTCTGCGCCTCCTACGAGAAATTCATCATCGACGCCGAGATCATGCAGATGATGGCGGCGTTCCTGGTGCCAACCGAGACCGATGCCGATTCCCTGGGCGTCGAGGCCATCGCCGGGGTTGGCCCGGCCAGCCACTTCTTCGGCTCGCCGCATACGCTGGAGCGCTACGCCGACGCCTTCTACACGCCACTGTTGTCGGACTGGAGCAATTTCGAGAACTGGCGCGACGGCGGCGCGGTGGACGCAACGCAGCGCGCCAACCGCATCTGGAAGCAGCTGCTGGCGGAGTACGAGGAACCGGCCCTGGACCCGGCCGTCGCCGAGGAACTGACGGCGTTCGTGGCGAAACGCACCGAAGAAGGCGGCGCGCCGGCGCTATGATCGGCCCATGAAGTCCCACTACCGGGCCGTCGTCATCGGCGGCGGCATCACCGGCTGCGCTATTGCTTACCACCTGGCGAAGGCGGGCTGGTCGGATATCGCGCTGATCGAGCGCCGGGAGCTGACCTCCGGCTCCACCTGGCACGCCGCGGCGGCCAACAACCAGCTGCACGACATCACGAACATGGCGACGCTGCAGGCCTACACGATCGACACATTCAAGACGATCGAGGCCGAGACCGGCCAGTCCTGCGGCATCCACCCCAACGGCGGCATCTACATCGCCACGACCGAGGCGCGGGCCGACCAGCTGGCCGTGATGGCGTCGAAGGCCAAGTACCTGGGCGTGCGGTTCGAGCGCATCACCGACGAAGAGGCGCTCGACATCTACCCGCTGCTCGACCTCGCCGGATCGCTGGCGGTGTACTTCACGCCGCACGAGAACCACGTCGACCCCAACGGCGCGACGCAAGCCTTCGCCAAGGGCGCGCGCCGGCACGGCGCGGAGGTGATCCGCTTCAACCCGGTGCTTGAGACCAACCCGACCGACGCCGGCTGGGAGATCGTGACGGAGCAGGGCACGACGATGGCCGAGCACGTGGTCAACGCCGCCGGCCTGTGGGCGCGCGAGGTCGGGCGCCTCGCCGGCCTGTCGATCCCGGTGATGCCCATGGAGCACCAGTACCTGGTGACCGAGGCGATCCCGGAGGTGGCGGCGCTGACGCGCGAGCTGCCCATGCTGCACGACAACGACTTCGAGTACTACATGCGCCAGGAGGGCCACGGGTTCCTATTCGGCGCTTACGAAGCAGGCGGCAAGCACTGGGCGGTAGACGGCACGCCGCTCGACTTCGACACCGAACTCCTGCCCGACGACCTCGACCGCATCGCCGACAACTACATGCGCGCCTGCGAGCGCGTGCCGCCGCTGGCCGAAGCCGGCGTCAAGCGCGTCATCAACGGGCCGATGATCTGGTCGCCCGACGTGCAGCCGCTGGTCGGGCCGGTGCCGGGTCTGACGAACTACTGGGCCGCGGTCGGCGTGATGGCGGGCTTCAGCCAGAGCGCCGGCATCGGCAGGACGCTGGCCGAGTGGATGATCGAGGGCCAGCCGACGATGGACGTGTTCTCCCTCGACATCGCCCGCTTCGGCGCCTGGGCCGACCACGACTACGTGCTGGCCCGTTCGGCGGAGAACTACTCCAGCCGCTTCCGCATCTACTTCCCCTACGAGGAGCGTCAGGCGGGCCGCAAGCGCCGGGTTCGGCCCGTGTATGAGGCCCAGGCCGAGGCGGGCGCGGTGTCCGGCGCCAGCGTCGGCTGGGAGGTGCCGAAGTACTTCGCGCGCGGGGCCGCCGACGCGACGCCCGACTACGGCTTCCGGCGGCCGAACTGGTTCGCGACCGTGGGCGCCGAGTGCCGCGCGCTGCGCGAGAGCGTCGGCGTGCTCGACACCTCGCACTACGCCAAGTACCGGGTGCGCGGGGCGGACGCCGAGGCCTGGCTCGACACGCTGCTGACCAACCGCGTGCCGGCGGTCGACGGCAAGACCGTGCTGGCGCCGATGACCGACGAACGCGGCCGCATCCAGGGCGACTTCACGCTGACCCGCATGGCCGCGGGCGACTACCTGATGATCGGCTCGGGCCTGGCGGAGGAGCACCACCTGCGCTGGTTCGCCAACCATCGGCCGGACCTCGACGCCATGGTCGAGAGTACGACGGAGGCCTGGGCGGGCTTCAACATCGCCGGCCCGCGCGCCCGCGAGGTCCTGGCGGCGCTGACCAACGCCGACGTCTCGAACGAGGTGTTCCCGTTCCTGACCGGGCGGGCGCTGAGCCTGGAGGGTATCGACGCCTTCGTCCTGCGCATCACCTTCACGGGCGAGTTGGGCTACGAGATCTACGTGCCGGAGGATCGGCAGGTGGACCTGCACGACGCGCTTGCCCGCGCCGGCAGAGCCGTCGACATGCGGCCTGTCGGATCCCTGGCCCAGATGTCGTTGCGGCTCGAAAAGGGCTATGGCGGCTGGGGCCTGGAGCTGACCAGCGATTACTCCCCCTACGACGCGGGCCTGGGCCTGTTCGTCAAGCTCGACAAGGACTTCGTCGGCTGCGACGCGCTGCGCGCCGCGAAGGACGCGCCGGGAAAGCGCCTGCGCCTCTTCGAGGTCGAAAGCGACGACGCCGACGCCTTCGGCGGCGAGCCGGTGTTCGTCGACGGCACGATCGTCGGCGAGGTGACCTCCGGCGGCTACGGCCATTGCGTCGGCAAGAGCCTGGCGCTCGCTCACGTCGATGCCGAGCACGACGATCCGTCGATCGCGTTCAGCATCGACATCGTCGGTCGGAACCGGCCCGCGCGGATTCTGGCCGAAGTGCCGTTCGACCCGACCGGAGCGCGGATGCGCGCCTAGGGGTCCGCGTGGCGTGGAGTCGCCGAGCGGCGGTCGACGGTGACGGTCTTGATCACGGCGTAGACCTCGTGGCCGGGGGCCAGGCCGAGCCGGCGCTGCGAGCGGTGGGTGATGCTGGCCAAGAGCTTGGTGCCGCCGCAGTCGAGCTGCACGTCGACGTTGGCGCGCTCGCTGGCGCGCATCTCCGCGACCGTGCCCTGCACGACATTGTTGGCGCTGACGCCGCGCGGTTCCTCCAACGCCAGCATGACGTCGCGGGCACGGATGCGCAGGCGCACCTCGGCGCCGACAGGCTCGGCGATACGCGGCACCAGCAGGCGCCCGCCCTCGAACGCGACCTCGCTCAGGTGGTCGCTGTCGTCGTGCTCGGCGATGCGGCCGACAACGACGGCGCCCGCCTCGAAACGGCCGGTCAGCGGGAACAGGTCCAGGCGAGCCATGATCTCGGCGACCGGCCCGGCGGCGGCGACCGTGCCGCCGTCGAGCACCACCATATCGTCGGCGAGGCGCGTCACCTCGTCGAGCGAATGGCTGACATAGACGATGGGCACCCGCGCCTCGTCCCGCAACCGCTCGAAGTAGGGCAGGATCTCGGCCTTGCGCGCATCGTCCAGCGCCGCCAGTGGCTCGTCGAACAGCAGCAGGCGCGGCTGCGCCAGCACCGCGCGGCCCAGCGCCACGCGCTGGCGCTCGCCGCCTGAGAGGCCGGCGGGCCGGCGGTGCAGCAGGTGGCCGATGCCCAACAACTCGACCAGGTGCTCGGTCGCGGAACGGCTGGGCGGCGCTAGCGCGCGGCGGGCGCCGAACTCCAGGTTCGCCTTGACGGTGAGGTGCGGGAACAGGCGTGCGTCCTGGAAGACGTAGCCGACGCGGCGGCGCCGCGCCGGCACGAAGCGCCGGCCGTCGCTATCGAAAACCACCTCGCCGTCGATGGCGATGCGCCCGCGATCTGGCTTGATGAGGCCGGCGATGGCGCTGACCGTCGTTGACTTGCCGGCGCCCGACGGCCCGAACAGCGCCGTCACGCCGGGCTTGTCGACCGCGAACGCCAGGTCGAGCGCGAAGGCCGCGAAGCGATGGCCGAGCGTGACCGAGAGCGTCATCGGCCCGACAGCGTGCGGACGCGCCGCGCCGCAATCTCCGAGAGCACTAGGCCGGCGAGGGCGAGGGCGATCGAGAGCGCCGCGAGGCGCGCGGCAGTCGCCTCGCCGCCGGGCGTCTGCAGCGCCGTGTAGATCGCCAGCGGCAGCGTGCGCGTCTCGCCGGGGATGTTCGAGACGAAGGTGATGATGGCGCCGAACTCGCCCAGGCTCGCGGCGAATGCCGTGATGGCGCCGGCCAGAATGCCGGGCAGCGCCAGGGGCAGCACGATGTTGACGAAGCGGTCGATGGGGCCCGCGCCCAGCGTCTCCGCGGCCTGCGCGAGGCCGGGGTCGATCGCTTCGATCGCCAGGCGGATCGCACGGACCTGGAACGGAAAACCGATGATGCCGGCGGCCAGCGCCGCGCCGGTCCAGCTGAAGATGAACCGGATCCCGAAGGTGTCGAGCAACCAGGCACCGAGCGGTGCCTTGGCGCCGAGGCTCAGCAGCAGCAGGTAGCCGAGCACGACCGGCGGCAGCACCAGTGGCAGGTGCACGATGCCGTCCAGCAGCGCCTTGCCGGGAAAACTGCGACGCGCCAGCAGCAGCGCGGCGCCGATCGCGAAGGGCAGCGCGCCCACGACGGCGACGATCGCGATCCGGAGGCTGAGCAGGAGGGCCTCGGCCTCCGCCGGGCTCAGGAAGTTCATGGCGTTTGGGCGAAGCCGAAGCGTGCGAAGATCGCACCGCCCTCGGCACCGGTCAGGAAGGTGTACAGCGCGTCGACCGCCGGCCCGCGGCGCCCCTTCAGGATCGCGGTGGGGTAGGTGATCGGCGTGTGGGAATCCGCACGGAACACGCCGACGGTGGCGACGCCGCCGGCGATCTTGGCGTCCGTCGTGTAGACGATGCCGAGCGGCGCCTCGCCACGCTGCACCAGCGCCAGCGCGGCGCGCACGTTGTCGGTGCGTGCCAGGCGCGGTTCCGCGACCGCCCAGAGGCCCAGATGCTCCAGCGCCTGCCGCGCGTAGATGCCGGCGGGCACGTGGTCCGGGTCGCCGGTGGCGAGGCGGCCGTCGGGGCCCAGGAGCCCCGCGAGGTCGAGGGCTCTGTCGACAGGTCTCGTCGGCGGGGCGGCGTCGGCGGGGGCGATCAGCACCAGGCGGTTGCCGATCGGGCTCAGCCTCGTGTCCGCCTCGATCAGGTCGCGCTCGGCCAGATAGTCCATCCACGCCTCGCTGGCCGAGAGGAAGATGTCCGCCGGCGCGCCCAGCTCGATCTGCCGCGCCAGCACCGAGGTCGAGGCCAGCGAGAAGCGCACCCGCGTGCCGGTCTTGGCCTCGAACGCCGCGCCCGCGTCCTCCAGCGCGTCGGTCAGGCTGGCGGCGCCGAACACTGTGACGGCTTCGGCGGCGCGGCCGGGCACGGCGGCGAGGCTAAGCACCAGAGCCAGAACAAACCCGCGCATGGTTCCTCCGTTACGTCGGCCAGCGGTATGTATCATGGGGTAGCCGCGGTCAACCGGCCGCGGGGAGGGGAGCAACGATGCGCGTCGCCGTCCTGGACGACTATCTCAACGTCGCGCGCGCGTCCGCCGACTGGTCGGTGCTGGACGGCCGCGCCGACCTGACCGTGTTCCACGAGGCTTTCGACGATGCGGAGGCCGCCGTGACGGCCCTGCAGTCGTTCGAGGTCGTCGTGGCAATGCGCGAGCGCACACCATTCCCGCGCGCCGTGCTGGAGCGGCTGCCGAACCTGAAACTGCTGATCACCACGGGCATGCGCAACCTGGCCATCGACGTCGCGGCGGCGCGGAAGCGCGGTGTCGTCGTCTGCGGCACGCGCTCGGACAAGGCGCCGACCGCGGAGCTGACCTGGGCGCTGATCCTGGGCCTGGCGCGCAACGTCGCCACCGACCACGCCGCGATGCGCGCCGGCGGCTGGCAGAGCCGCGTCGGGGTGGGCCTGGGCGGCCGCACGCTGGGTCTCCTGGGCCTCGGCAGCATCGGCACCCTGGTTGCCCGCGCCGGCCAGACCTTCGGCATGGACGTCGTCGCGTGGAGCCAGAACCTGACGGCCGAACGCGCCGCGGAGGTCGGGGTCCGCCGGGTGGCGCGCGAAGAACTCTTCGAATCCGCCGACGTCTTGTCGATCCACGTGGTGCTGAGCGAGCGTACCCGGGGCCTGGTGGGGGCACGGGAGTTGGGGCTGATGAAACCGACGGCGTTCCTCGTCAACACCTCGCGGGCGCCAATCGTCGACGAGGCGGCGCTGATCGCGGCGCTGGACGAGGGCCGCCTTGCCGGCGCCGCGCTCGATGTCTACGACCAGGAGCCGTTGCCCGGCGACCACCCCCTGCGTCGCACCGAACGGCTGCTGCTGACGCCCCACATGGGCTACGTCAGCGACGCGAACATGGCGACCATGTATCGCGACGCGGTCGCGGACATTGTCGCGTTTCTTGACGGCGCGCCGGTGCGCGAGATCGTCTAGACGGGTCGCGTTTCCGTGCCCTCGCCGGCGGTTATGGCGATGAGCTCACCCGGTTCGTGAACCTCGAAGCGGTGCCAGATGCCGCGCGGGACGATCACCGCGCGGCCGGCGGTGAGGCGCACGGTCGTCTCGTTGCCGTCGTCGTCGAGTACCAGGTCGACGATCCCCGACTGCAGGTAGAGGATCTCCTCGCCCTGCGGATGTTGCTCCCAGTGCGCCATGCCGCCGGTCATGCGGAACGCCATCAGCATGCGGCCGGGGTAGTGGCGCTGGCCGGCCATCAGCTCCGGCCAGAACTCGGGCGTCAGCTCGACCGGGTCGGCCGCGCCGCCATCCTGCAAATGCACGTAGGTGCCGTGCGGGTCGAAGGCTTGCGTCATCGTCGGGTCCTCATGCTCAATCGCCCGCGGTCTCGATCTTCACCTCGCGGCCGCAGTGCTTGCAGTGCAGGGCGTCGGGGTTGTGGCGGTTGAGACCGCAGCCCTGGCACTTGTAGCGTACCTTCAACGGCCGGAAGAGCGTCTGTGCCAGGCGCACGAACAGGGCCACGCCGCCGACCATGATGGCGATGGCGAGCAGGCGGCCCCACTCGCCGACCAGCACGATGTCGCCGAAGCCGGTCGTGGACAGCGTCGTGACCGTGAAATAGAGGGCGTTCCCGTACGTGTTGATTTCAGGGTTCTTCTTCTCCTGCAGCACGAAGACCAGCGCGGTGACGATGAAGACGAAGACGAACAGGTTGAGCGTGCTCTGTATCGCGTCCTCGTTGCGGCGGAAGAACTTGTAGCGCCGCCGCATGTCGCGCAGCACGTGGTACGAGCGCAGCAGGCGCACCGCGCGCACGACGCGCAGGAAGGCCAGGTTGTACGCGATCAGCGGCAGCAGCAGGCTGACGATAACCAGGAGGTCGACGAGCGCGATCGGGCTGAGCGCGTAGCGCCAGCGGTTCCGCTCGATCCACAGCCGCGCGACGTAGTCGAGCGCCAGGACCGCGGCGATGGCGTAGTTGAGCGCGCTGATCGGCGCCACGGTCGAGACCGTGGCGGTCAGCGTGAAATAGGCGATCGTGAAGACGTCGAACGCCAACAGCGCGTATTGCGCGCGCACGGCGCGCCGGCTCTTGCCCGTGTAGAGCGTCACCAGGAGCTCGCGGACCGGCTGGCGCGACGGCTTAGCGGGGCGATCGGTCGGGGCGCGTGCCATGGTGCTTTCGAGGATTGCGGGCGCCCATTGTGTGCGAGCGGGCTGTGCCCGAGAATTGCGGCGCGCGCATTATTGCCGGCCCTGGGGAGGGATGCCACGTGTCGCAGCTCACCGACGAGATTATCGAAATCCCGGACCGCCTGGCGGGGCTGGCGGCGGCCAACGCCGCTGTCCTGGACGAGGCCGCGGCGCGCTGGCGCACGGCGCCGCCGCCGACGCTGTTCACCGTGGCGCGCGGCACCTCGGACGCCGCGGCGACCTATGCCGCCTACCGCCTGGCGGCGGCAACGGGCGTGCCGGTCGGCTCGCTGCCGCCCTCGCTCGCCAGCCTCTACGGCTTCGCCGCCGCGACGCCGCTGTGGTCGCTGGCGATCTCCCAGTCGGGCCGCAGCCCGGACCTGATCGCCGCGCAGGCGGCACTGCACGCGGGCGGCGGCGTCGGTATCGCGCTCGTCAACGACACCGCCTCGCCGCTCGCCGACGGTGCCGATCTGGTGCTCGACCAGGCGGTGGGGCCGGAGCGCAGCATCGCCGCGACCAAGTCCTTCGCCTGTTCGCTCGCGGCGGTCGACCTGTTGGCGCAGGCGCTCACGGGCGGTGCCGTCGACGACCGGCTCGACGGCGCCGCGCGGGCGGCCGCGGAAGCGCTCGCGGCCCCACCCGACCTCGAATTGCTCGACGATGCGACCCACGCCTACGTCGTCGGCCGCGGCAAGACCTTCGCCGTCGCCATCGAGGCGGCGCTGAAGCTGAAGGAGACCGCGGGGCTGCATGCCGAGGCGCTGAGCGCCGCCGAGATCATGCACGGGCCGCGCGCCATCGCCGGTCCGGAGCTGCCGGTGCTGGGCTTCGCCGGGCCGGGCAAGGCCGGGGGGTCAGTGCGGGAGGCGCTCGACGGTCTCAAGGCCCAGGGCTCGCGGGTCGCGATCGTCGAGTGCGCCGAGGCCGCGGACCTGCCGGAGGAGCTGGCGCCCGTGGTGCTGATCGCCGGCTTCTACGCCGCCCTGCCGGCGCTGGCCCGGCGCCGCGGCCGCGACCCCGACAACCCGCCGTCGCTCACGAAGGTCACGCTGACGGTGTGAACAACCTGCAGCGGCACTGGCCGCCGTGCCGCTGGGGTGGCACACTTGGCCCACGTCAAAGCAACGGGCCGTCGACAAGGCCCACGGACCGATTCCCTGGGAGGAGCATCATGGTACGCATTACCCTCTTGGCCGGCGCCGCGCTGGCGGTGGCGACGACCGCCGCGGCGCAGACGGTCGAGTTGAAGATCGAGAGTTGGCGCAATGACGACCTGACGATCTGGCAGGACCAGATCATCCCGGCCTTCGAGGCGCAGAATCCGGGCATCAAGGTCACCTTCGCGCCGACCGCGCCGGCCGAGTACAACGCCGTCCTGAACAGCAAGCTGGCCGCCGGCTCGGCGGGCGACCTGATCACCTGCCGGCCGTTCGACGCCTCGCTCGAGCTCTACAAGCAGGGCCATCTGGCAGCGGTCACCGACCTTGCGGGCATGGAGAACTTCGGCTCGGTCGCGAAGTCTGGCTGGAGCACCGACGACGGCTCGACCGTGTTCTGCGTGCCGATGGCCTCGGTGATCCACGGCTTCATCTACAACAAGGACGCCTTCGCGGAAGTCGGCGTCGACGTGCCGACGACGGAAGCCGAACTGTTCGCCGCGCTGGACAAGATCAAGGCCGACGGCAACTACATTCCGATGTCGATGGGCACCGCCGACCAGTGGGAAGCGGCGACCATGGGCTACCAGAACATCGGTCCGAACTACTGGAAGGGCGAAGACGGCCGCCTGGCGCTGATCGCGGGCAAGCAGAAGCTGACCGACGACGAGTGGGTCGCGCCGTACCGCACGCTCGCCAAGTGGTCCGACTATCTGGGTGATGGCTTCAAGGCCCAGTCCTATCCGGACAGCCAGAACCTGTTCACGCTGGGCCGCGCGGCGATCTATCCGGCCGGTTCGTGGGAGATCACCGGCTTCAACGCGCAGGCCGACTTCCAGATGGGCGCCTTCCTGCCGCCGGTGCGCGCCGCGGGCGACACCTGCTACATCAGCGACCACGTCGACATCGCGCTGGGCATGAACCCGAAGTCCGCCAATCCCGAGGCGGCCAAGATGTTCTTGAGCTGGGTCGCCAGCGCCGAGTTCGCCGACATGTACGCCAACGCGCTGCCCGGCTTCTTCTCGCTGTCGAACCACAACGTGACCCTGCAGGACCCACTGGCGCAGGAGTTCGTCGGCTGGCGCGGCAAGTGCGAATCGACGATCCGCTCGACCTACCAAATCCTGTCGCGCGGCACGCCGAACCTGGAGAACGAGACCTGGGGCGCCTCGGCGAACGTCATCAGCGGCACCGAAACGCCGGAGGTCGCCGGGGCCCGGCTGCAGAAGGGCCTGGAGGCGTGGTACCCGCCGCAGCAGTAGCGTGAGGGCGCTGGGCCGGGCGGTTTGCCCGGCCCGCGCCGTCTTCCCGGGCAGCGGCCCATGACCGCGATTGCGACGACCACCGAGCCCGCGCGGGCGCCTCCCGCGCGGCGCCCGGTGCGCTGGCACATCGCCGTGCTGCTGGCGCCGGCGGTGACGGTCTACACGCTGTTGATGGTCCTGCCGCTGTTCGAGAGCTTGCGCATGTCGCTCTACACCCAGGGCGACGACGGCACGCTCAGCTTCGTCGGGCTCGGCAACTATGTCGTGCTGCTCAGCGACGAACGCTGGGCCGGCCAGTTCTGGAACGCGCTGGGCAACAACGTCTGGTTCTTCGTCATCCACATGCTGGTGCAGAACCCGATCGGCCTGGTGCTGGCGGCACTGCTCTCCATGGCGCGGCTGCCGGGCCGCGGCTTCTACCGCACGGCGATGTTCCTGCCGACGATGCTGTCGTTCGTCATCGTCGGCTTCGTCTGGAAGCTGATCCTGAGCCCCTTGTGGGGCGTCTCGGGCTCGCTGCTCGACGCTGTCGGCCTGAAGTTCCTCTACGAGCCGTTCCTGGGCCAGCCGGAGACGGCGTTGACGACGCTGGCGCTGGTCTCGGTCTGGCAGTTCGTCGGCATCCCGATGATGCTGATCTACGCGGCGCTGCTGTCGATCCCGGACGAGCTGTCAGAGGCCGCGGAGTGCGACGGCATCACCGGCATCAGCCAGTTCGTCAAGATCAAGCTGCCGCTGATCTGGCCGACCATCGGGATTGTCTCGATCCTCACTTTCGTGGGCAACTTCAACGCCTTCGACCTGATCTACGTCTCCCAGGGCGCGCTCGCCGGGCCCGACTTCTCGACCGACATTCTGGGCACCTTCCTCTATCGCACTTTCTTCGGCTTCCAGCTGCAGCTCGGCGACCCCTACATGGGATCGACCATCGCCGGCATGATGTTCCTGATCATCCTGTCGGTCGTCTGCCTCTACCTCTTCGTGATCCAGAAGCGGATCACGCGCTACCAGATGTGAGGGTGCGATGAACAGCGCCCGCCGCTCGCTCGCAAAGGAGGCCGCCGCCCACGCGGTGCTGATCACCTACACGGTGATCGCCCTGTTCCCGGTGCTGTTGGTCGTCGTCAACTCTTTCAAGTCCCGCAAGGCGATCTTCCGCGATCCGCTGACGCTGCCGGGCCCCGAGAGCTTCAGCCTGATCGGCTACCAGACCGTGTTCGACCGCGGCGACTTCCTGCTCTACTTCCAGAACAGCCTGATCGTCACCGTCGTGGCGCTGTTCCTGGTGGTGCTGTTCGGCGGCATGGCGGCGTTCGCGCTCTCCGAGTACCGCTTCCGCGGCAACCTGTTGATGGGCCTGTTCCTGGCGCTGGGCATCATGATCCCGATCCGCCTGGGCACGGTCGCCATCCTCAAGCTGATGGTGGCTTCGGGGCTGGTCAACACGCTGTTGGCGTTGATCCTGGTCTACACGGCGCAGGGCCTGCCGCTGGCGGTCTTCGTGCTGAGCGAGTTCATGCGCCAGGTCTCCGACGACCTGAAGAACGCGGCGCGCATCGACGGCCTGAACGAATACGTCATCCTGTTCCGCCTGGTCTTTCCGGTCGTGCGCCCGGCGATCGCCACCATCGCCGTCTTCACCATGATCCCGATCTGGAACGACCTGTGGTTCCCGCTGATCCTGGCGCCGGCGGAGGAAACCAAGACCGTGACGCTGGGCGCCCAGGTCTTCATCGGCCAGTTCGTCACCAACTGGAACGCGGTGCTGGCGGCGCTCTCGCTCGCGGTGCTGCCGGTGCTGGTGCTCTACCTCGCGTTCTCGCGCCAGCTCATCCGCGGCATCACCTCCGGCGCCGTCAAATGAGCGCACCGCTCAGGACGCTGGTCCTCGGCCTGGGCGGCATGGGGCGCTCGCACCTCGACGCCTACCGTCGGGACGCGCGGTTCGAGGTCGTCGGCCTGTGCAACCGGAGCGAAGTTGCGTTGGGCGACGCCTGGGCCAAGACGCCGTTCTTCACCGATTTCGAGGCGGCGCTGGCGGAGACCCAGCCGGAGCTCGTCTCCGTCAATACCTACTCCGACAGCCACGCGGCCTACGCCATCCGGGCGATGGAGGCGGGTGCCCACGTCTTCGTCGAGAAGCCGTTGGCGACGACGGTCGAGGACGCCCAGCGCGTGGTCGACACCGCCACGCGGCTGGGGCGCAAGCTGGTCGTCGGCTACATCCTGCGCCACCACCCGTCGTGGCTCGAGTTCATCCGCCTCGCGCGCGAGTTCGGCGGGCCCTACGTCATGCGCATGAACCTGAACCAGCAGTCCAGCGGCGCCACCTGGCAGGCGCACAAGAACCTGATGCGCTCGCTGTCGCCGATCGTCGACTGCGGCGTGCACTACGTCGACGTCATGTGCCAGGTCTGCGACGCGAAGCCGGTTCAGGTGCGCGGCATGGGCGCACGCCTGACCGACGAGGTGGCGCCGGAGATGTACAACTACGGCCACCTGCAGGTGCTGTTCGAGGACGGCTCGGCCGGCTGGTACGAGGCCGCCTGGGGGCCGATGATCTCGGAGACCGCGTTCTTCGTGAAGGACATCATGACGCCCAAGGGCTGCGTCTCGATCGTCATGGCGGAAGGCGCGAAGTCCGACGACATGGAGACCCATACCCGGACTACGACGATCCGCGTGCACGACGCGGCGCTCGGCAACGATGGGTCCTTCCTCAACGAAGACCGCCTGATCTCGATGGCCGACGAGCCGGGGCACCAGGCGCTGTGCGACCGCGAGCAGGCGTTCGTGGCACAGACGATCCGCGAGGACGTCGACCTCTCGCGGCACATGGCCGACGCCGTGCGCTCGCTGGAAATCGTGCTGGCCGCCGACCGCAGCATCCGTGAGATGCGCGCGGTCGAGCTGTAAGGGGGTGCGGCGTGGGTAAGTTGGTTCTGGATGGCATCTCGAAGAGCTTCGGCAAGGTCGAGGTGCTGAAGACGGTCGATCTGGAGGTCGCGGACGGCGAATTCGTTGTCATCGTCGGGCCGTCGGGCTGCGGCAAGTCGACCCTGCTGCGCATCATTGCCGGCTTGGAGGACCAGACCACCGGGCGCATCGAGATCGGCGGCCACGACGTCAGCGTGCAGCCGCCGGCCAAGCGCGGCATCGCCATGGTGTTCCAGACCTACGCGCTGTACCCGCATTTGACCGTCGAGGGCAACATGACCCAGGGCCTCAAGCAGGCCCGCACGCCCAAGGCGACGATCGCCGAGCGGGTCGCCGAGGCGGCGCGCATCCTGGAGCTGGAGCCGCTGTTGGCGCGCAAGCCGGCGCAGTTGTCGGGCGGCCAGCGCCAGCGCGTCGCCATCGGCCGCGCCATCGTGCGCCACCCGGACGTATTCCTGTTCGACGAGCCGCTCTCGAACCTCGACGCGGCCTTGCGCAACCAGGTGCGTTTCGAGATCGCCGAACTGCACCTGCGCCTGGGCGCAACGATGGTCTACGTCACCCACGACCAGGTCGAGGCGATGACCCTGGCCGACCGCATCATCGTGCTCAACGAGGGCGTCGTGCAGCAGGTCGGCCGGCCGTCGGAACTGTACCGCCAGCCGGCCAACCGCTTCGTCGCCACGTTCATCGGCTCGCCGCGCATGAACCTGCTCGACGGCCGCGCCGAGGCCGGCACGATCATGATCGACGGCGTCGGCCGACTGCCGGGCAATGGCGCCGCCGGCCCGGTGCTGGCCGGCGTGCGCCCGACAGGCTTCGAGGTCGTCATCGGCGGCGACGAAGGCCTGGCGGGCAGCATCGCCGCGGAGGAGTACCTGGGCGCGGAGTCGTTCCTGCGCGTGCGCCTGGCCAACGACGCGGTGGTCACGGTGCAGGAGCACCCGGACCACCATTGGGAAATCGGCCAGGACGTGCGCCTGAAGCTGCGCCCCGGCAACCTGCACCTCTTCGACCCCGACAGCGGGGTACGGCTCGAGGGGTGAAGGGGGCGGGCGGGCCCGCCCGGGCCTACTCCTCCAGGGCCTGTTCGGTGTCGCTCGGGAACTCCGCCGTGGGCGGCTCGGCCGGCGTGATCGGCTGAGCCTGGAGGCCGCAAGCCGACTGAACCGAGGCTCGGTCGATGGCCTCCTTCTCGCCCTTGAGGCGGCCGTACTCCGTCGCCTGGGCGCCGTCACCGTCTAGCAGGAAGAGCGCCGGCCAGAACAGCACCAAGCCGATGGCCATCTGCGCGGCGTCGGCGTCCGCCTCCTGCTTGAGCTCGCCACGTAGTTCCGAGGCGCGTCGGGTCACGCGCTGGGACTCCGCCGACAGCTGTTTGCAGGAGTAATCCTCGTACTGCAGCGGCGACACGTAGGCCGTCGCGATCTTCTCCGGCTGTGTCGCACAGCCGGCCAGGACAAACGCCGCGCTGACTGCGGCGGCGGGAATACCTCGAGCGAGCATGGTTGCAGCCCCCACTAGATTGGTTGGACGAGAGGCCCGCCGCTGCCTCCGCAGTGCCGGACTGCTCGCATGTGGGGGTGCGCCAGGTCGCCCGGTTGTCGCGGACCGCCAACAGGTTGATCGGTCAACAGTTCGAGTTTGGACATTTCGCGCGTCCCAACTCCGCATGCCTCAGTTGCGTGGGCCGCAAGAACCCTCTAGACCCTTTGCCGCGCGATCCGGCGGCGACCGGATGTGCGACGGCGTAGAAATTCCGGGGAGACCATGATGCGTGGCTTTGTGAAGGCTTTGTCTGTCGGCGCCCTGGCGCTGACGCTGATGTTGGGTGCGGCCGGCGGGGCGCGGGCGCTGGACGATTCCAGCCCCGGCGCGGTCGTCGACGCCGCGAAGGCGGCCTTCGAGCAGTTCCAGGAGCACAAGCAGTGGCGCGGCGTGATCAACATGTTGGGCGCCACGAAGGCGGTGTTCCTGGCGCCGGACTTCAAATCGGGCTCGTTCATCGTCGGCGTCGAGAGCGGCACGGGCGTGATGTTCGCGCGCCACGGCGAGGCGTGGAGCGATCCGGTCTTCATCAAGTTCTTCCGCAACAGCGTCGGTTTCCAGGCCGGCGTCAAGGAGTCCGAGCTGCTCTTGTTCGTGCTGACGCGCGACGCGGTCGTTGAGCTGGTCGACGGCGTCGGCCGTGTCGCCGGCAGCGGCGGCTTTGCCCTGGGCGGCCTCGGCGCCGGTGCCAGCGGCGGCGGCGGATTTGGCGGCGGGTTGCAGATCCTGACCGTCTCCGCGGCCGAGGGCCTGTCCCTGGGCAGCGGCCTGGCCGACGCCAAGATGCAGCTGCGCGACGACCTCAACTCGGCCGCCTACGGCGCCGACTTCGACGCCGGCGCGGTGCTCGACAAGCCCGGCGGCGCGCTTTCCGAGGCGGACGCTCTGCGGGGAGTTCTCGAAGCGGCGACTAAGTCGGCCTGGCTCGAATAGGCAAGCCCGGTTAGTGCGCTAAACTGGGAGCGTCCGATCCGCCAACGAACGACGTCATGCTCGACCGCCAGCAGATCGCCTTCTATCGGGACAACGGCTACGTCGTGCTGCCGGGCCGGATCCCGGCGAACGCCCTAGCCCCGGTTCGCGCGGCGCTGGCGCGCCTGCTCGACGGCGCGCGTGGGCTGAGCGCAAACGACGACGTCTACGACCTGGAGGACAGCCACCGGCCGGACGCGCCCCGGGTGCGGCGCATCAAGCTGCCGCACGTCGTCGACGCGGCGTTCGACGCCCTGCTGCGCAGCGAGGCCATCCTGGCGCCCGTGCGCGATCTGTTGGGGCCGTCGCTGCGGCTGCACACCAGCAAACTGAACCTGAAGGCCGCCGACTTCGGCGCCGCCGTCGAGTGGCACCAGGACTGGGCGTTCTATCCGCACACCAACGACGACATCCTGGCCGTCGGCGTCATGCTGGACGATGTCGGCCCGGACAACGGGCCGTTGATGGTTCTGCCGGGCAGCCATCGCGGGCCGGTCCACGACCACCACAGCGACGGGTGCTTCTGTGGCGCCATCGACGCCGCGGCGAGCGGCCTCGATCTGGACCGCGCTGTGGCGCTGACCGGGCCTGCGGGCTCGATCTCGCTGCACCACGTGCGCACCGTGCACGGCTCCGATCTCAACCGCTCGTCGCGCGACCGGGCGCTCTTGCTCTACGAGATCACCGCGGCGGACGCCTGGCCGCTCAAGGGCACCATGAGCCCGTTCTCGACGCTCGAGGAGTACGACGCGCGGATGCTCTGTGGCGAGCCGACCACCCAACCGCGCCTGGCGGACGTGCCGGTGCGCCTGCCGCAGCCGCCGGCGGCCGGCCAGGGCTCGATCTACGAGAACCAGAGGGGCGCCCGCGCGCGCCAGTTCGAGGTCGCCGACGCCGACTAGAGCGGGATTCCCGTAGGCGGAATCATTTTGGGGTTTCCGCGCGGGCGAGGTTC
>Ga0049108_10000164_pt1 | contig 21976 bp, 22 predicted proteins | sample WorMetilPIANOSA2_FD_60020 | JGI IMG/M metagenome (GOLD analysis project Ga0049108, IMG submission 60020) | Marine gutless worms symbiont microbial communities from Max Planck institute for Marine Microbiology, Germany - Olavius ilvae PIANOSA.2 | ecosystem: Host-associated > Annelida > Digestive... | reverse complement strand
GCCGGACTCGCGCAGGTCGGAGAGCTGCGGCCGCTTGTCGTCGCGCTGCTCGACGGCACGGCTCAACTGGCTGAGCGCGACGACCGGCACGTCGAGTTCCTTGGCCAGCGCCTTCAGTCCGCGGGTGATCTCCGACACCTCCTGCACGCGGTTCTCGTTGCGCGAGGTCGAGGAGCCCTGCAGGAGTTGCAGGTAGTCGACGACGATCAGGTCCAGACCGTGCTGGCGCTTGAGGCGCCGCGCCCGCGTGCGCAGGGCCGCGACGGTCAGCGCCGGGGTGTCGTCGATGAACAGCGGCCGCGACTGCAAGAGCTGGCTGGCCTGGAAGATGCGCTCGAACTCCTCGCGCCGGATGTCGCCGCGGCGGATCGCGTCGGAGCGCACCTCGGTCTGCTCTGAGAGGATGCGGGTGGCCAGTTGCTCGGCTGACATCTCAAGTGAGAAAAACGCCACAACTTCTTTGACTGGATGGATGTTTCCATCCACGTCGGTTTCCATCCGCTGGCTGGAAGCGGCGTGATAGGCGATGTTGGTGGCCAGCGCCGTCTTGCCCATCGACGGCCGTCCGGCGATGACGACGAGGTCGGATTTGTGCAACCCGCCGAGCAGGCCGTCGATGTCCTTGAAGCCGGTCGGCACGCCGACCAGCTGACCGTCGCGCCTGTAGGCCGCCTCGGCGAGTTCGATGGCGCCGGTGAGGGCGCTGCCGAAGTCGCGGAAGCCGCCCTCGCTGACGCCGCGCTCGGCGAGGTTGAACAGGCGCTCCTCGGCGAGCTCGATCTGCCGCGCCGCGGGCGCGTCCAGGTCGGCCGCGAACGCCGTCTCGACGACTTCCTCGCCCAAGTCGATCAGTTCGCGCCGGAGATAGCAGTCGTAGATCTCGCGGCCGTAGTCGCCCGCGGCGCCGACCAGCGGCACGGCGCTCGCCAGGCGCGCCAGGAACGCCGTGCCGCCATAGTCGTCGAGCTCGCCCGACTGGGCGAACAGCGTATTCAGCGTCACCGGCGTCGCCAGCTGCCCGCGCTCGATCAGGCGCCCGCAGGCCTCGAAGATGCGCCCGTGCACCGGGTCGGCGAAGTGGTCCGCCGTCAGGTACTCGCCGACCCGCTCGTACTGCCTGTTGTTGGCGAGGACGGCGCCCAACAGCGCCATCTCCGCCTCCAGATTGTGCGGCGGCACGCGCAGCGCGGACTCGCCGGCCGCGCCGGGCAGCGGCATCACGTTGTCGGTACTCTCGGTCGTCGTCATGGCGCCAGAGACTAGGCCCAGATCCGGAGTCGGCAGCCATTGAGTCCGGTGCAAGACGGGGACAGGCGGCGATCCGCGCCGCTTGACGCGCGCCGCCCGACTCGCAGGCCGACTCGCGGGCCGGTTCGTGTTCTAGTCTTGTTCTTAGCGCAAGAGGCGCCCGGCGCAAACCCTGCCGGCGCTATTCCGCGGCTTCGCTGCGGCCGGCGAGGGCTTCGCCGCGGTGCTGCCATTCGGCGATGTAGTCGCGCGTCGGCGGCACCGCGTCCTGGCGCCTGGCGAACTGGATCTGGAAGACGCACTGGTTGAGGTGCCGGAAGGCGACCTCGCAGCCGACCAGGTAGAACTCCCACATGCGGCAGAAGCGCTCGTCGTAGAGCTCCAGAACGCGCTCGCGGTTGGCCATGAAACGCCGGTGCCACTCGCGCAGCGTCTCGGCGTAGTGCCCGCGCAGCACCTCGACGTCGGTGAGCCACAGGCCCTGACGCTCCATCGCCGCCAGCACCTCGCTGAGCGCCGGCGAGTAGCCGCCGGGAAAGATGTACTTGCGCAGCCAGGCGTTGGTCGAGCCCGGCGGCTCCATGCGGCCGATGGTGTGCAACAGGCCGACGCCGTCGTCGTCCAGCACCGACGCCACATGGGCGAAGAACTCGTCGTAGTGGCGGGCGCCGACGTGCTCGAACATGCCGACCGAGACGATGCGGTCGAAGGTGCCGTGCTGCTGGCGGTAGTCGCGCAGGTGGAAGCGCACGCGGTCGTCCAGGCCGGCGTCGCGGGCGCGCGCCTCGGACTCGGCGTGCTGTTCGACCGAGAGCGTCACCCCGGTGACGTCGCAGTCGGCGGCCTGGGCCAGCGTCAGCGCCATGCCGCCCCAGCCGGAGCCGATGTCGAGCACCTTGAGCCCCGGTCGGTCGAGCAGCAGCTTCGCGGCGATGAACTGCTTCTTCGCCGCCTGCGCCGCGTCCAGGTCGTGCTCCGGCGTCGGGAAGTAGGCGCAGGAGTACTGGCGGTCGGCATCGAGGAACAGCTTGTAGAGCTCGCCCGACAGGTCGTAGTGGTGCGCCACGTTGCGCCGCGCCCGGCCGATCGGGTTGTGCTGCATCAGGCCCCGCGCCAGCAGCTGCAGCCGGTGGCGCCAAGAGCCGTGCGGCGGCTCGACGTTGGCGATGTTATGGACGGCGATATCGATGAAGTCGCGCAGCGTGCCGTCTTCGATCGTCAGCCGGCCATCCATGTAGGCCTCGCCGACGCGCAGCTGCGGCCTCAGCGCCAGCGTCCAGGGCAGCCAGCGGTCGTGCAGGCGGACCGTCGCGTGGGGCGCGCAGCGGTCGCCGAAGCGATGCGCGCGGCCCGCGGCATCGATGACGGTCAGGTCGCCGGTTCGGATGACCCGGTCGAGGAACTTGAAGAACAGCATGGCCCCGCGGCGCCTCTCCACACGCCTGTCGCCGGTTTTCCGGCGTTGCCATATTTTAAAAGCACTTGGCGCCCCTTTCGCAAGTGGTCTGTTGGCGAATTTCAACGCAAACGGCGCAGCCCTTGCGGACCGCGCCGTTCAGCGGGATGGCGTGGGACGAGGAGAGCGTCAGGCCGGCGGCGCGGCGTCGCCCTTTTCGCTCTCTTCGGCGGCCTCGGCGGCCGGCTCATCGGCCTCCTCGGCCAGGCGCTCGACGACCTCCTCCTCGACGAGGCCCGTCGCCGCCTCGACCTCGGCCTCCGCGGAGTCGGCCATGGCCAGCGCGGCTTCGGCCGCGGCCAGTGCCGCCGCGGCGGCATCCTCCTCGGCGGCACGCTCCGCGTCGGTCACGGCGCCGCCGCGCGCCAGCTGCATCTGCGCCTCGTCGCGCGACTTGGCGACGTTGGCGGTCACGGTGGCCGCCACTTCGGGGTGCAGGGCGACGCGCACCGGGTGCAGACCCAGGGTCTTGATCGGTTTATCGAGCCGCACCTGGCGGCGCTCGATCGTCACGCCCGCCTCGGTGACGGCATCGGCGACGTCGCGCGCGGTCACCGAGCCGTAGAGCTGGCCCGTCTCGCCGGCCTGGCGGATCAGCGTGACGGCCAGGCCGTCGACTTTTTCCAGCAGCTGTTCGGCCTCGGAGCGGCGCTCCAGGTTCGCCGCCTCCAGCTGGCCGCGCTGGGCCTCGAAGCGCTTGAGGTTGTCCTTGCTGGCGCGGATCGCCTTGTTCTGCGGCAAGAGGAAATTGCGCGCATAGCCCGGCTTGACCCGGACGACATCGCCCATCTGGCCCAGCCGTTCGATGCGTTCGAGCAGGATCACTTCCATGGTGTCACCTCCAGCGCGCTACTGCACGACGTAGGGCAGGAGGGCCAGGAAGCGCGCCCGCTTGATGGCGCGCGACAGCTCACGCTGCTTCTTGGCGGACACGGCCGTGATGCGGCTCGGCACGATCTTGCCGCGCTCGGAGACATAGCGGCCCAACAGCTTGGTGTCCTTGTAGTCGATCTTCGGCGCGTTGGCGCCGGAGAACGGGCAGGTCTTCTTGCGCCGGAAGAACGGGCGGCGCGCGCCGCTGCGGCCGCCGCCGCGGCCGCCACCCTGGGGAGGCCTCATGTCTCGGTTCCTTTCTCGGTCGCCGCCTCGGCCGGAGCCTCGGCCGGCGTGTCGGCCGGGGTCTCGGCTGGGGTCTTGGCCGGCGTCTCGGCAGGTGCCTCCGATGCCTCGCTTGGCGTCGCGCTGCGCTCACCGCGTCCGCGATCCCGGTCGCGGTCGCCGCGGTCGCGATCCCGGTCGCCACGTTCCCGGTCGCCACGTTCCCGGTCGCCACGTTCCCGGTCGCCGCGGCGACCGTCGCGCGCCGACTTGTTCTGCATCTGGATCGACGGGCCTTCCTCGAGCTCGTCGAGGCGGATCGTCAGATAGCGCAGCACGTCCTCGTGGAGGCGCTGGTTGCGCTCCAGTTCCAGGACGGCGTCGGACGGCGCGTCGAGATTGAACAGGACATAGTGGCCCTTGCGGTTCTTCTTGATCCGGTAGGCCAGGTTCTTGAGGCCCCAATGCTCGCGCTTGGTGACCTTGCCGCCGTTCGTTTCGACCAGTTCGACGAAACCGTCGGTGATGCTCTCGACCTGCGCGCCGGAGACGTCCTGGCGCGCAATGAACACGTGCTCGTAATTCGGCAAGTCTTCGCTCCTTACGGTTCTTCTGCGGGCCGCCGCCGATCGTCCCGTGTCACGGGAGCGCGGCTGCACGGCCCTAGCCGGCGACCGCCGGCAAGGAGGTATGTGAGGCGCGGGAGATACACCGGGCGCCGCGCCGGCGCAAGGGGGCGTTGCGCCGCCGCCCGCGCTCGCTTATACGGGCGCGGCATTTCACGGGGGCCGTGCACCAGTCATGACGTTGGCATTCGTCTTTCCGGGCCAGGGCAGCCAGGCCGTCGGCATGGGGCAGGCGCTCTACGACGCCTTCCCCGAGGCGCGCCACGCCATGGAGGAGGTCGAGTACGCGCTAGGCCAGCACCTCAACCGGCTGATGTTCGACGGCCCCGAAGAAAAGCTGATGCTGACCGAGAACGCCCAGCCGGCGCTGATGGCCGTCAGTCTCGCCACGTTGCGCGTGCTCCAAAAGGAGGGCGGCGTCGACGTCGGCGCGACGGCGAAATACGTCGCCGGGCACAGCCTGGGGGAATACTCGGCGCTCGCCGCGGCCGGCACCTTTGCGCTCGACGACACGGCGCGGCTCCTGAAGGCGCGTGGCCAGGCGATGCAGGCGGCGGTGCCCGTCGGCGCCGGCGCCATGGCGGCGATCCTGGGGCCGTCGCTCGAGGAGGTCGAGACGCTCGTCGAGGACGCGGCCGAGGACGACGTCTGCGCCGTCGCCAACGACAACGCGCCGGGCCAGGTAGTAATCAGCGGCGACGCGGCGGCGGTCGACCGCGCGCTGGAACTGGCCGCCGAGCGCGGCGTGCGCCGCAGCATCAAGCTGCCGGTCAGCGCGCCGTTCCACTGCGCGCTGATGCAGCCGGCGGTGGACGCCATGGAGGAGGCGCTGGCTGCGTCGTCCATGCAGGCGCCCGCGCTGCCGCTGATCGCCAACGTGACGGCGGAGCCGGTCGACGAGCCCGAGCGCATCCGCGCGCTGTTGGTCACCCAGGTGACGGCGCGCGTGCGTTGGCGCGAGAGCGTCTTGCGCATGAGAGCCGACGGCGTCGAGCGGCTGGTCGAACTGGGCGCCGGCAAGGTGCTGACCGGCCTCGCGCGGCGCATCGACCGGGACCTGAGCGCGACGGCGGTCGGCACGCCGGAGGACGTCGAGGCGTTTCTCGGCAGCCTGTAGGCACGCCAAACCACAGGATCGGGGAGGACGATGTTCGATCTCAGCGGCAAGTGCGCGCTGGTCACCGGCGCCAGCGGCGGCATCGGCGGCGCCATCGCCGGCGCCCTTTCCGCGGCCGGCGCCATGGTGGCGCTCAGCGGCACGCGCGTCGAGCGCCTGGAGGAAGTCGCCGGCACGCTCGCCGGCCCGGCGCACGTCGTGCCCGCCGACCTGGGCGACCCGGCGGCGCTCGACGGTCTGGCCGGCGCCGCCCAGGCGGCGATGGGTGGGCTCGACATCCTGGTCAACAACGCCGGGCTGACCCGCGACACGCTGATGATGCGCATGAAGGACGAGGACTGGCAGACCGTGCTGGACGTCAACCTGACGGCGGCGTTCCGGCTCAGCCGCGCCGTCCTGCGCGGCATGCTGAAGCAGCGCTGGGGTCGCATCGTCGGCATCACCTCCGTCGTCGGCGTCACCGGCAACCCGGGCCAGGCCAACTACGCGGCGTCGAAGGCCGGCATGATCGGCATGACCAAGTCGCTGGCGGCCGAGGTCGCCAACCGCAACATCACGGTCAACTGCGTCGCCCCCGGTTTCATCGCCACCGCGATGACCGACGCGCTGGACGAGAAACAGCGCGAGGCGATCGTCGGCCGCGTGCCTGCGGCGCGCCTGGGCACGCCCGCGGACGTTGCCGCGGCGACCCTGTATCTCGCCAGTGAGGAGGGCGGCTACGTCACCGGCCAGACGCTGCACGTCAATGGCGGACTGGCGATGATCTGAGGCGCGCAGGCGCAAGAAGGCGGCTTGACCCGGTGCGCGCGCATGGGCTATTCGCCCGCCCTCCGGCAGTGGTCAAGCCCGGTATAGTGTGTTACCCAACGCCGCGTTTCTCCAGGCATCGAGGCGGTCTCGCGCAGCGGATCGTCGCCCTGAGCGCGGCGCGCACGTCCACCTTGGAGGGGCCCGAAGAGGCGCCCCCGGCGAAATCCTAAGGAAGCTATCCAATGAGCGATATTGCGGAGCGCGTGAAGAAGATCGTGGTCGAGCATCTCGGTGTCGACGAGGGCAAGGTGGCGGAGAACGCAAGCTTCATCGACGATCTGGGCGCCGACAGTCTCGACACCGTCGAGCTGGTCATGGCGTTCGAGGAGGAGTTCGGCTGCGAGATCCCCGACGACGCCGCGGAGAAGATCCTGACCGTCGGCGACGCCATCAAGTTCCTCGACGAGAACAGCTAAGCTGTCTCCGCTCAGGTTCGGGCAGGGCGGCACCGGCGCGATGAGGCCGGCCCAGCCGCCAGACCAGGCAGATATTTCCAAATGAGACGCGTTGTCGTCACCGGTCTCGGCCTCGTCACCCCGCTGGGGAGCGGCGTCGAGCACAACTGGCGGCGCCTGACCGCCGGCGAGTCGGGCGTGACCGGCATCCAGGCGTTCGACGTCTCGGACCTGCCGGCGAAAATCGCCGGTCTGGTGCCGCGCGGTGAATCGGGCAACGGCCACTTCAATCCCGACGACTACGTCTCGTCGAAGGAAGCGCGCCGCACCGACGACTTCATCGTCTTCGCCATCGCCGCCGCCACCGACGCCGTGCACGACGCCGACTGGCTGCCGGAGGACGAGGAGGAGCGCTGCCGCACCGGCGTGCTGATCGGCTCCGGCATCGGCGGCCTGAAGTCGATCTACGAGGGCTCGACGCTGATCAACGAGCGCGGGCCCCGCAAGCTGGGCCCGTTCTTCATCCCCTCGGCGCTGATCAACCTCGCGTCCGGCCAGTTCTCCATCAAGTTCGGCTTCAAGGGGCCGAACCACGCGGTCGTCACCGCCTGCTCGACCGGCGCCCACGCCATCGGCGACGCGGCGCGCATGATCATGCTGGACGACGCGGACGTGATGGTCGCCGGCGGGGCCGAGGCCGCGATCTGCCGTCTGGGCATCGCTGGTTTCGCCTCGGCGCGGGCGCTGTCGACGTCCTACAACGACACGCCGGAGCAGGCCTCCCGTCCCTGGGACAAGGGCCGCGACGGCTTCGTCATGGGCGAGGGCGCGGGGGCCGTGGTGCTGGAGGAGTTCGAGCACGCCAAGGCGCGCGGCGCCCACATCTACGGCGAGCTGATCGGCTACGGCATGTCCGGCGACGCCTATCACATCACCGCCCCGGCGGAGGACGGCGACGGCGCCTTCCGCGCTATGTCGGCGGCGCTGAAGCGTGCCGACGTTGCGGTCGAGGACGTCGACTACATCAACGCCCATGGCACCTCGACGCCGCTGGGCGACGAGATCGAGCTGGGCGCCGTCAAGCGCCTATTCGGCGACCACGCCTACGCGCTCTCGATGTCGTCGACCAAGTCGGCGATCGGCCACCTGCTGGGCGCCGCCGGCGCGGTCGAGGCGATCTACACGCTGCTCGCCATCGAGCACGGCGTCCTGCCGCCGACGCTCAACCTCGACGATCCGTCGGAGGGCTGCGACATCGACCTGGTGCCGCACGAGTCGAAGGCGCGCCCGGTGCGCGTGGCGCTGTCGAACTCGTTCGGCTTCGGCGGGACGAACGCCTCGCTGGTGTTCTCAGAGGCGCCCTAAGCGGCCCACCCCATGGGCCCGAGCGACGAATCAGCCGACGGCCACGAGCCGGCGCCCGCCACCCCAAGACGACGCGGCGGCCTCGGCCGCCTGCTCGGCTGGTCGGCGCTGCTGCTGCTGGCCGCGCTGACGATCGTCGCCGGCACCGCGCTCTACGTGCAGGCCGCGCTCGACCGCCCGGGGCCGCTCGGCGAAGACCGCGCCGTGGTGATTCCGCGCGGCGCCAGCGTCGTCACCATCGCCGACCTGTTGGCGGACGAAGGCGTCATCGCCGATCCGCTGCTGTTCCGCCTGGGCGGGCGCCTGCTCGCGCGCGAGCGGCCGCTGCGCGCCGGTGAGTTCGCCTTCGCCGCCAGCATCAGCACACTGGACGCGATCCGCCACTTGCAGGACGGCGCCACCGTCGTGCGGCGCCTGACGGTCCCCGAGGGGCTGACGACGCCCGAGGTCCTGGCGTTGGTCGCCGCGGCGCCGGGGCTCGACGGCGAGGTGCCGACCGTGCCGGGCGAGGGGCTGCTCCTGCCGGAGACCTACCACTACGCCTGGGGCGACGACCGCGCCGAGATCGTCACGCGCATGCGCGACGCCATGGTCGCGGCGCTGGCCGAGCTGTGGCCCGGACGTGCGCCCGACCTGCCGTTCGCGACGCCCGATGCCGCGCTGACGCTCGCCTCGATCGTCGAGAGGGAGACCGCGGTCGCGGCCGAACGCCCGCGCATCGCCGCGGTCTTCGTCAACCGCCTGGAGCGCGGCATGCGGCTGCAGTCCGATCCCACAGTGGCTTTTGCGCTCTCGGACGGCGCGCCGCTCGACCGGCCGCTCACGCGCGCCGACCTCAAGGTCGAGCACCCCTACAACACCTACGTCGTCAAGGGCCTGCCGCCGGGCCCCATCGCCAACCCCGGCCGCGCGAGTCTGGCCGCGGTGCTCAACCCGGCGGACAGCGACGAGCTCTACTTCGTCGCCGACGGCAGCGGCGGCCACGCGTTTGCGCGCACCCTCGAAGAGCACAACCGCAACGTCGCCAAATGGCGCAAGGTGCAGCGGGAAAGGAACGGGGGCTGACTCACCCCTTCGCCGGCAGCCGGCCGATCACGGCGTCGCTGAGGCCCGGCGGCAGGGTGCCGAGCAGCCACGCCGTGGCGTAGAGCGGCCAGGGGAAGGCGATGCGGCCGCGGTTCTTCGCCAACCCCCGGCGGATGGTGCGCGCCGCGCGGGGCGCGTCGACCCTCAGCGGCATCGGGTACGGGTTCACGTCGGTCATCGGCGTGCGCACGAAGCCGGGGCAGATCGCCGAGACCTCTATGCCGTCGCGCGCGTGGGCCGTACGCAGCGCTTCGGCGTAGCTCTTCACCGCCGCCTTCGAGGCGCAGTAGGCCGGCGCGCCACCGAAGCCGCGGAAGGCCGCGAGGCTCGACATCAGCGCGATCTGGCCGCGCGGGTTCGCGTTCGGCCGCCGCAGCATGATCTCCAGCGCCGGCTGCACCGTGTTGACGACGCCGTCGACGTTGATGGCGAAGATGCGCCGGGCCTGGTCGGCGCTCTCGCCGCCGTGCCCGGTGCCGGCGGAGACGCCGGCGTTGGCGATCACGAGGTCCAGCGGCGCCGCGTCATCGGCCAGGCCGATCCAGTCGGCCAGCGCCTCCCGGTCGAGCACGTCGGCGACGTGCAGTTCCGCGTCGGCGCCCTTGGCGCGGCAGGCGGACTCGATGTCCTCGAGGCGCTGCAGGTCGCGCCCGCCGAGCCACAGATGCACGCCGGGCGCGGCGTATTCCTGCGCCAGCGCGGCGCCGATGCCGCTCGACGCGCCGGTGATCAGGATGCTCTTGGGCTCGCGCATCGTGCGATGATAGCGGGCGATGCGGTACGACACCTACGACCCGCTCAACGTTCTAAAGCCGGTCGCACAAGACATCTGGATCGTCGACGGACCGACCATCCGTTTCGGCTTTTTCGGCATCCGCCTGCCGTTCCCGACGCGCACGACGCTGATCCGACTCAAGTCTGGCGACCTGTTCGTGCACTCGCCGGGGCACATGACCGAGGACCTGCGCGCCGACGTGAACGGCCTTGGCCGCGTCGCCCACCTGATCGCGCCCAACCGCATCCACTACTGGTGGGTCGGCTCCTGGGCCGCGGCCTACCCGGACGCGCTCGCCTACGCCGCGCCGAAGGTCCGCGAGCGCGCGGCGCCCCACGGTATCGCCTTCGACCGCGACCTCGGCGACGAGCCCGATCCGGCTTGGGCCGGCGAGATCGACCAGGTTGCAGTCGCCGGCAGCTTCCTGACCGAGATCGTGTTCTTCCACCGCGCCACGCGCACGCTGATCCTGACCGACCTGGTCCAGAACTACGAGGCGCCACGCCTGCACGGGCCGATCCTGCGCTTCCTGGCGCGGCGCATTGGTGTGGTCGATCCCGACGGCACCATGCCCGTCGATCTGCGCGCGACTTTCCGCGGCCGCCGCGCCGAGGTGCGCGCCGCGGTGCGCCAGATGATCGCCTGGGCGCCGGAGCGCGTGATCCTGGCGCACGGCCGCTGGTACACCGAAAACGGTGTTGCTGAACTCCGGCGGGCCTTCCGGTGGGTGGGGGACCTCTAGCCGCGCGGCGTGGCCGCGGGCTATAAGTCCGCACCCCACAGACACGACTCCGCCCTCGCATGACGCTCGCCAGCATGACCGGTTTCGCCCGCGCCGCCGCGCAGGACGACGGCGCCGCCTGGACCTGGGAGGTGAAGAGCGTCAACGGCAAGGGCCTCGACGTACGCTGCCGTGTGCCGCCGGGCCTCGACGCGCTGGAACCGATCGCCCGCGCCGCCGTCGCCGAGCGCTTCGCGCGCGGCAACTTCGCCGTCAATCTGGGCCTGCAGCGCGTCGCGGCGGCGGCGGACTATCGGGTCAACCGCGACCTGCTGGCGCAGGTGCTGGCGCTCAAGGCCGAGCTGGGCGACGCCGTCGCCGAGGGGCCGCCGCGCCTTGCCGAACTGTTGGCAATCCGCGGCCTTGTCGAGCCCGCCGACGAGGAGGAGACGGAAGACGCCGTCGCGGCGCGCCGCGCGGCGATGGTCGCGTCCCTCGCCGAGGCGCTCGACGCGCTGGCCGAGATGCGCGTGACGGAGGGCGGCCGCCTGTCGGGCGTGCTCAACCGCCAGCTCGACGAGATCGCCGATCTGACCGAGCGCGCGGCCACCAGTGCCGCGGCGCAGCCCGAGGCGCTGCGCGCGCGTCTCGCCGAGCTGATGCGCGAGCTCATGGAGACCGAGCCGGCGCTGCCGGAAGAGCGGCTGGCGCAGGAGGCGGCGCTCTTGGTCGGCAAGGCCGACGTGCGCGAGGAACTGGACCGCCTGGTCGCCCACGAGGCGGCGGCGCGGGCGCTGCTGGAGGAGGGCGGTGCGGTCGGCCGCCGGCTCGACTTCCTCTGCCAGGAGCTCAACCGTGAGGCCAACACGCTGTGCTCGAAGGCGGCCGACGTGGAGCTGACGCGCATCGGCCTGTCGCTGAAGGCGGCGATCGAGCAGTTCCGCGAGCAGGTGCAGAACATTGAGTGAGACAATCGGCGACGTCGACGCCGCAGGCGAGCCCCACGACATCGGCCGGCGCGGACTGATGCTGGTGCTGTCGTCGCCGTCAGGCGCCGGCAAGACGTCGATCTCGCGTGCGCTGTTGGAGCGCGACGGCGGGCTCGAGCTCTCGATCTCGGTGACGACGCGGCCACGGCGGCCAGGCGAGGCGCACGGCGAGGACTACGTCTTCCTCGACGCGACCGAGTTCAACCTGATGGTCAACCGCCGCGAGCTTTTGGAGCACGCCAAAGTCTTCGACCACTACTACGGCACGCCGCGCGGCCCGGTCGAGGCGGCGCTGGCCGCCGGTCGCGACGTCCTGTTCGACATCGACTGGCAGGGCACGCAGCAGCTCGCGGAATCGGCGCGCGCCGACCTCGTCAGCGTGTTCATCCTGCCGCCCTCGATGACCGAACTGGATCGCCGGCTGCACACCCGCGCCCAAGACTCCGACGCGGTGATCGCCCAGCGCATGGCCAAGGCGGCCGACGAGATGACCCACTGGGACGCCTACGACTACGTCGTCGTCAACACCGACTTCGCCGACAGCGTCGCAAAAGTGGAGGCGATCCTGCAGGCCGAGCGCCTCAAGCGCGTGCGCCAGATCGGCCTCGCGAACTTCGTGACGCGGCTGCGCCAGGGCTACTAGCGGCAAGATGACCCCGGACCAGGAGCCCCTGTTCCGCGACGCGCTCGACCTGCTGGCGAAAAAGCTGGCGGAGGACGAGGCGACGCTCGGCGTCATGTTCCCCTACGTGACCGCGCCGGACGGGTCCTGGAAGACGCTGCCGGCGTCGCTCTCGGCGGGCTATGCCGGTGAGGCTTGGAGCCACGGCAACTGGTTCTGCGGTTTTTGGGTGGGGTTGCACTTGATCGCCCACGTCTACACGGGCGACGACCGCCACTTGACTTGGGCGCGCGAGCGCATGCGCCTCGTCTCCCCCCGGGCGGCCGACCCGAACACCCACGACATCGGCTTCATCTTCGAGAGCTCCGCGATCCCGGGGTTTTACCTCACCGGGGAGGCGTGGCTTGCCGACGCCGCTGTCGAGGCGGCGGGTCGGCTGCGCGCGCGGCTGGTGACGACGCCGCGCGGCGCCTACATCGCGTCGTGGGGGCCGCTCGACGATCCGCGCGGGCGGGCCAGCTCCGCCATCGACACCATGGCCAACCTGCCGCTCTTGTACTGGGCGGCCGGGCACACCGGCGACGCCAGCTTCCGCCTCTGCGGGCAGGCGCACGCCGACATGACCGCCGGTGCCTTCATCCGCGACGATCACAGCACCTACCACGCGGTCGAGTACGACGCTGCCACGGGTGAGCGCCGTCGCAGCTTCACCTTCCAGGGCTACGCCGACGAGTCGTGCTGGTCGCGTGGCCAGGCCTGGGCGGTCTACGGCTATGCGGCGACCGCCGGTGCGACCGGCGTCGCCGGCTATCTCGAACGCGCCGAGCGGCTGGCGCAGGCCTATCTCGCGCGGCTGGGCGACGACACGGTGCCGCCCTGGGACTTCGACGACCCGGCGGTCGATGCGCCGCGGGACTCCGCCGCGGCCGCCGTGGTCGCCGCGGCGTTCCTGGATATGGGCGCGCTGCACCCTGACGCGGCGGCGGGAGCGGCCTGGCGGGAGCGGGGCCTCGCGATGCTGGCGGACCTGTGCCGAACCACCCTGGCGCGCGAGCCCGCGCACCGCGGCCTCTTGCGCCATTCCTGCTACTCCAAGCCGCACGACGAAGGCGTCGACAGCGCGACGCTGTTCGGCGATTGGTTTTTCGCCGCGGCAATGGCCGACGTGCTGTATCCCGGCCGGCTGCGGCCGCGGCTCGCCAGCCTTACGTGACCGGCCGGTCGGCGCGCTTCAGTTCCGCGAGGTTGTCGCGCAGGTGGTGCGCCGCGCGCAGCGCCAGCGCGCATATCGTAGTCGTCGGGTTCGACGCGCCGCCGGTGGGCATCGAGCTGCCGTCGACGACATAGAGGTTCGGCACGTCCCAGCTCTGGTGCCACTTCGTGGTGACAGAGTCCGCCGGATCGTCGCCCATGCGGCAGGTGCCCATCAGGTGCCAGGCCCGCGTCTTGTAGACGTCGGAGTCCATGTAGTCGTTGACCACCAGGTCGAAGGCGCCGAGTGCGGCGGCAAACTCGCGCAGGCGCTCGCCGGCATACCCCATCATGCGCCGGTCGTTCTCGTGCGGGTGATACCTGACGTGCGGCGCCGGCAGGCCGTCGGCGTCGACGACGTCGTCCGAGAGGGTGACGCGGTTGTCCGGCTGCGGCAGGTCGTCGCCCATGGCGAAGGCGCAGAAGCCATGGCCGAAATGCCGCTGGAACCAGGCCGCGTGGCCGTCGCCCCAGGGCGCCACCTTGCTGTTGTAGAACGAGCCGAGCGTGGCCGAGCCGGCGCCGCTGGAGCGCACCACCAGAATGTTGAAGCCGTTGACGAAGCCACGCATCGGGTCGGTCTCGGAGAACTCGCGCGACAGCAGTGCGCCCGTCGGCCCCATGTGCGACTGGATCGGCGCGTCGATCCAGATCTCCGACGCCACCAGGGTGTGGTGCATCAGGTTGCGGCCGACCTGGTCGCTGCCGTTGGCGAGGCCGTTGGGGAATCGCCCGCTGCAAGACATCAGCAGCAGCCGCGGCGTGCCGACGCCGTTGCAGGCGACGACGACGAGGCCGGCGGGTTTGTGCCGCCGCTCGCCCGACGCCCGGTCGACATAGGCGACGCCCGTCGCGCGCCCGGCGCCGTCGACCGTGATCTCCTGCACCCGCGACAGCGGCCGCAAGGCCGCGCCGGCCTTCAGCGCGTGCGGCCACAGGGCGGTCGAGGCGTCCATCATCGCCGCGCGCGGGCAGCCCGACGGGCAGTTCGAGCAATTGTTGCAGGCCGGCCGGCCGTCGTAGGGCCGGGAATTGATGGCGCAGGGCGTCGGCCACCAGTGCCAGCCCAGCCGGTCGAAGCCTTGCGTCACCGCCGGGCCGAACGGCCGGAACGGCAAGGGCGGCATGGGGTAGTCGGACATCGGCGGCATCGCTGGATCGCCGGCCAGGCTGCTGACGCCCAGCAGGCGGTCGCTGAGGTCGTAGAACGGCGCCAGGTCTTCGTAGGTCAACGGCCAGTCGGGGGCCAGGCCGTGCTCGGTACCCTTGCGGAACTCCGACGGCTTCAGGCGCGGCCACTGCGCCGTGTAGACGTTGGTCGAGCCACCGACGGCGTTCCACATCAGCGGGTCGTCGGTCGCGGACTGGACCGGGTAGTCGTGCGCGCCGCCGCGCGTATTGGGGTCGGGGCTCCAGCGGTTCAACCGCTGCCATTCCCAGTCCTCGAGGCTGTGCGGGTGGTCGGCCGGGCGGGTCCAGTCGCCCTGCTCCAGGCACACCACCGAGGCCCCCGCTTCTGCCAGGATCAGGCTGACAATTGCGCCCGACGGGCCGGAGCCGACCACGACGACGTCGACCGGGTCAGTCATCGGCCAGGCCCGCCGGACGTGGAATCGGGGTGATCGCCGACGTCTCGACGTAGCCGCCGCGGGCGTGCCCCGGCGCGTCCTTCGCGGCATCGAACGCCGGCAGGCCGTAGCCGCCCGGCAGCGGCGTGTCGTTGTAGGGCGTGCCCTGGGCGCGTATTACCGCCGCCACGGCGGGGCGCTGGTAGTAGCTGAGATACGTTGTGGTCAGGAGGGCGGCGAAGCGGTCCGGATCGTCGCGTTCGAGCTGGCCGACGGCGTCGACTCGCCGCGACGCATCGAGTTCTGAGAACCCCTCGCCGAGCGCGGCGGTGATGCGCGTGCGTTCCGCATCGTCGAGCCGTTCGAGCACGAGTTCGTGGGTATCGACGGACGACGCCGGCGGGAAGTCGCCGTCGCCGGGGAGCAGCGTGTCGACCAGGGCCGCGATCGTGCGCTCTGCGGCGCTCACGGCGTCACCGCGTTGGGCACCCACTTCAGCAGCCCCGTGGCCACCGCGACGGTCTCGCCGCGCTGATTGGTGACGGCGATGTCGGCGGTGGTGCGCAGGCGATCCAGGTCGATGGTGGCGATGGTGTAGGTCACCGTGATGGTGTCGCCGAAGAACACCGGGCTGGTGAAGCGGACGCGGTCGTAGCCGAGCGCCACCGGCGTTGCGTCCATGCCCCGCGCGCGACAGCGCTCGATCAGCCGGGTCGACGTGGTCGACATGAAGCCGACCAAAAGCGCGCCGTGGGCGATGCGCTGGGCGAACGGCGTGCCGGCCATGTACGCCTCGTCGACGTGGTTCGCCGCGAAGTCGCCGGTGATGCCCGCGAACAGGTAGACGTCGCTCTCCGCCACGGTTTTGGAAAAGACGACTTGCTCGCCAATCGCGACGGGGACGGCATCGCTCATGACGGAATCGCGTCGGGCAGGCCGATGGCGCCGGCCTCGGCCAGCGCGGCGATCGCCGCGTCGTCGTGGCCCAGCTCGCGCAGCACCTCCGCCGTCTGCGCGCCCAGCGGCTGCGGCGGCAGGCCGGTGTCGGGCCGCGCGCCGTCGTACGCCACCGGATGGCGCACCAGGGTCACCGGTGCGCCCGTCGCGCCCTCGACCGTCGCCAGCGACCCGTTGTGCCGCACCTGGGGATGGTCGATCACCTCCGCATAGCCGTTGACCGGCGCATGCCAGATGCCCTTGGCGGTGAGGGCCTCCAGCCAGTGCGCCGTCGGCTCGGCGGCGACGGCATCGGCGACCAGCGCCGCCAGCTCGTCGCGGCCATCGAAGCCGCCGTTGCCGGCGACGCGCGTCACCTCCGGGCGCCCCAAGGCGTCGGCGAGCGCGCCCAGGTCGCACAGCGAGATCGCGATGTGCCCGTCGGCGGTCGGGTAGACGCCGTACGGCGCCGGGTAGTGCCAGCCGGCGATCCAGCGCGGCGCCCGCTCGTCCTCCGTGCCGCTGCCGTTCGTGTAGGCCGTCAGGGACTCGGTCTGCAGGTGCAGGGCCGCCGACAGCAGGTCGACGTCGACGCGCCCGCCTTCGCCCGTGCGTTCGCGCCGCAGCAGCGCCGCGAGGATGCCCATGGCCAGCAGCGCGGCGCCGTGGTGGTCGACGGCCGAGACGCCGACCGGCCGCGCCCGGTCCTCACGGTTCCCGGTGACGGCGGCGAGGCCGGAGACCGCCTGGATCAGCAGGTCCTGACCCGGTTCTTCCGCGCACGGCCCGTCGCGGCCGTAACCGGTGGCGGAGGCGTAGATGACCTTCGGATTGCGCGCCCGCACCGCGTCGTAGCCCAGCCCCAGCTTCTCGATGACGCCGGGGCGGAAGTTCTCGCCGACCACGTCGGCACCGGCTGCGAGATCGAGCGCGATGGCGCGGCCCTGCGGGTCCTTCAGGTTGAGCGCGACGCTGCGCTTGCCGCGGTTGGCGCACAGGTGGAAGGCGGACTGGCCGTCGACCCAGACGTCGCCGCCGGCCCAATGGCGCTGGAAGGCGCCCTCGATCGACTCCACCGCGATCACGTCGGCGCCCATGTCCGCCAGCGCCTGCATGGCCAGCGGACCCAGGAGAAAATGATTGAAACTGACGACGCGCACGCCGCTGAGAAGGTCCATGCCCCCAAGCCTCAATAGCGAGGCGCGATTTTAGGCAGGCGGCGCTGACGGTGAAAAGCGGAACGGAGGCGTGGGTGCCGCCTAGGCCCGCCGCACCGCGGCCGTCAGCAGACCGGCGCCGATCAGGAAACTGCCGCCGATGCGGTTGACGAGGCGCAGGGTCGAAGGCCTGCGGAAGCGCGCGCGCATGGTGCCGGCCATCAGCGCCCACAGCGCCGCGTTCGCGGTGCCCAGCGCGACGAACGTGGCGACGAGGATCGCGAACTGGGGCAGCAGCGGTGCCGCGGGCTCGACGAACTGCGGCACGAACGCGACGAAGAAGACGATGCCCTTTGGGTTGAGCGCGGTCACGACGAACGCGCTCCAGAACATGCGGCGGTGGGGCACGTCGATGGCCAGGCCGGCGACGTCGGCCGGCGCCGGCTTGGCGCGCCACAACTGGACGCCGAGCCAGACCAGGTAGGCGGCGCCGCACAGCTTCAGCGCCGTGAACAGCGTCGCCGAGGCGGCGAGCACCGCGCCGGCGCCCGCGAGCGACAGCGTCATCGCGGTGAAGTCGCCCAGCGCCACGCCGGGCACGGTCGCCCAGCCGGAGGCGCGGCCGCGGCCCAGGGCATAGCTGACCACCAGCATCACCGTCGGCCCGGGAATGGCGAGCAGCGCCGTGCTGGCCAGCGCGAAGGCGATCCAGAGTTCGAACGACATGGCGCTACTGAACGCACAGGCGAATGCCCGGCGCAAGGCGCGGCTACGCCGCGTCGAGGGCCCGGGCCAGGGCGCAAAACTGTGCCACCGTCAGTTCCTCCGCGCGCGCGGTCGCCGGCACGCCGGCGGCGTCAAGCAGCGCCGTACCACCGAGTGGCTTCAGGCTCGAGCGTAGCATCTTGCGTCGCTGGCCGAACGCCGCGGCGGTCACGCGCTCGAGGGTTGCGAAGTTTGCGGGTGCCAGTGGCGCGGCGCGGGGCACCAGCCGCACGACCGTCGAGACCACCTTGGGCGGCGGCGTGAAGGCGGCGCGCGCCACGTCGAAGGCGAGCGTGACGTCACACAGCCACTGGGTGATCACCGACAGCCGGCCATAGGCCTTCGTGCGCGGCACGGCGGCGAGGCGCTCCGCGACCTCGCGCTGGAACATCAGGGTGAGGCCGGCGTAGGCGCCCGAATTCGCCAGGTCGCCGAGCCAGCGCAGCAGCAGCGGCGTCGCCACGTTGTAGGGCAGGTTGGCGACAACATGGCGCGGCGCGGGGCCCAGGGCCGGGGCGTCGACTTCGAGCGCGTCGCCTTCGACGACCGTCAGGCGGCCGGGGTAGGCAGCGGCCAGTTCCTCGAGCGCGGCGAGGCAGCGGGCGTCGCGCTCGATGGCGATCACTTCGCGTGCGGGCGTGGCCAGCAGCGCCCGGGTCAGCGCGCCGGCGCCGGGGCCGACCTCGATGACCGTGGCGCCCGTCAGGTCGCCGGCGGCCGCAGCGATACGCGCCGTCAGGTTGAGGTCGTTGAGGAAGTGCTGGCCGAGGGACTTGCGCGCGGCGAGGCCGTGCCGCGCCAGCACCTCGCGCATCGGCGGCAGGTCGGGCGCGGCGGGCTCAGGCAACGGCGCGGTCGGTCGCGGCACGGCGCCGGGCTAGTTCGGCGGCGAGCTTCAGCGCCGCGATCAGGCTTGCCGGGTCGGCGCGGCCGGTGCCGGCGATGTCGAGCGCGGTGCCGTGGTCGGGCGAGGTGCGCACGAAGGGCAGGCCCAGGGTGACGTTGACGCCGTGGCGGAAGTCGACGGTCTTGAGCGGGATCAGCGCCTGATCGTGGTACATGCACAGGACCGCGTCGTAGGCCGCGCGCGCGTCCGCGTGGAACAGCGTGTCGGCCGGGTAGGGGCCGCTGGCGTCGATGCCCACGGCCTTCAGTGCCGCGACCGCGGGCGCAATCACCTCGATCTCCTCGCGGCCCAGCGCGCCGTCCTCGCCCGCGTGCGGGTTGAGCCCGGCGACCGCGAGGCGCGGCGCGGCGACGCCGAAATCCTGCGTGAGCGCCGCCGCGGCGATGCGGCCGCACGTCACGATCCTATTCGTGTCCAAGGCACCGATGGCGTCAGCCAGCGCCAGGTGCACCGTCACCGGCACGACGCGCAACGACGGCACCGCCAACATCATCACCGGGGTCCCGCCGCCGGCCAGCTCGGCCAGCAGCTCGGTGTGGCCTGGGTGCGCAAAGCCGGCGTCGTAGAGCGCCTTCTTGTGGATCGGGTTTGTCACCACCGCGGCGGCCTCGCCGCCTTGCGTCAGCGCGACGGCCTGGCGGATCGTCCCGAGCACCGCCGGCGCGTTGGCCGGGTCGGGCCGGCCCGGCACGACCGGGGCCGGCAAGACCTGGCGCAGCACCGGCAGCGCCGTCGGCCACGTGTCGATCGCCGCTGCGGCGCGCGCAACTTCGGCGACGGGCACTGCGAGCCCAAGGCGGTCGGCGAGAACGGCCAGCCCGTCCGGGTCGTCGAGGGCGACGAACGGCGGTACCTCGGCGTCCCGCGCCAGCCAGGCCTTGAGCGCCAGTTCGCCGCCGACGCCGGCCGGCTCGCCCATGGTCAGCGCCAGCGGCGCGGCCGGTGCCATCCCTACACGCGGACGTCGACGTACGCCGCGCGGCGCAAATCCCGCAAATACCGCCGCGACAGCATGTCCAGGCGCTCGCGGCCGATCTGATTGGCGATCTCGTCGCGCTTCGGCTGGTTGGTGTCGTCGCCGCGCTCGCAGACCATGATCAGCTGGATGCCGACCGGCGTGCGGATCGGTGCGCTAACCTGATTGGCCTCCAGCCCGGCGACGGCATTGCGCAGCGTATCGTTCAGGTCGCCGATACGGATTTGCGCCGGCTCGGGCGCCTGGGGCGAGCCCAGGTCGGTGGCGAATCCGGCGAAGTCGTCGCAGGTCTCCGACACCTCGCCGATCTGCACCGCCAGGTCGACCTGGCTCGCGACCTCGGCCTCAGCCGCGTCGGCGGCGACCGACAGGTTGAGCAGGCGCAGCGACAGCTCCAGATCATCGGCGCCGGGGGCCTGGACCTGCCGCTTGTCGAGCAGCCGGTAGATGACCACGCTGTCCGGCGTGGCGATCGGCTCGCTCAATTCGCCGGGCTGCAGCGCCGCCAGCGCCTGGTCGATTTCCTCGTCCAGCTGGCCGGCCTGGACCCAGCCCAGATCGCCGCCCACCGCGGCCGTGGCGCTCTGGGAGAACTGCGTCGCCATGGCCTCGAAGCGCGCGCCGCTGCGCAGCTCGGCCAAGAGCCGCGTGGCCAGCGCGTTGGCCTGCTCCTCGCCGTCGGGCCCCTCGATGGCCAGCACGATCTCGGCGACGCGGTACTGGGCGCCGCCCTGGTTCGTTTCGATGCGCGACAGGACGGCGTCGATCTCCTCCTCGCCGATCTCGATCGTCGGTATGACACGCTGACGCAACAGCTTGTCCCACACCAGATCGGCGCGGATGCGGTCCTCCATCGCGCGTTTGCTGATGCCGGCGTCCTCGACGTAGTCGAGGAACCGGCCCTCCGGCACGTTGTTCTGCTGCTCCAGCGAGCGGAAGGCGCGGTCCAGCTCGGCCTGGGTGACGCGGACATTGAGCCGCGCTGCCTCCTGCGTCCTGAGCTTCTCCTCGATCAGCGTGCGCAGCGCCTGCGGCGCCAGCCGCCGGGCCTGTTCCGCGGAGTTGTCGAGCCCGGAGGAGAAAACCAGCATGCGGATGCGCTGCCGCACGTCGAACAGCGAGATGACGTCGTCGTTGACGACGGCGGCGATGCGCTCGACCTGCTGCGCGCCGGCGGGCGCCACGGCCGCCATGGCCAGCAGGGCGCCGCAGCAGGCGGCGGCGAGGCGCGAGCGGACTGTTCGTCTCAACAGGGGCATGACACGACACCATGACGACGCGGCACCGCGGCGCCGCTGAGCGGGCTACAGCACCTGCTGCCTGACTTCGCCCAGGTGCTTGAATACCAGCCGGAAGAATACCGAATCCGTCGGCTCGATGTCCTGGTTCTGGAAGAACGAACGCCCGAAGTCGATCCCGGCCGTCAAGCATTCGTCCGCGTACGCCACAGAAGCGCCCCAGGACAGGGACTCGCTGTTCTCCAGGTCGCGCCGGTAGTTGCCGGCGACGCTCCAGAAGTCGGTGAGCTGGGACCTCAGCGTGCTGTTGATCTCTTCGCGGCCGCCGAAATTCAGGTCGGAATTGGCGTCGAAGAATACGTAGTCGACGGAGAGGTTGAGGGCCCGGGGTCCGACCTTGCCCTCCAGCTCGCTACGGTTGGCCTGGATGTCGTCTTTGTCGATGCGGGTGCGCCAGACGGCATCGACATATTTGCCGGGCGTCACTGTGACGCGGCCGACGACGTCCGAGAAATTGTCGCGCAGGCCGGTGCCGGGGGCGAATGTCTCGTCGGGCCGGAAGCGGTACGATTGGCCGATGAACAGGTTGGTGCTACCGCCGCCCAGGCCATAGACACCGGCGCGCAGGCCGTAGTCGACGCGCGAGCCGCCCTCGACGCGGTCGCGCCCCGGGAAGCGGCTGGCGTTGAACAGGTTCGTGTCGGTCAGGTCGACCGTCAGGCTGTCCTCGTTGGGAATGTCGTCGTTGTTGCCGCCGTTGGGCGCCAGCACCAGCTGGGCGAGCGGCTCAATGATCTGCCGCGTGCGACCGCTGGCGCGCATCAGCGGGTAGCGCACCTCGGCCAGGGCCTGGGGGAAGACGCGGCCGCG
>Ga0049108_10000155_pt1 | contig 23675 bp, 21 predicted proteins | sample WorMetilPIANOSA2_FD_60020 | JGI IMG/M metagenome (GOLD analysis project Ga0049108, IMG submission 60020) | Marine gutless worms symbiont microbial communities from Max Planck institute for Marine Microbiology, Germany - Olavius ilvae PIANOSA.2 | ecosystem: Host-associated > Annelida > Digestive... | reverse complement strand
CGTAGGAGTCTGGGCCGTGTCTCAGTCCCAGTGTGGCTGATCATCCTCTCAAACCAGCTACCGATCGCAGCCTTGGTAGGCCATTACCCTACCAACAAGCTAATCGGACGCGGGCCCATCCTTGGGCGATGAATCTTTCCCCCGCAGGGCGTATACGGTATTAGCCGCCGTTTCCAGCGGTTGTTCCGTACCCCAGGGTAGGTTCCCACGTGTTACTCACCCGTGCGCCAGTGTCCACCGGACCGAAGTCCGGCTTCTCCTTCGACTTGCATGTGTTAGGCCTGCCGCCAGCGTTCGCTCTGAGCCAGGATCAAACTCTTAGGTTTGATCTCCCCGGACCTTGAAGCCGAAGCTCTTGGGACCGGGTCGTCTTCAACGGACGCTCGCTACGACATTACATCGTACGTACGTGTGACGGATGCGCATCGTAGCGTTTAGCGTCTGTCTCAAGACGCATGCCGCCGCCTGCGCATCCCTTCCGAGTATTCACTTGTCAAACAGCGTGCGCCGCCTCAGGCGACACAATCCGCCGGGCTGCAGACTAGCGTCCGCCCCGCGTCGGGAGGCCGGGTTGTACGCGCGACCCCGCGAGGGTGTCAAACGCTTTTTTGCCCGGCCGAAGCCCCGAGTATAGGGCGATCCGCGGCCGCAGTTCAAACACGACCGACGACCGCATACGGTGCGGTTGCGGGCGTGTTTGCTGTGGACGGAACCGACCCGCCAAGGCGCGTCGGCAAGGTTTATATGGCGGATTCACGACCCGATTGCCAGGGGAAAATCCGCCCGCCACGCATCTTTTGTGCCACACGACCGCGGCCGCGCGGTTGAGCCGGATCAATGCCCCCGCGGCGCGGGCTGCGGATCATGTGGCTTGGCGCGCCGCGGCCGTGGCCGCGCGGGTGTGCCGTGGCCGGCGACAAGAGGAGTCCAAGGAGTGGTTGAGCTGGCGGATCAGGCGGGAACTGGTGACGCCCCTGCGGTTGCGGAGGCGCCGGCGGGCCCCCGTAGCGGCACCCGCGCCAGCCCCATCGACCGCCACGTCAGCCAGCGAATCCGCGAGCGGCGGGTCCTGACCGGTCAGACGCGCCAGCAGATGGCCGACCTCATCGGCGTCACCTACCAGCAGTTCCACAAGTACGAGCACGGCATGAACCGCCTGTCGGTCGGCCGCCTCTACGACATCGCCCGCGCGCTGGAGACGCCCGTCAGCTACTTCTTCGAGGGCCTCGAGAAGCCCCAGGACAAGGACGCCATCAAGCGCCAGCGCATGTGTCTCGAGCTGGCCCGGAACTTCTCCGCCATCCGCAACGAGCGCTGCCAGGAGGCGCTGAGCCAGCTCGCCCGCGCCCTGGTCGGCGACGAGCAGACCCCCGCCGGCCCCGACTCGGACCGGGCCTAGAGTCCGGTCAGCGCACGCAGCTCGCTCGTCACGCCTGGCGCCGCGGCGGCCAGCGCGCCGCCCTGCATCAGCCCGTCGCCGGCCAGGAAGTCGTTGCTCCAGCCGCCGGCCTCCTCGACCAGCACGATGCCGGCCAGGCAGTCCCAGGAATTGATGTGCGGCTCGTAGTAGCCGATCAGCCGTCCGGCCGCGACGTAGGCCAGCGACAGCGCGCCCGAGCCGATGCGGTGGAACATGCCGCCCGCGCTCAGCAGCCGCTCCATGAACGGCACCACGTCCGCCGGAGTGCTGCGCGTCGAATAGCCGACACCCAGCATGCCGTCGGCGAGCGAGGTCGGGGCGCTGATCTCGAGCGGCGCGCCGTTGAGGCGTGCGCCGCCGCCGGTGCGTCCCGCGTAGGTCTCGTCGGCGTTGGGATCGCGGACCACGCCCACCACCGCCCGGCCGTCGACGACGCAGGCGATGGAGACGCACCACAGCGGCATGCCGGAGAGGAAACAGGCGGTGCCGTCGATCGGGTCGACGACCCAGATCGCCGGTGCCGCGGCCATCGCCGCCGGGTCGCCGCCGGCTTCTTCGCCGAGGATCGCGTCGTCGGGGAAGCGCGCGGTGAGTTCCTCGCGGATCAGCGTCTCGACGGCGCGGTCGGCGACGCTGACCACGTCCTGCAGCCCCTTGCGCTCGATCGCCAGCGACGCCCGGTCGGCGAAGTAGCGCAGGCCCAGATCGCCTGCGTGGCGCGCCACCTCGGTCGCCGCGGCGAGCCGCACGTCCAGTTCGACCGCGTCCATCCCCCTGCCCTCCAAATACGGCGGTCCTGACGGCACCGGGCCGGCGCCCCTTTGGGGGTCGCCGGCCCTCGTTTGCCAGTCCTCCCTGGCCCTCGGGTTCGTCCCGATGGCGCGCAGGGTGACCCTGTCCGGCGCCGCGATGCAAGCCTGATGCACGGCCTGCGGCAAGACGCCTCGACGCGCCGCGCGCGCGCCCGCTATACCGGTCGCCGGGGAGGAAACCATGCAGGTCGTCTACAGCGAGGCGCATCGCGCGCACGAGCCGGGCGAGCGCTACTCGCTGGGCCGCATCGTGCCGAGCCCGGAAGTGGCGCAACGCGCCGACGTGCTGCACGCGGCGGCCCTGGCGGCCGGGCACGCGTTCGTGGCCCCCGCGGCGTACGGCGAAGCCCCCCGCGCGGCGGTGCACGCCGCCGACTTCCTGCGCTTCCTCGAGACGTCCTACGACCGCTGGCAGGCGCTGCCGAACGCGGGTGCGAAGGTGCTGCCCAAGGTTTTCCCCGTGCGCCGGCCCGGGGGCGCGCCGGGCGTGCCGCCGCGCTCGCTCGACGGCCAGGCCGGCTGGTACATGGCCGACCTCTCCGCCCCCGTCCTCGCGGGCACCTGGCGTGCCGCCTGCGCCGCAGCCGACTCGGCGGTACACGCCGCAACGCTGGTGCGGGACGGGGTGCCGGCCGCCTACGCGCTGTGCCGCCCGCCGGGGCACCACGCCTTCCACGACATGGCCGGCGGCTTCTGCTACCTGAACAACAGCGCCATCGGCGCCCAGCACCTGCGCGGGGCCTTCGATCGGGTCGCCATCGTCGACGTCGACGTGCACCACGGCAACGGCACCCAGGACATCTTCTACGAGCGCGACGACGTGCTGACCGTGTCGCTGCACGGCGACCCGTACGACTTCTACCCCTTCCATTGGGGCCACGCGGCGGAGCGCGGCGTCGGCGCCGGCGAGGGCTGCAATCTCAACGTGCCGCTGCCCCTCGACAGCGACGACACGACATACCTGGCCGCGCTCGACAGCGCGCTTGAAGCGGTGCGCGAATTCTCGCCGGACGCGCTGGTGATCGCCCTCGGCCTCGACGCCTATGCCCACGACCCGCACCGCGGCCTCGCGGTGACGACCGACGGGTTCGGCGAGATCGCGGGCCGGCTGGCGCGCCTCAAACTCCCGACGGTGCTGGTGCAGGAGGGCGGCTACCTGCCCGACGACCCGGACGCGCTGGGCCGCAACCTGGTGGCGTTCCTCGCCGGCTTCGAGGGCGCACACGGGTGAATACGACCGACGTGCTGATCGTCGGCGGCGGCATCGCCGGCGCCTCGGCCGCGGCGTACCTGGCGCGAGACCGCCGGGTGATCGTGCTCGAGCAGGAGAGCCAGCCGGGCTACCACGCCACCGGCCGCTCGGCGGCGCTGTTCACCGAGACCTATGGGAACGACACCGTGCGCCGCCTCAGCCGCGGCAGCCGCGCCTTCTACGAAGCCCCACCCGACGGTCTTACTGATGCCTCGATTCTCGGCCCGCGCGGTGCCTTCCTGGTCGCCCCCGACGGCCACCGGGCGGCGTTGGCGGCGATGGCCGCCGATTTCCGCACGCTGTGCCCGGACCTGGAATGGCTCGAGGGCGACGACGTCAGGCGCGTCGTGCCGCCGCTCGATACGCGTGAGGTCGTCGCGGGGCTCCTGGAACCCGGCGCCATGGACGTCGACACCCACGCCCTGCACGGCGGGTATTTGCGGCTGGCGCGGGCGCGCGGCGCGACGATCGTCACCGACGCCCACGTCGCCGCCCTCGCCCGCCGCAACGGCGCCTGGGAGGCAACGACGACCGCCGGCGCCTTCGCGGCACCGGTGCTGATCAATGCGGCGGGCGCCTGGGGCGACGCGGTGGCGGCGCTGGCCGGCGTCGCGCCGCTGGGCCTCGAGCCAAAGCGGCGCACGGCGCTGATCGTGGCCCCGGACGGCCTCGACGTCACCGGCTGGCCGTTGACCTACTTGATCGACGACAGCCTCTACTTCAAGCCGGAGGCCGGGAAGCTGTTGGTCTCGCCGGCCGACGCGACGCCGTCGCCGCCGTGCGACGCTCAGGCCGACGAGCTCGACTTGGCGCGCGCCGCCGACCGGCTGACCCGCGTCACGGGGATCGCCGTGAAGCGCATCGAGCACCGCTGGGCAGGCCTGCGCACCTTCGCCCCCGACGACACGCCCGTCGCCGGCTTCGATCCCGCGGCGCCAGGTTTCTTCTGGCTGGTCGGCCAGGGCGGTTACGGCTTTCAGACCGCCGACGCGCTGGCCCGCACCACGGCGGCATTGATCGCCGGCGAAGACCTGCCCGCCGACCTGACCGCGCTCGGCCTCAGCGCCGCCGACCTCGCGCCGGCGCGCCTAAAGGAACTTCTCGGCTAGATCGACGGTTGAACGCTCGCCGATGTCGTCCCGGTGCGTCGTGAGCCAGGCTTGCGCCGCGGTGCGCCCGACATCGCGCAAGTGGGTCAGGAACTCCCAGTCGGCGTTCAGCTTGCTCGACACGCCCAGGCCCTTCATCTCCGCCTCGGCCTCGATCAGGTGGACGTTCATGCGCTTGTAGTGGTCGCTGCCCAGGCGGCCCTCGTCGATCAGGCGCGTGACGAAGGCGATGGCGCGCATCTCGCGCATCAGCGTCGAGTTGAAGCTGATCTCGTTCAGCCGGTCGACGATCTCGGGCGCCGTCGTCGGCACCGTGTCGCGCTCGATCGGGTTGACCTGCACGATGGCGACGTCGCTCGAGGCGCACTCGTAGATCAGCGGGTAGATCGCCGGGTTGCCCATGAAGCCGCCGTCCCAGTACGCCTCGCCGTCGATCTCCACGGCTTGGAATACGTGCGGCAGGCAGGCCGAGGCCAAGAGCACATCGGCCGTCAGCTCGGTACAGTCGAAGATCCGGTTCTTGCCGGAGCGCACGTTGGTCGCCGAGACAAACAGCTTGACCGGCGCGTCGCGCAGCGCCGCGAAGTCGATCGCCTGGTCCAGGATCTCGCGCAGGGGATGCCAGTTCCCGGGGTTGAACTGGTAGGGAGACAGCATCCGCGTCATCTGCTCGAAGAACAGGTAGCCGGGCGAGGTGTCCAGGTTCCAGTTGCCGGCCGCGCGGTCCAGCGGCGTGCGCTGGATCGGGCCGAAGCGCCCGGCCTCCGAGACGCGGCGCCAGAAAGCCTCCAGGGCTTCGCGGGCGCCGTCGTTGCCGCCCGTGGCCAGGCCCGCGACCATCACCGCGCCGTTCATGGCGCCGGCGCTGGTGCCGCTGATGCCGTCGAAGGCGAGGTCCGGCTCCTCGAGCAGGCGGTCCAGCACGCCCCAGGTGAAGGCGCCGTGCGCCCCGCCGCCTTGCAGCGCCAGGTTGAGGGCGCGCGCGGCGACCTTGCGGCGCGTGGCCTTCGCCATTACTGCGCCGTCCAGGCGCCGTCGACCGGCAGCGCGGCCCCGGTCAGCGTCGCCGCGTCATCGGAGCACAGGAATGCCACCAGCGCCGCGAGCTGGCCGGTCTCGACGAAGGCCTTGTTGGGCTGCGAGGCCAGCAGCACGTCGCGCACCACCTCTTCCTCGGAGATGCCGTGCGCCTGCGCCTGGCCGGCGATCTGGGCCTCAACCAGCGGCGTGCGCACATAGCCGGGGCAGATGGCGTTGACCGTGACGCCGGCCTCGGCGGTCTCCAGCGCGATGGTCCTGGTCAGGCCGATCATGCCGTGCTTGGCGGCGACATAGGCCGACTTGAACGGCGAGGCGACCAGGCCGTGGGCCGAGGCGATGTTGACGATGCGGCCCCAGCCCTGCGCCCGCATGCCGCTCAGGACGGCCTTTGCCGCATGGAACGCCGACGACAGGTTGATCGCCAGGATCGCGTCCCACTTGGCGTCGGGGAATTCCTCGACAGGCGCCACGTGCTGGATGCCGGCGTTGTTGACCAGGATGTCGACCGCGCCGAAGCGTTCCTTGGCCTCCGCCACCATGTCACGGATCGCCGCGGGATCGCTCATGTCCGCGCCGGAGTAGCCGACGCCGACGCCGACGCCGGTCTCCGCGGCCAGGCCGGCGCGCGTCGTCTCGATCTCGTCGGCGTCGCCGAAACCGCTCAGCACCACGTTGGCCCCGCGCGCCGCCAACCCCTGGGCAATGCCGAGACCAATGCCGCTGGTCGAGCCCGTCACGATGGCCGTCTTGCCGTTCAACATATCTCTCTCGTCCCTCTCGTCTCGCGCCAGCCGGGGACATGGGCGTCGGGGGCGGCCATGTGAAGATGTTGCGGCGCACAAACGGCGTCGCTCGCGCGCAGTTGATCGGCCGTGCCGGTCCCCGACCCTTTACGCTTCTTCAATCAGCCGAGACTTAGGTTCGGCGCCCTGGGGCCACGCGCATACGACACATTGGTGGATGTGTCGGACTCCCGGGAGACTGCGCATGGCGCGCCTCACCACTCGCCTTGCGGCCGCGACGGCCGTGCTGGGCGGGCTGTTCTTCAGTCAGGCAGCTACGGCCGACCACGCCTCCGCCTCAGCGGCGGCTCAGCCACGAACGACGATCGTTCTCGGCCGCGTTTCGGACGACCCGGTCAAGCACCTGCCGCGCATGCAGGCCATGGCGGAATACCTGGCCGCGCGGCTGGCGCCGTATGGCATCACGAAGGGCGAGGCCATCGTCGCGCGCGACAACGAGGAAATGGCGGGCCTTCTGCGCTCCGGGCGCGTCGACCTGTTCTCGGAGACTGTCATGTCGGCGTTGTTCCTCCAGGAGCGGGCCAATTCCGAGATTCTGCTGCGCGAATGGAAGAAGGGCGTCGCGTCGTATCGCAGCGTGATCTTCACCCGCAAGGACAGCGACGTCAGGACGCTGCACGATCTGGGCGGTCGCAGCATCGGTTTCGAGGACCCGGGATCGACGTCCGGCTTCCTGGTGCCGTTCGCCATGCTGCGCGATGCGGGCCTGGCCATGCAGGGTCTTCGCTCGCCCCGCGGCGTGCCGGGCGCGGGCCGGGTCGGCTACATTTTCACCGGCGGCGAGATCAACATCGCGGCGATGGTCGCGCGCGGTGAGATTGACGCCGGCGCCTTCAGCGACGCCGATTGGGACGACCTGGAAAGGACGCCGGCGAAGATCAAGGATCAGTTGCGCATCGTCACGCGCAGCACGCCGATCCTGCGCTCGACGATCAACGTGCGCGGCGACCTGCGGCCGGAGATCCGCGACGCGGTCAAGACGACCCTGCTGGGCATTGCTGACGACCCGGACGCCGCAGACGTGCGAAAGGCCTACTGGAAGGTCTCGCAGTTCGACGAGATCACCGGCTAGACGGCCGAGGAGCTCGAGCGGATCCGCACGCTCTATCGCCTGCTTAGAGAGCAGATCAGCTAGCGGACCAGCGCCGGATGCGCCTGCATACCCGGTATACGCTGACGATCCTGGGGCTCGTCGGGCTCATTCTCGTCATGGTCTCCGCGACGCAACTGACGCAGTCGCGGCAGATCATGGAGAGCATGCGTGGCTCCAGCGCCCAGGTGATGTCCGACGCGTTGCAGCGCCAGTTGCGTGAGCAGGGGTTGATCCTGACCGAGCTGCTGGGCGGCATGCTGGCCAATCCGCTCTACAACTACGAACTGGACACGATCCGCGACATCGCCCGGCCGACGTTGCGAATGCCGGAAGTCGTCTCAGTCCAGGTCTACGACGAGAGCGGCACCGTGGTGCACGACGGCACGGACACGCTCGCCAGCTTCGGCGACGTGTTCGACGACCCGGAGACCCGCCGCACACTGGAACGCGGTGAGACTGTGGTCTGGCTCGTGGGCGACAGCATCCACATCTCGGGCCCGATCCGGGCCGCGCCCGGCGCCTCGGCATTGGGCGGCGTGCGCCTGGTGGTGTCGTCGGCTGGCGTACGGGCCGACATCGCGGCGCTGGGCGGCACGCTGGCGGAGATCCGCGACCGATCCGTCTCCAACCAGCTGGCCGCGACGGCGACGATCGCCTGCATTGCGGGACTCGTCGCACTGGCCCTGGGCATCGCGGTCGCGCGCAGCATGAGCAAGCCGATCGGCGCGCTGGCCGCGCTGTCGCGCCGCATCGGCCGCGGCGAATTCCCCGAAGTGGCGCCGGCTGCGAGCCGCGACGAGGTCAGCGAGCTGGCGCGGGCGATGCACCAGATGGCGCACGACCTGCGCGAGACGACGGTCTCCAAGGACTACGTCGACGACATCCTGGACAGCATGCAAGAGCCGCTGTTCGTCGTCGGCGCCGGCCAGCGCATCCTGACCGCCAACAAGGCGGCCATGGTGCTGTTGGGCTACGAGGCCGAAGGGCTGATCGGCCAGCCCGTGTCGCGGGTCACGCGCTGTCGGCGGCGCCCGTTCGCGAGGGGCGAATTCCCCGCCGGCGTGCTGGCGCAGGACGACGAAGGCGAGTTGATCGCCGCCGACGGCCGCCACATTCCGGCCCTGATCTCCACGGCGCCGCTGCTGCACGGCACGCATTCGAATGACGAGTACGTCGTGCTGGGCCGCGACATCACCGAACGCAAGCGAGTAGAGAACGAGCTGCGCCGCGCCAAGGACGAGGCGGTGCTGGCCAGCCGGTCAAAGAGCGAGTTCCTGGCCAACATGAGCCACGAGCTGCGCACGCCGCTGAACGCCATCATCGGCTTCTCCGAGATCATCCACAGCGAAGTGTTCGGTACGGTCGAGCCGACGCAGTACCGCAACTACGCCGAGGACATCCACGAGAGCGGCCACTACCTGTTGAGCATCATCAACGACATCCTGGACATGTCGAAGATCGAGGCCGGCAAGCTGAAGCTGGAGCCGGCCTGGTGGAACCTGAACGACTTGATCGACGCGTCGCTGCGCCTGGTGGCGCCGCGCGCGGAAGAGCGAGAACTGACCCTCAGTGCCGAGGTCGACGAGACGCTGGAGATCCACGCCGATGCGCGGACCGTGAAGCAGATCCTGGTCAACCTGTTGTCGAACGCGATCAAGTTCACGCCGGACCACGGACGCATCTCGGTCCGCGCCCGCGTCGCCCCGGACGGCGTCGTCCGGATCGCCGTGCGCGACACCGGGATCGGCATCGACCGTAAGCACATCGAGACGGTGATGTCGCCTTTCGGCCAGGTCGCGGACTCCAAGACCCGCGACCATGAGGGCACCGGTCTCGGCCTCGCCCTCGTCGTCTCGCTGACCGAGTTGCACGACGGCTCGTTCCGGCTGTTCAGCCGCGTGGGCCAGGGGACGACGGCCGTCGTCACACTGCCGTCGCACCGCCTGCGCGTGCGCGCGCTGGCCGTCCCGGAGATGCCAGAGGCCGGCGCCGCCTAGCGGGCGAGCTGCACCACCGCAACGTCGGGCCGGACCGGCACCAGCCTGTCGCACGGCAGGCGCATCCGCGCCGTCGTCCCCTCGTCCGGCGCGCTCTCGACGGTCAACGCGCCACCGTGCGGTTCGGCCAGCGACATGGCCAGCGGCAGGCCCAGCCCGGTGCCCTCGTGCCGGCGGGCGTACGAGCCCTCGACCTGACCGAACGGCGTCAGCGCCACTTCGATCTCTTTCGCGATCATGCCGGGGCCGTTATCGGCGACGACAGTCGTGGGATCGCCCGCGCCGGTCTCGAGCGCCAGCCGGACGGTGCCGCCTTGCGGCGTGAACTTGATCGCGTTCGACGGCAGGTTCAGCACGATCTGCTTCAGCCTCAGCTCGTCGGCGTGCAGCACGACATCGCTGTGCGTGACGGTCAGATCGATGCGCTCCTGGGCGGCCCGCTCGGAGACGAAGCGCACGCAGCTCTCGAACAGCGCGTCGACCGCGACGTCCTCCTCCTCAAGGTCCATGCGGCCGGCCTCGATCTTGGCCATGTCGAGCATGCGGTCGATCAGCCGGTAGAGGTGCAGGCCGCTATCGTGGATGCTCTCGGCGTAGCCGCCATAGGCGGGCGGCGTGACCGGCCCCATAACGCCGCGGGAGATGATCTCGGAGAAGGCGATGATCGCGTTGAGCGGCGTGCACAGTTCGTGGCTCAGGTTCGGCAGGAAATCGCGCTTCGCCTGGTCGGCTTCCTCGGCCCGCTCCTTCGCCGCCTCCAGCTCCGCCTCGCGCTGCTTCAGATGGGTGATGTCGACGTAGGTCGCCAGCGTGCGGCCGCCCGGCGTCCTGGTCTCCTCGACCCAGATCCAGCGGCCATCGGTCAAGCGATGCTCGAAGCGGCCGGCCGGCTGGCGGTGCACGGCCAGGCGATGCCGCACCCACTCCTCCGCGTCGGCTATGGCGTCGACATTCTGGCCGCGCCGGGCGGCTAGCCGCACCAACTCCTCGAACGACGTGCCCGGCTCCATGCGTTCGGCGACCAGCGCGAACATCTCCCGGTACTTGCCGTTGCACCGGGCCAGCCGGTCCTGCGCATCGAACAGCGCGAAGCCTTCCTGCAGCGAGTCGACGATGCGTTCCAGCTGTGCCCACGACGCCGTCTCGCCGTCGCACTCGCGCTGCCGCAACGCGCCCAGCAGCACGACGCTGCCGGACAACCCGGCGACGGCCGTCGCCGCGGCGGCGGTCGCCCACGGTCCGGCTATCTCGGCGAGCGCCACCGTCGCGGCGCCGGCGGACGCGGCGACGCCCAACGCGGCCATGGCGGGACCCGGTGGGCCGCAGCGGCGCAGCACGTTGCGTATGTCGTGGAGGGGTCGGCCGGGGTCTGACGAGGCTCACTGCGCCCGTTTGAGCGGGAGCGACCCCCACACTCGCCTGATGCCCGGCGAGTGTGGGGTGGCGGCCATAAAATCGAATGAAACGGGTCGCGGTGCCGCGCCCTGGGACTCGACTGTACCCCAGGGCTGCGGCGCCGCTCCTGAGACTACTCCGCCGCTTGCCTGGGCGACCGGCCCAGTTCGTCCTCGATCTCCAGCACGGCCAGCGTCGTCTTCATGACGCTGTCGGGCGTCAGGCTCATCGAGTCGATGCCGATGCGCACCAGGAACTCGGCGACTTCGGGCAAGTCGGACGGCGCCTGGCCGCACAGGCCCGAATGGCGCCCGGCCCGGCGCGCCCCTTCGACGGCCTGCTGGATCATGCTCAGCACGCCGGGATCGCGCTCGTCGAAGTCGAAGGCGACGATCTCGGAGTCGCGGTCGACGCCCATCGTCAGCTGGGTCAGGTCGTTCGAGCCGATGGAGAAGCCGTCGAACAGCTCGGCGAAGGCGTCGATCTGCACGACGTTGTTGGGGATCTCGCACATGACGTAGACCTGCAGCCCGTTCTCGCCGCGCGTCAGGCCGTGCTTCGACATCTCGTCGAGCACGCGCTGGCCCTCCGGCACAGAGCGGCAGAACGGGATCATCAGGCGCAGGTTGGTGAGCCCCATGTCCTCACGCACCCGCTTGATGGCCTGGCATTCGAGCGCGAAGCCCTCCGCGTAGGCCGGATGGGCGTAGCGTGAGGCGCCGCGGAAGCCGATCATCGGGTTGGCCTCGACAGGCTCGAAGGCGCGGCCGCCGATCAACGCGGCGTACTCGTTCGACTTGAAGTCCGAGAGCCGCAGTACGACGGGCTTCGGGTAGAACGCCGCGGCGATCGTGCCGACGCCCTCAGATAGCCGCTCGATGAAGAAGTCGGCGCCGCTACCGTAATTCGCAGTCAACTCCTCGACCTGGCGGCGCTCGTCGTCGTCGGCGATTTTGTCCGGGTACAACAGGGCCATCGGATGGGCCTTGATGTACTCGTTGATGATGAATTCCATGCGCGCCAGGCCGACGCCGTCGTTGGGCAGGAAGCTGGTCTTGAACGCCAGCTCCGGATTGCCGAGGTTGATCATGATCTCGGTCGCCGGCCGCGACAGGGCGGAGAGGTCGGTCTCGAGCCGCTCGTAGGGGATCGTGCCGGCATAGACGCGGCCGACGTCGCCCTCCGCGCAGGACACCGTGACCGCCCCGGCGCCGTCCAGCACCTCTGTCGCCGAACCGGCGCCGACGACGGCGGGGATGCCCAGCTCACGCGCAACGATGGCGGCGTGGCAAGTGCGGCCGCCGCGGTTGGTGACGATCGCCGCCGCGGTTTTCATCACCGGTTCCCAGTCGGGCGTCGTCGTGTCTGCGACCAGCACTTCGCCCGGCTTGAACTCGCGCAGCTGGCGCACGTTGGAAATGACGTGCGCCGCGCCGTCGGCGATCTTGGTGCCGACCGCGCGCCCGGCGCTCAGGACCTCCCCCGAGCCCTGGATGACGTATTCCACCAGCTTGTTGCCGCTGCGCTGCGAGGCCACGGTCTCGGGCCGCGCCTGGACGATGTAGAGCTTGCCGTCCAGGCCGTCCTTGGCCCATTCGATGTCCATCGGCCGGTTTTCGCTGGCGCGCTTGGAATAGTGGTCCTCGATCTTGATCGTGGCGTCGGCCAGTTCCAGCGCGTCGTCGTCGTCGATACAGAACTGCGTCCGCTCGGCATCCGACGTCGGCACGTTGCGCACCGGTTCGCGCGTGCGGCCGGACGCCAGCACCATCTTGAGCTGCTTGTCGCCGAGCACGCGGCGCAGTACGGCGCGGTGGCCCTGGCGGAAGGTCGGCTTGTGCACGTAGAACTCGTCGACGTCGACGGCACCCTGCACGACGTTCTCGCCCAGGCCGTAGGCGCCGGTGATGAACACCGCGTCGGGGAAGCCGGTCTCGGTGTCGATCGAGAACATCACCCCGGCCGAGGCCAGGTCCGAGCGCACCATCTTCATGATGGCGATCGACAGGTAGACCTCAAAGTCGTCGAAGCCGTGGTGGCCGCGATAGGCGATCGCCCGGTCGGTGAACAGCGAGGCGAAGCAGCGCCGGCAGGCATCCAGCAGCATCTCCTCGCCACGAATGTTGAGATAGGTGTCGTGCTGGCCGGCGAAGCTGGCGGTCGGCAGGTCCTCGGCGGTCGCCGAGCTGCGCACCGCGACGCTCAGGTCTTCGCCGTACTCGGCCTTCATCTTGGCGTAGGCGTCGAGGATCTGTTCGCTCAGATCCTGCGGCAGGCCGGCACCGTAGACCAAGTTGCGCGCCGCCGAGCCTGCCAGGGCCAAGGCCGCCACGTCGCTGCGCTCCAGGCCGTCCAGCGCCGCGTGCAGCGGCTCCCAGGTGCCGGCCGTTTCCATCATGTAGCGATAGGCCTCGGCGGTGATCGCGAAGCCGTTCGGCACGCGCACGCCCAGCGGCCGCAGCTCGCGGTACATCTCGCCCAATGAGGCGTTCTTGCCGCCAACCAGCGGCACGTCGTTGATCGTCAACTCCTCGAACCAACGGATGTAGTTTTCGGCCGCCATTTTTCGGCTCCTCCCAGCGGGCTGTCCAGAACGTTGCCATTCTGGCAGGCCGCGGGGGCGCGCGTGATGACGTGAATCAAACGCCCGCCCGTGACGAGCCCGGGCGGGCGCCGAATTTGACCGGCCGGCCGGCGGCGCGAAACGGCCGCGCGCGGTCCTAGACGGTGCCGCCGAGCGAGGACTCCAGATCGGCCAGTTCCTGCCCGCCGGCCATCATGTTCTGCAGTTCCTCATGGGTGATCTCGCCGCGCGCGGCCGTACCCAGCGTCTTGCCCCGGTTCAGCACGGTGAAGCGGTCACCCACCGCCATGGCGTGGCGGACGTTGTGTGAGATGAACACGACGCCGATGCCCTTCTTCCGCACCTTATCGACGGTCGCCAGGACGTTGGACGTCTGGCGCACGCCCAGCGCCGACGTGGGCTCGTCGAGGATCAGCACCTTGGCGCCGAAATAGACGGCGCGCGAGATGGCGACAGTCTGACGCTCGCCGCCCGACAGGGTGCCGACGGCCTGGTCGGGCTCGCGCAGATTGATGCCCATGTGGGACATCTCTTCCATGCTGACGCGATTGGCCAGCGCGAAATCGATGTACTTGAACGGTCCGAACGACTTGCGCGGCTCGCGCCCCATGAAGAAGTTCCGCGTGACCGACATCAGCGGGACCATCGCCAGGTCCTGATAGACCGTCGCGATGCCCGCGGTCATCGCCTCGCGCGGGCTGTCGAACTCGGTCTCCTGGCCGTCGACGAAGATCTGCCCATGGCTCGGCTTGTGGACGCCGGCCATCGTCTTGATGAACGTCGACTTGCCGGCGCCGTTGTCGCCCAACAGGCAATGGCATTCGCCTTCGTTCACGGTGAGCGATACCCCGGCGAGCGCGATCACCGAGCCGAAGTGTTTCTCGATGTCGCGCATTTCTATGAGTGGTGTCGACATCTCTGACCTCTCCTCACCGCTCGCCGGTGATCATGCGGCGGATGTAGGTGTTCAGGATCACCGCGAGCAGCAGGATCACACCCAGGAACACCCGGAACAGCGAACTTTCGACGCCGGCGAAGAACAGACCCTGTTGCACGACGCCGAAGATCAACGCTCCCAGGGCCGCGCCGACGACCGAACCGTAGCCGCCGGTCAGCAGCGCCCCGCCGATGACGACCGAGATGATGGCCTCGAACTCCTTGAGGAGCCCGCGGTCGGCAGCTGCCGAACCGAACTCCATGACCTGGCATGTGGCAAACACCGTGGCGCAGAACGCGGTGACCATGAACATCAGGATTTTGACCTGGTTCACCGGCACACCGACGTAGCGCGCCGCCTGGGCGTCGCCGCCCGAGGCGAAGATCCAGTTGCCGAAGCGCGTTCGCGTCAGGACCCAATGCCCGATCAGCACCAGGACGATGGCCCAGACGATCAGCATCGGTATGCCATCGACAACAGGCTCGCCAGCGCGGTTGCCCCGCTCGAACGTACTGATCAGGCCCAAATCGGCGAGCCACACGAACAGTCCGGTCAGGACCTTGCCGCCGAACAACGGCGCCAGCCAGTCGCCCGCGGCCGCGTCCTTGACGCCGCCGATGATGGTCTTTCGGGTCGTCGTGATCGCCAGAAAGATCGTCAGGCCGCGCAGGATATAGAGAAACGCCAGCGTGACGATGAAACTGGGCAGCCCTGTCTTGATGACCAGGTAGCCGTTGAAGGCCCCCAACGAGAGCGTCAGCGCGAACGTCAGGATGATGGCGAGCCACATCGGGAAGCCGAGCTCGACCGACAGCAGCGCGATGATAATCCCGGCAAATCCGATCATCGAGCCGACGGAGAGGTCGAACTCGCCGGCGATCATCAGCAGGCAGGCGCCGACGGCGATGATCGCGAACTGTGCGGAAACGGTCGCCCAGTTCAGGATGCCCTCCGGCGAGAACATTCCGGTGGTACGGGCGACCAGAAGAAAGAACACGAACACCAAGACCACGCCGCAGATAGCACCCAGTTCGGGCCTGACCATCGCCTTGTGGAACGATGAGGTCTCCTTGACCCGCTCGTCCTGGTCGCCGCCAGCCGCTGCGGCCGGCGCCTCTGAATCGTTAGCGTTCGCCGACATGCCGTTGTCCCCCCAAGGTGTTGGGCCGCCGAAATGAGGGGCGAGGACCCCGCTTTGGTGCCCTCGCCCGTCAATGCTGCTTAGCGGTATTCGCCCGCGTACTTTTCAACCAGTTCCAGACCGTCCTTGGTGACGAAGCCGGGGCCGGAATTGATGTTGTTGCCCGGCAGCACGCCGAAACGGTTGTAGTTGGCGAGTACGACCACGGGCATACAAGCCTGCAGGAACGGCTGCTGGTCGATGCCCCAATTGATCGTGCCGGACTTGATCGCCTTCACAATCTCCTCGCCGAGATCGAAGGTGCCGAAGTAGATGTCGCCGGCGAGGCCCATCTCCTCAACGGCCTGGATGGTCGGGTCGGCCGAGGTCGGCCCCAGCGTCAGGATGGCGTCCGTGTCCGGTTTGCCCGACAGATAGGCCTTCACCTTGTTCTTGATCTCGGCCGGGTCCTGCCCGGAATCGATCATAGAATCGCCGAGGTCGACGCCGAGGCCATCGGCGAATCCGCGGCAACGCTCACCCACGACCGGGTTCGACACGACGTGGTTCACGCACAGGAAGTTGCCAACGCCGTCCCGCTTGGCGCGCTGGCCGGCGGCTAGCCCGGCATCGTATTCCGGCTGGCCCACATACATCAGGGCGCCGAGCTTGGCAGCCTGCTCGGGCGTGCCGGAGTTGATGATGATTACGGGAATGCCGCGGTCGACGGCGCTGGAGATCGGACCGGACAGCACGTCATAGTCAGCGATGGTCGTAATCAGGCCATCCGGGTTCGACGCCGCGGCCTGCTCGATGATGCGGGCCATGTCGCCGATGTCGCCGGTCGGCGGATTGCGGTATTCCACGTCGACGTCGACCTGCTCAGCAGCAAGCGCCATGGCGTTCTTGATCGTGTTCCACCAGCTGTCCGAGTCTGGAGCATGGCTGATCAGGACGAACTTCTCGCCCTCGGCCACCGCGGGCGCGACGCCCAGCCCCGCGACTGCAATCGCCGCTACCGCGACGGCGCTCAATAGTCTCTTCATGTAGTCCTCCCAGAAGCACTCAAGGGGCTCGTGGTTTGTCGCTTTCCCGCGGTCGAGCCCGTCGCCACGGTGCGATTGTCGTCAAGGCTGTTCGTGATCTTCGGTCCCCGGCCCAATTTCCGTCCCGTCGCAACAGATACGGCGGAACCGGCAGGCAGCCGTGCTGCGCCAACCAAGTCGTCGCCGTCGTTGCGCGGATCCAACAATCAGGCCGCCATGCTGACGGCAGCGGCCGTTGACACGGTCGCAACCGCCGCAAGGGACGTGCTCTCTGCCCTTCCTCCCAAGACGTTTTTGTTTTGCCGGCGCGGCCGCCGACACCCGGCTCCGCGACCGGTTGGGCCCATTGAAGCAGTGGTTGGCGTTCGTTGGAAGTCGTTTCGCAATCTATGAAGCGTCGCGGCGAAAAATCGAACGTTTGTTCTGCTTTTTGGAGTTGCACCGGAACAGACGTTCAATCAGGCGGCGCGTCAGTCGAGCGCGGTCCAGGCGCCGCCGGCGGCAGCGGAACGCAGAGCCGCGTCGATCATGGCGACGCCGGCGATGCCGTCCGCGACGCCCGGATAGGTCGCCGCCAGCGGATCGAGGGAGGTGCCCGCGCGCCGCGCCGCGACCGCTTCGGCGACGTCGCGGTAGACGTTGGCGAAGGCCTCGAAATAGCCCTCCGGGTGGCCCATGAAGACGCGCGCCGGCCGCGCGGCCAGCGGCGCGATGCCGTAGCCGCCCTGCTCGAAGATCTGGACCGGCGCGTCGCGCGGCAGGAAGGTCAGCCGCTCGGGCGCTTCCTGGTGCCATTCCAGGCCGGCCCGGTCGCCGTAGACGCGGATGCGCAGGCCGTGCCGATTGCCCGCGGCGACGGCGCTGGCCCACAGGCTGCCGCCGGCACCGCCGTCGAAGCGCAACAGCACGTGGGCGTCGTCCTCCAGCGGCCGGCCGGCGACGACGTGGCGCAACTCCGCCGCGACGGCGCTGAGACGCTGGCCGGTGATGTACTTGGCCAGATGCAGCGCGTGCGTGCCGGTGTCGGCCAGGGCGTAGGACGGGCCGGAGACCGCCGGGTCGACGCGCCAGGCCATCGCCGGGTTGTCGCGCTCGCCGGCGACCGCCATGTGGCCGTGCGCGAACTCGGTCATGACGATGTTGACGGTCCCCAGCGCGCCCTCTTCGACCAGCGCGCGCGCCTGGCGCACCATCGGATAGCCGCTGTAGCCGTACATCACGGCGCAGACGACGCCGTGGCGCTCGACGAGCGCCGCCAGGCGGCGCGCGTCGGCGAGGTCGGTCGCCAGCGGCTTCTCGCAGATCACGTCGACCCCGGCTTCGACGAATGCGCCGGCGATCTCCACATGGGTCGCGTTCGGCGTCACGACGGCGACGACCTCGACACCGTCGGGCCGCGCCGCTTCCGCCGCGATCATCGTCCGGTAGTCGGGATAGCAGCGCGCGGCCTCCACCCCCAGTTCGACGCCGAAGGCGCGCCCGCGTTCCGCATCGAGATCGAGCGCGCCGGCGACCAGCTCGTAGCGATCGTCGAGCCGCGCGGCGATGCGGTGGCTGCCGCCGATCAGACTGCCGCGGCCACCGCCGACCATGCCGAAGCGCAACCGGCGCCGCGATTCCTCGCCCATGCTGGGTCCCCTCCCCGTTGCGCCGCTACCTAACCGCCAAACCCGGCAAGGGCAAGTTCAAGCGACGCCGCAGACCGCGCGGATCTCGCGGAAGCTCACCGGCGTGACGCCCAGTCCGGTGAAGAACGACAGGAAATCCGGGTCCTGGAACAGCGCCAACTCGTTGACGCGGCAGTGCGCCCGCTCCGGGTCGATCGCCTCGAGCTCGCCGGACGCGTTGGGGTGAAAGGCGCAGAACGTCAGGCCGGGGCCGACGCCGGCGAGCGTCGCCTCGTAGGCCGCGCGGTGCTCGGACGTCGGCACCCAGGACGTCTCGACGAAGGCGTCGATCACCGGCCGGCCCGCCGCCTCGCACGCCGCGAGACGGCGCGCGTGCGCCGCCGGATCGACATCGCCGAGCCCCAGCGCCCCGCCATAGCCCGGCCAGTCGCGCGGGAACAGCACCGGCACGCCGTACTCGGCGCCGAGCCGCAGCGTCAGGTCGGCGAACGCCGACGCCAGCGCCGTGCCCATGTGGTGGTCGAGATGCGTGACGTGGATGCCGGCGGCCAGCGCCGCCTCGATCTGCGCCCGGCATTCCGCCTCGACGGCGGCCGGGTCGGCACAATCGGCGACCTCGCGCGCCGTGCGCCACATGAAGCCCTCGTCGTCGACCAGGCCGGTGCGCGGATCATTGCCAGTCAACGGCCGCCAGCGGTACTGGCGCCACTCCGCGGTCAGCGTCAGGTGCACGCCGATGTCGAGCGCCGGATCGGCGCGCGCCATGTCCGCCAGCTCGCGGAACCAGGGACACGGCACCATCACCGAGCCGCAGGTGATGAAGCCCTGGCCGGCCAGTGCCGCGAAGGCGGCATTGGCGCCGTGGTTCATGCCGACGTCGTCGTGGTGCGGGATGATCAGCCGGGCGTCGGCCGGATGGCCGAGGCGTTCGGCAAGCGTCGTCATGCGCGGCGTCCGTCAACCGGAGGAGCGGACCCGGATCATACGCATGAAACTGCCGTCGCGGTCGATCACCAGGTGCTTCAGCGCCCCCAAGACGTGCAGCAGGACCAGTGGGATCAGCAGGTGCGCCGCGGTGTCGTGCACCTCCTCCAAGGCCTCGTGCAGGCCGCGCATGGTCGGCAGGGGGCTGGGGATGTTGAACAGGTCGAAGACGAAGATTGGCCGGCCGGCCGTCCACTGGATCAACGGCCCGCTGACGATCAGCACCGCGATCAGGGCCAGCAGCGCCCACAGCATCAGGATCGAGAGCAGCCGCAAGGCGCGTGGTTGCGGCGGCGGCTCCGGCGAGCGTTGCACGAGGCGCCAGACGATGCGGGCCGTGAGCAGCACCACCGCGATGCTGCCCAGCGAGACGTGCAGCCAGAGCACGTCGTCCCGCGCCGGCCCCCGCCCCAACTCCTCGAGCTGCTCGCCGACCAGGAACAGCGCGATGACCAGTGCCGCGCCCAGCCAGTGCAGCGCGATGCTGCCCCAGCCGTACCGTTTCGCGGTGTCGTTAAGCATGCCCGTTGCCCCAAGCCGAGTTGCCGCCAGGTCCCGCAGATTCAACGGTGCGCCGCGCAAATTCCGTCGCCAATCACGCGGCAGTCGCTGCTCAACACGTCGCGGTGACGTGTGATGCCCGTCACCGTGCCGGCCGGCCGACGGGGGTAGAAACCGCGCTCCGACACCCCCCAGGGCGCCGCCGTCGCGCCCCACGAACCAGGAGAGCCGTCATGAACCGTTTCGTCCGCCGTCACACCAACACCGGCCTGTTGGTCGCGGCGCTGGTCATCGCCAGCGTCGCGCTCGCCGGCCCCCTCGATGCCGCCGAGGTGTCGAGCCCGTCCGAGGCCGAGATCGTCGACCTGCGCGAGCGGGTCGCGGCGCTGGAGCAGCAGGTCGAGCGCCTGTCGCAGGCGCGGCCGTCCACCAAGGCCCGCACCGCCCGCGCCGTGCAGGAGGCGCAGGACGACCTGGCCTGGTACCTCGAGCTGCGCGAGCGCATGGCGCACCACGGCAATTGAGGCCCCGAGACCCCGGCGCCGCCTCAAGCGCGGCGCTGGGGCTTCAGGTTGAACGCGATGGAAATCCGCACGCCGTCGCCCAGGTACGGCCGCACCTGGTGGCTCAGCCAGGACGGGAACAGCAGGACTTCGCCGGCGCGTGGGCGCAGCTCGACGGTGGCACCCATGGACTCGCCCTGCGGGATCTTCGGCACCCAGGTGGGCGCGAACATCGCCGGGGCGATGCCGCGCGGGTCCTGCATTTCGAACGCCCCGCCCAGCGCCTCGTCGTCGGCGCAGCCGCCGTCGTCGACGTAGAGCACGCCCGACCAGACGCTCTCCGGATGGCTGTGGAACTCGTTGGCGTCGCCCCTGCGGTTGACGTTGGCCCAGCCGTAGACGTCCCAGCCCGGCACCAGCCCCTCGCCGGCGCGGTCCGTCGTCACGTTCGTCGCCAGCGCGCGGGCGAAGTCGAACAGCGTCGCGACCGGCTCACCGCCCCAGTCTTCCAGATCGGTGTCCGACTGCCAGCCGCCCAGGTTCGAGTGCGCGACCGACGGCGTCGCCACCTCGCGCGCCAGGATCGTCGCGCGCAACGCGGCGCACAGCTCGGCGGCGCCGGGCACCGCGGCGGTGAAGAGCGGCGTCGGGAACAGCAGGTGCGCCTTGACGCCGACGTCGGGACGATCCTCGGGCATGGCCGGGCTTCTACACCGCCGCGCCGCCGCGGGCTAGCGCGCGGCGAAGTCCTTACCCGGGCGGCCGGCGATTTCCAGCAGCAGCTTCTTGCGCACCGCGTCGGCGAAGCTGTCGCGGCCGTCGGCGGTGACGACGAAGCTGCCGGGGCCGCCGACGATCTGCCGCGCGAACGCCTCTTCCAGGTCATAGGAGACGGGCCGGCCGCTGCAGTCGCGGCAGAGGATGGCCAGGCCGTTGATGGTGATGTCGGCCTGCAGCGCCGTGGCGCGGGCGTCCGCGATGGAGATGCCGCCCCAGTTGTTGGCGCTGTCGCCCGAGAAGTCGATGACCCGGCGGTGGCCGGAGATGTCATTGCTCTCGATCAGCGTATAGGCGGCGATCAGCGCCTCGCCGATGGCGTTGCGGCCGAAGGCCAGGCGTGGCGTCGTCATCAGCGCGTCTGCGAACGCCTGGGCGCTCTCCGGGCCGTCGACGATGGTCCAGGGCACGACGACCTCCTGCGAGCCGACCATGCCCCATTCGACGTAGGTCACGGCGATGCGCCGGTCGAAGCCGTTGGCGATGGCGGCGAGGATCGCCGGCGAGGTGATCGCCGAGGCGTAGCCCTGGCGCTGGAACAGGATCTCGGCGTCGTCGATCGAGCCCGAGGCGTCGGCCAGCAGCACGAGTTCCAGGTCGACCCGCTCGGCGGCGAGCGCCGGCACCGCACCCAGAACGAGGGCCAGTAGCCCCGCCATCCACCGCATCGCCGCCTCCCATCCGGTCAGGGAAGCAGGATAGGCTGCGCGACCCGTCGCCGCCAGCCGCGCCACGCCAGGAGAGCCGCCATGCCGTCCAGCGACCCTTACCCCGTCGTCGACACCGGGCACGGCCGGCCACTGGTGCTGTTGCACGGCTGGACCTGCCATGGCGGGCACTTCGCGGCGACCGTCGCGGCGCTCGGCGACCGTTTCCGGACCGTCGTGCCGGACCTGCGCGGCCACCGGCACGCCCATCGGCCGGGCGAGCGCCCGACGATCGCCGACCTGGGCGCCGATCTGTCGGCACTCCTGGAGACGCGGGACCTGGACAGCGCGGTGCTCGTCGGCTGGTCGATGGGGGCCATGGCAGCGTTCACGCACCTGGCGGCGGCGGGCCCGGCCGGCCTCGGCGGGCTTGTCGTCGTCGACATGGCGCCGCGGATCGTGAACGACGGCGAGTGGAACCTCGGCGTCAAACGCGGCCTGACTGCCGAGCAGAGCGACGGCATCGTGGCGCTGATGCAGCAGGACTGGCCGGCCTACGCCCGCGCCATCGTCCCGGGGTTTTTCGCAGCGGACGCCGACCCGGCGCTGATCGAACGTACGACCCCGGACGTCGTCGCCAACGATCCCACGGCGATGGCCAGCCTGTGGGCCTCCATGGCGGACCAGGACTTTCGCGACCTGCTGCCCCGCCTCGACCTGCCGGCGCTGATGCTGACCGGCGGCGCCAGCCAGGTCTACGCGCCCGAGACCGGCGACTACGTGACGGCGCGCTTGCCGCGGGCGACGCGGGTGGTGCTGGAGGGCGTCGGCCACAGCCCGCCGCTCGAGGCGCCGGGACGTTTCGCGGAAGCGCTGGCAGACTTCGCCGACAGTCTGCCGCCCGCCTGCATCGTGTAGAATGGACCCGCGACGCCGGCCAGCATTCGGGAGGGGGGCAGAATGGCGCACAACTTCAAATCCGAACTGGTCGGCAGCTTCTCCACGCCGTGCGCGGAGAACCCCACGGTCGCCATGATGGAGGCGGCCTTCGCGCATCACGGGCTCGACTGGCGCTACCTCAACTGCGAGGTCCAGCCGGAAGACCTGGCAGCCGCCGTGCGCGGCGCATTGGCTATGGGCTGGCAGGGCTTCAACCTATCGATCCCGCACAAGGTCAGCGTCATTGAGCACCTCGACGGCCTCGGCGAGTCCGCCGAGGTCATCGGCGCGGTCAACACGGTGGTGCGGCGCAACGGCCGCCTGATCGGCGAGAACACCGACGGCAAGGGATTTCTGAGTGCCTTGCAGACAGTGACCGACCCCGCCGGCAAGGCCGTGGTGATTTTCGGTGCGGGCGGCGCCGCACGTGCCGTCGCCGTCGAGCTGGCGCTGGCCGGCGCGCGACAAATCACCGTCGTCAACCGCAGCCCCGAGCGCGGGCAGACACTCGTCGACCTGCTGAACGAAAAAACGCCGGCCTCGGCTTCGCTGCATGTCTGGGACGGCACCTATGCCGTGCCCGCGGGGACGGAGATCGTCATCAACGCGACGTCGATCGGGTTGTTCCCCGACGTCGAAGCGCGTCTCGATCTCGACCTGGGCTCCTTGCGCGAGGGCATGGTCGTCGCCGACGCCATCACCAACCCGCCGCGAACGCACCTGATCAGGGACGCGGAGGCGCACGGATGTATAGCCCTCGACGGGCTCGGCATGCTGGTCAATCAGGGCGTCATCGCGCTCAAGTACTGGACCGGCGTCGACGTCGAACCGGCCGTCATGCGGCGCACGCTGGAGGACCTGTTCGGCCCGTGATTATGGGAAAAGTGGTAGCGGAGGAGGGACTTGAACCCCCGACACGCGGATTATGATTCCGCTGCTCTAACCAACTGAGCTACTCCGCCACAACAGCCGGCTGGATATGGCACCGGGCCGGAAAGCTGTCAAGAAAGCGCGGCCGGGGCGGGCTCAGCGCATGGCGCGCCGGGGTCCAAAGAGCAGCCAGATCAGGAAGCCGAGCAGCGGCAAC
>Ga0049108_10000150_pt1 | contig 25201 bp, 24 predicted proteins | sample WorMetilPIANOSA2_FD_60020 | JGI IMG/M metagenome (GOLD analysis project Ga0049108, IMG submission 60020) | Marine gutless worms symbiont microbial communities from Max Planck institute for Marine Microbiology, Germany - Olavius ilvae PIANOSA.2 | ecosystem: Host-associated > Annelida > Digestive... | reverse complement strand
GACAGCCGAGCGAATCACGAAACCCCACACCCCGTCACGCCCCTTTTGCAGAGCTTTCCTCAAGGGGGGAGGGGACGCGCTTCGATGGTCCGGGCCTCTCCAGGTCTCCCTCCCCCTCGAAGGGGGAGGGCGGGGTGGGGGTGACAGGTTTCTCGAAAACCCGGCGCCGCTACTCCGCGGCGTTCTGGTTGTAGCGCATGATGCGGCCGTGGCGGCCGGTCTTGTCGCGCTCCAGGTCGTAGCAGTCGCCTTGCGGCCCCGTGCGCCGGTCGGTGATGGCCTGGATTGCCGCGAGATCATTCGCATCAAGCGTGAAATCGAACAACCGCAGGTTCTCCGCCAGGTGCCGGGTCGAGGTGGCGCCGACGATGGCGCCGGCGACGCCCGGCCAATCGAGCACCCAGCGCAGGGCGACCACCGGCACGCCGACGCCGTGCTTTTCCCCGATGCCCGCCATCGCCCGCAGCAGCTCCTGGAACAGGTCCCAGCCGCCGAAGTCCTCGACGATCAGCTTGTACTTGGTGAGCGAGCGGTTCTCGAACGGCCCCATGGGCTCGGGCTCACCGATCCAGCGCTGCGAGAAGAAACCGCCGACGAGGGTGCCGTAGCAGAGCTGCTGCATGCCGTGGGCCTGGCAGAGTTGTATCAGGCCGCCCTCGGGCCGCATGTCAATCGGCGAGTACTGCGGCTGGTTGGCGATCAGCTCGATGCCGGCATCGAGCAGCGCCTGCAGCATGGCGACGTTGTAGTTGGTGCCTCCGAGGTAGGCGATCTTGCCGGCGCGCTGCAGGTCCTGGAGGATCAGCGCGGTCTCGACGAAACCGGGCACGTCCAGGTCCCACCAGTAGTACTGCACCAGGTCCAGTCGCTCGACGCGCAGCCGGCGCAGGGAGCGGTCGATGATGCCTTCGACGTAGGCCCGGTCGACCGTGGCCAGCCGGTCGAAGTCCGGCACGAACTTGGTGTGGATCTGCACCTGCCGGCCCAGCTCCGGGTAGGCGGCGCGGAAATCCCCGATCATCTCCTCGACGCCGGTGTAGTGGTCGGCGCAGTCGAAGGTCGTGACGCCCGCCTCGACGAAGGCCGCCATGTCGCGGATCGCCGCCGCGCGGTCGACCGCGCCGTGGCCACCCGCCAGGTGCCAGCCGCCCTTGAGGAGGCGCGAGATCGTGTAGCCGGGGGCGAGCTCGAAACGTTCCACCTCAGTCATCGTCGCCTCCGGTGAGCGGCGTCGCCGTGGTCTCCGAGTGCCGGAAGCGGCGGGTGCCGACCCGCGAAATGCGGAACCTGGACCCGCAGTTGGGGTCCGGGCAGGCGATGTCGGTGTCCGTCGTCATCCAATCGTTGGCGTGGGTCGGGCGCTGCTTCGCCGGCAGCAGCGGCAACAGCGCCGCCAGCGTGTAGATCGACCAGGTCTGCCCTGCCGGCATATCAATGTGCTCGCCGCGCAGGTAGAAATGGTCGCCCGCCTGGGCGCCGCACCAGCACGGGCGGTCGCCCGCCAGCCACTCGATCTTGAGGTCGTAGAGCTCGAAGTCGTCGTCGGCCATCGCGGTCGTAGGATAGAGGAACTTGCCTTGCAGCGTCTCCTGGTTCGCTCCCCATGACGAAACCCGAACGCACCACGCTGGCGCCGGGCCTGGAGATCAGCCGCATGGTCACCGGCCTGTGGCAGGTCGCCGACATGGAGCGCGACGGCCCGCTCGACACGGCGACCGCGTCCACGGCGCTGGGCGACTACGCGGCGGCCGGCTTCGACACCTTCGACATGGCCGACCACTACGGCAGCGCCGAGCTGATCGCCGGGGAATTCGCGAAGGGGGCCGAGACACGGCCGGTGCTGTGCACCAAGTGGTGCCCGGAACCGGCGGCCATGACCACCGACGTGGTGCGCGCCGGGGTCGAGGAGCGGCGCCAACGCCTGGGTGTCGCGAAGATCGACCTGCTGCAGTTCCATTGGTGGATGTATCAGCACCCCGGTTACTTGGACGCCATGACTGAGATGACCCGGCTGCGCGGCGACGGGGTGATCGGCGAACTGGGCGTCACTAACTTCGACACCGATCATCTGCGGGTCCTGGTCGGACAAGGCATCCCGATCGTCACGAACCAGGTATCGTTCTCGGTCCTGGACCGTCGGGCCGGCGGCGCCATGAGCGCCTTCTGCCTGGAACACGGCGTGCGCCTGCTGGCCTACGGCACGCTCGCCGGCGGGTTCCTGTCCGAGAAGTGGCTCGACACGCCGGAACCGGCGGAGATCGGCGACTGGAGCCGCATGAAATACAAGCGGTTCGTCGACACCATCGGCGGCTGGGCCGTGCTGCAGACCGTGCTTCGCGCGCTCGACGCGGTGGCCAGGAAACACGGCGTGTCGGTATCGAACGTGGCGACGCGCTGGGTGCTGGAACAGCCGGCCGTCGCCGCCGTCATCGTCGGCGCGCGTTTGGGCGAGCGCGAACACCGCGACGACAACTTGCGGGCCTTCGAGTTCGCGCTCGACGACGAGGACCGCGCGCGCATCGACGCCGCGCTGGCGACGTCGCGACCCGTGGCCGGCGACTGCGGCGACGAGTAGCGCCGGCCGCCGTTCCTCACGGCCTCGGGCGACCTCAGCCATCACCTTGATGCCTTCCCGCCGGTCTTCGACACGGTCGAGGTGGGACCGAACCGGTCGTACGTGGACTCCGGCAGCAAGTGGGAGGCCATCGCCGGCTACGGGCGGGCGGCGCGGGTCGGCGACCGCATCCTGGTCAGCGGCACGACCGCGACCCACGGGGACAGCACCGTGGTCTGCCCCGGCGATCCGGTGGGCCAGACGGTCTACATCCTCGACAAGATCGCCGCCAGCATCGAGGCGCTCGGCGGCACGCTCGCCGACGTCGTGCGCACGCGCGTCTACCTGCGCGACATCGGCGACTGCGACGCGGTGTCCGGCGTGCATGGCCGCACTTTTGGGGGCATCCGTCCGGCCAATACGCTGGTCGAGGTGTCAAACCTGGCCGGCGACTACGCCGTCGAGATCGAGGCGGAGGCGGTCGTCAGCTAGCGTCGACCAGCTGGCCGTCGGCCATCGCGGCGCACGCCGTGCCGTCCTCCGCCAGCAGCGTCAGCCCGGCGCGCATGCCGACGGCGATGCGGCCGAGCTCACGCTCGAGCCCCAGCACGTGGGCCGGGTAGGTCGAGGCCATGCGCAGCGCCTCGGCCTGGTCGACGCCGGCGAACGCCTGGATGTTGCGCACGGCCTCGTCGAGGCGCAGGTGGGCGCCGGCCAGCCCGCCGGCGTCGTCGGTCAGTCGGCCGCCGTCGAGCGCGATCCAGCGGCCGTCGAGTTCGAAGCCGTCGAGGTCCGTGCCCAGCGTCGGCATGGCGTCGGTGATCAGCACCGCCTTGCCGCGCGGCTTGGCCCGCACGGCGGTCTTCAGCGCCGCCGGGTGCACGTGGTGGCCGTCGGCGATCATCGTGACGAATGTCTCGTCGAGGGCCAGCGCGGCACCGGCGGCGCCGGGCTCGCGCACCGTCAGCGGCGACATGGCGTTGAAGAGATGCGTGAAGCCGCGCAGCCCTTCGTCCGCCGCGCGCCGGTAGTCGTCGTACGTCCCGTTGGTGTGGCCGGCGAAGACGCAGACGCCGCGGTCGGTGAGCGCGCGCACGACGCCCGGCGCCGCCGTCTCCGGCGCCAGCGTGACCAGCGTCTTGCCATGACTTAGGGCGGCCAGACCGTCGACGTCGGCGAGTTCGGCGCCGCGGATGTAGCGGGTGTCGTGGGCGCCGTGTTTGGCTTCGCTGAGATATGGTCCTTCGAGATGGATGCCCAGCACGCCGGGCAGGTCGTCGGAAATGCCGGCGTCGACTGCGGCGATGGCGGCAGCCATCGTCTCCGGCGTGCTGCTGATCAGCGTCGGCAGCAGGTACGGCACGCCCGTCGCCTGTGTCGCGGCGACGATCGTCTCCAGGCCGGCGACCGTCGTGTCGTCGTTGAACAGCACGCCGCCGGCGCCGTTGATCTGCAGGTCGATGAAGCCCGGCGCGACGAGGTCGGCACGCGCGGCGACGTTGGCATCCGCTGGCAGGTCGGCCTGCGGCCCGACGCCGGCGATGCGTTCGTCCTCGATCGCGACCGCGTAGCGCTCGTGGAAGGCATCGCCGGTGAAGACCCGGTCGCCCGTGACCCAGACGATGTCAGACATGGCCGCTCCAGTCGGCGGCGCCCAGCAGTCCCGCGTCGGCGCCGGCGAGGGCCGCTTCGATGTCCGGCATGGCGGTCGGCGCGTCGGCGCGCGCCGCGGCCGCGATCCGGTCCAGGTAGCCGTCGGCCAGACCGACGCTGCCGCCCACGACCGCGACGTCGATGTCGAGTGCCATCTTGAGGTTGACGATCAGTGTGGCGACGGCCGCGGCCGAGGCGTCGATCAAGGCGTCGAGGCGCGGGTCCGCCTCGCGGCGAGCGAACACTTCGCGGGCGTCGACCGGCGCGCCGAGCAGGGCCGAGGCCTGGGCGGCGAGGGCGGCGCCCGAGGCGATGGCCTCGACGCAGCCGCGCCGGCCGCAGCCGCAGCGCGGGCTGTCGGCGATGCGCATGTGGCCGATGTGCCCGGCCAGGCCGCTCGCCCCCTGCTGCAGCCGCCCGTCGAGCACCAGCCCGCCGCCGACGCCGGTAGAGACCGTGACGAACGCCAGGCTGCCAACCATGTCGCGCGCGCGGTACTCGGCCCAGGCGGCGGCGACGGCGTCGTTCAGCAGGACGATGCGGGTGTCGGGCAGGCGCGCCGCGAGCAGTTCGGCCAGCGGCACGTCGTTCCAGCCGTCGAGGGTATCCCGGTTGACCGCATACACGCGGCCGTCGCGGACGATGCCGGTGGCGGCGACACCCAGAGTTTCGCTTCGGCCGGCCCAGCCGTCGGTCAGCTCGGCCAGGCGGTCGATCAGCACGCCGGGGTCGTGGGTCGGCGTCGCGGCCTCGCGGCGTTCGACGATGGCGCCGTGCTCGACCAGCGCGACCGCCAGCTTCGTTCCGCCAATGTCCGCTGCCAGGCGCAGCGTCATCGGGGAGCGCGGAGCGAAGGGATGGGCGGCAACATGGCGCCACCCTATCGCGGGATGTCTCGCGGTCAATCGTCTTGCCGGGCGACCGTGCCGGCGTGTGCTGCGGCGCCATGACCGATCTTGAAAAGGCCTTCCGCGAGGACGGCTATGTCTGCATCGCCGGCTTCCTCGACGCGGACACCGTCGCCGCCGTGCTGGAGCGCATCGCGGCGATCCGCGACGGGCGCATCGGCGGCATTCCCGACGAGATGGTCTACTTCGAGGACAAGGCCGACCGGGCGACGCTGAAGCAGGTGCAGCACCTCGATCGCTGGGACCCGCTGTTCCACGACCTGATGTTCGACAGTGCCGCCGAGCGCCTCGCCGAGACGCTGCTCGGCGACCGCGTCGTCGGCCGCAACATGCAGTACTTCAACAAGCCGCCGGGCGTCGGCCGGCCGACGCCGCCGCACCAGGACGGCTTCTACTTCATGCTCGAGCCGTGCGAGGCGGTGACCATGTGGCTGGCGCTGGAGCCGGTCGACGAGGCGACGGGCTGCGTGCGCTATCTGCGCGGCTCCCACGCCGGCGGGCTGCGGCCGCACAGCCGCACTCAGGTGCTGGGGTTCTCACAAGGTGTCGATGGCTTCGACGCGCTCAGCCAGCGCTTCCCGGAGGTCGCGTTTCCGGCCGAGCCGGGCACGCTGTTGGCCCACCACGCGCTGACCGTGCACCGCGCCGACGGCAACCGGTCAGACGACCGCAACCGCCAGGCGCTGGGGTTCATCTACTACGTGGCGCGGGCGCAGGAAGACCGGGCGCGGCACCAAGCCTACCAGGCGGCGCTGGCCGCCGACCTCGCCGCCGACGGCAGGATCTGAACGGAGGCGGCTCCTCACGGCGCCGGCGGTTTCCGACGTTAGCTGGCGGTCATGAGCTCAAACGTTGTTGCCGGGCGGCGATGGCGCGGGCGTTCACGTCTCCGCCGACCGCATCGACGACGAGCGGACCGGGGCGGCCAAATACCTCGCGACCGTACGCGTCGAAGAGGACCAGACGGTCGCGGCAGCTGCGAAATCCGGGTTGGCATGACCGCCGAAGTGATGCTCGTGATTGGCGCCGGCACGGCGCTCGGCGATCCGATCGCGCCGATGAAGGCGAGCTACAATCGCGCGATGACCGAACAGTAGGTCGATCCACGCAACGCCGGTGGCGGTTATGCGACAGTCAGGCGCTTGAGTCAGTTGTTCAACCGGCCGGAGGTAGTCGAGGTCCGGACGGTCCAATAGGCTCGGACGTCAGACTGTCTTCGGTTGTCAGTCGCGCCGTCGGCATGGCCACGGAAGAAAGGCAGCGGTCACTGACGCGTAAAGTGACTGTCTTGGTTCCCGCTTAGCCTCGGCGCAAGCGTGCGCTCGCCGGCGCCACCTTGGAATCGACCGCCATAGGCGCCGACCAGTTCAGGGGGATCAAACCATGGCCGTTATCGCGTCGCAGGACTTCAACGCCGTCGGCGGCAGCACCGCCAACACGGATCGGTTCGCCGCGGACGCCGTCGGCGTCTCGCTCACCAACACCGCGGCCTCGAACGCCGATCCCGCCCTGGGCCTGGTGTTCGGGACTCAGTAGACCGCCACGCGCAACCTCTCGGGTCCAAACACGTCGGCCAGCGATACCGACTTCATCGGTGTCAACTCGTTCTCGGGTTCGAACGCCCCGAATGTCGCGGCCGACGGGACGGCCGTTGCGAGCGGCGTGGAGCAGAACTTCGAGTTCAACGACGGCGACGGCAGGCTGGACCTGGTATTTGCGCCGGTCGATGCCAGCGGGTTCGAGAACCGCGAATTGACGTTGAACTACTGGATCAGAGACACCGGCTTTGAGGCGACGGATTCCTTCAGGGTCACGGTATCCGACGGTACCAGTGAAGAGGTCGTGCTCGATCTCGGCGAGCCTGGCCTGGAGGCGTCGGCGTCGGCCGACGACGGCACCGCCAACTGGCAGACGCTGAGTGTCGATCTCGACGCGCTCATTGCGGGCGGGCTGGATCCCGGCAGTCTCGTGCTGACGATCAGCGCCGACACCAACTCCAGCCTCGAGAATATCTTCGTCGACAACATCGTCTTTGCTGGCGACCCCGTCGGATCGACGACGCCCGGCATCACGCTCGCCGGCGCCGACGATCTGCAGGTGTCGGAGGACGGCGACACCGACAGCTTCATCGTGACGCTCGACACGACGCCCGCGGCGGCCGTCGACGTGACGCTGACGGCTGATGCGCAGACGCAGCTGAGCGTGGACGGCGTCACGTTCGCGGACTCGCTCATCGTGACCCTGGCGGACACCGATCCGGCTACCGTCACCGTGCGCGCCGTCGACGACGCGGCGGGCGAAACCCGGCCGCATCCGGGCACGATCGCGGTAGCGGTCGCCAGCACCGACCCGGACTACAACGGCCTCGGCGTCCCGGACCTCAGCGTGGCAGTCGACGACAACGACATCGTCAAGATCCACGACATCCAGGGTGACGGCGCCGCCTCGGCCCTCGAGGGCGAGGTGGTGAAGATCGAGGCGGTGGTCGTCGGCGACTTCCAGGGCTCCAGCGGCCTGCGCGGCTTCTTCGTGCAGGAGCAGGACGCCGATGTCGACGCGGACGCCAATACCTCGGAAGGTCTGTTCATTTCCGAGTTCAGCGCCGACGTCAGCGTCGACGTCATGGTCGGCGATCTCGTCGAGATCATCGGCGAGGTCGACGAGTTCGGCAGCCTGACCCAGCTGATCGACGTCTCCGAGATCACCATCGTCCCCACGGACGTGACGCTGCCGACGGCCAGCGCCGTCGTGCTGCCGCTCGGCCAGGACCTGGAGGCCGTCGAGGGCATGCTGGTGACAGCCGCCAGCACTGACGCACCGCTGACGGTGATCGAGAACTTCAACCTCGACCGCTTCGGCCAGATCACCGTCTCCGACGGCAACCAGTTCCAGCCGACCCAGCTGTTCGATGCCCAGTTCGAAGACACGGAGGTTGCTGCGCTCGACGCGCAGAACGCGGCCAACCGGCTGATCGTCGACGACGGCTCGACGCAGGGGAACCCGGACACCTACACGCTTATCGACTCCGGCGACGGCACGCCGCTGACCGCCGGCGACCCGATCACGGCCGACGGCCCGACCCTGCGGCTGGGCGCGGAGATCGAGCCCGGCACGCTGACCGGCGTGATGGACTTCCGCTTCGGCGCCTACCGGCTGCAGGTCGACGGCCCGATCGACACCGTGGAGGGCACCAACGCCGGTGCGCGGCCGGACGAGGCGCCCCAGGTCGCGGGCGACCTCCAGGTCGCGTCGTTCAACGTCCTCAACTACTTCACGACGCTCGGCTCGCGCGGCGCATCGACGCCGGAAGACCTGGCGCGCCAGACCGAGAAGATCGTCAACGCGATCCTCGAATTGGACGCCGACGTGCTGGGTCTCCAGGAACTGGAGAACAACGGCTTCGGCTCGGACAGCGCCATTGCGACGCTTGTCGCCGCGCTCAACGACACGCTCGGCGCCGACGTCTACGCCTTCGTCGATCCCCGCAGCCCGGCTGAGCAGGCCGCGGGCGACATGATCGGCGCGGACGTTATCACCACGGGCGTGATCTACAAGGAAACCGAGGTACGCCTGGTCGGGTCAGATTTCCTCGTATTCGAAGAGGCGTCGGTCGACACGACGGAGGATCTGGTCGAAGGCCAGATCGGCGAATTCCAGCGCAACCGCCCCGCCGTCGCGGCGAGCTTCGAGGACAACGACGGCGCAGTCTTCACCGTGGCCGTCAATCACTTCAAATCGAAGGGTAGCAGCGGTCTGAGCAGCCTGGACAACGATGACTTCCTGGGCATCGAGCAAGATCCAAATTACGACCGAGGCGACGGCCAGGGCTTCTGGAACAAGGCGCGGGCCGACGCCGCGGCGGAGTTGACCGCCTGGCTGGAGACCGATCCCACCGGCGCACGGGACGCCGACGTGCTGATCGTCGGCGACCTGAACTCGTATGCCAAGGAGGATCCGGTCCAGGTCATCGAAGCGGACGGCTATACCGACCTGGCCGAAGCGTTCATCGGTCCGGAGGCCTACAGTTTCGTCTTCTCGGGCGAACGCGGCACGCTCGACTACGGCATGGCGAATGAGGCCTTGCTGGATCAGGTCGCGGGCGTTGCGGAGTGGCACATCAACGCCGACGAGCCGGACCTGCTGAACTATTCCAGCCGCTTCAACGACCCGGCGTTCTACAACGGCGACGACTTCTATGCCGCCTCGGACCACGACCCGCTGGTCGTAGGTCTGAACCTCGAGGGACCGGACACGGTCGAGGTGGCGGTCGTGTTCGGCAAGGACGACGACGATCTGACGGCGTCCGAGTTCATCGACGGCAAGCGCGTGTCGCGACTGGAGTTCGACGACGACGATCGCGACGACGATGACGATCGGGACAACGACGATGACGATCGCGACGACGACGACGACGATGACGATCGGGACAACGACGATCGCGACGATGACAATGATGACGACGCGGCCGACAGCTTCTTCTTCCCCAAGACGGCGCTGGAATTCACCGCCACCGCGGGCGGCGAATCTGCCGAGTTCGTTGCGAAAGGCAGGGCGCTCGGCATTGACAGCGATCGAGGCTCCAATCTGATCGATGGCGGCGAGACATTGTCCATCACGCTGCTCGACGACGCGGGATTCGGCGACGCCTACGAGGCATTGTTCGAGTTCAAGAAGGTCAAGGGCGACGGCGACGTGTCGCTGTCGTTTTTCGACGATGGTCTGCTGGTCGACCAGATCACGGCGGACGCGTCGTCCGGATCGGTCGAGCACGACTTGCTCGGCAACCTGACATTCGACGAGGTTGCGTTGACGATGGTCGATGACACGAAAGTCAGCCTGCTGGGCGTCAGTTTCGAGCGGGAGGATACCGACGGACTGATCGGCTAGCTAGCGCGCCGCCCAAAGCATACCGCGGCGGAAGATGGTCGCCATCTCCCCGACTTCGAACTCGTCGGCGGTATGGCCCAGCGCGCTGTAGAACACGCGGCCGGCGCCGTGACGGCGCTTCCAGACGACCGGCATCTCGACCCCGTCGATCCAGGCGCAGTGCGCGCCCGAGAAGGTCGTCGTCGCCAGCACTTCGTTCGCCGGGTCGACGTGCATGTAGTACTGCTCCGAGCGGTACGGGAAGTCGGCGATGTCCGCCATGATGGGGTCGTCGGTGCGCTTCACGTTGACGACGAAGTCGATGATGTCGCCGGGGTGCGCCACCCATTGGCCGCCGGTCATGAACTGGTAATCGGTCTCGGTGCGAAAGGCGTCGCACATGCAGCCGTGAAAGCCGGCGAGGCCGACGCCGCTCTCGACCGCCGCGCACAGGCCCTTCAGCGCGTCCTCCTCGATCGTCGAGACGGTGACGACCGGCACGATCAGGTCGAGGTCCTTCAGCCCCGGAGCGGCGAACGCCCGCGTCGACGGCTCGACGTCGACCCGGAAGCCCGCTTCCTTCAGCATCGTGGCGGCGACGTCGGCGCTTCGCTCCGGCGTATGCCCGTCCCAGCCGCCCCAGACGATCAGCGCGTGTTTCATCAGCCTCCCCCCAATAGTGTGCGTTCAGGCGACCCAGCGGCTCGCCGTCGCGGCGTCGAGCGCGGCCGGGCGCTCGCACGTGCTGGCGATGTCGACGATACCCCCCCGGCCGGCCGCGACCTCGAACGCCTCCATCACCTCAAGGACGTGGGACGCCAGGGCGAGGCTGGCGCGGTGCGGCCGGTCCTCGCGCACGGCCAGGGCCAGGTCGGCGACGCCAATGCCGCGGTAGTCACCATCGGCGAACGGCTGGGCCGGCGCGATCTGCTGCCAATCCTCCCGCCTGTGGCACAGCAGGACGGTGCCACCGAACTGGTTCGGGTCCGGCACCACCATCGAACCCTCCGTGCCGTACAGCTCGATGTGGTTGTGCTGGTGCCGCCAGACGTCGAAGCTGGTCGTCAGGTTGACCATGGCGCCCTGGGCAAACTCCAGGATGCCGGTGATATGGGTCGGAACCTCGACCGGGATGGCCTCGCCCGCGCGCGGACCGACTTCGATCGTGCGCTGGTCGAAGGCCCGGCTCGTCGCTGCCGTCACGCGCTTCACCGGGCCGAGTAGGTTGACCAGGCAGGTCAGGTAGTAGGGGCCCATGTCGAGCATCGGGCCACCGCCGGCGACGTAGTAGAAGTCCGGGTTGGGGTGAAAGCGTTCGTGGCCGTGCAGCATCATGTGGCACGACCCGGCGACGATCTCGCCGATCCGGCCCGCGTCGATCAGCTGGCACGCGGTCTGGTGGCCGCCGCCGAGAAACGTGTCCGGCGCGCTGCCGACGCGCAGGTTGGGCCGCGCCGCCGCGGCTTCCAACAGGGGCGCCGCCGCCGCCACCGTGGTCGCCAGCGGTTTCTCAGCGTGCAGGTGCTTGCCCGCCGCCAGCACATTGAGGCCGACGTCGACATGGGCCTGGGGCGTCGTCAGGTTGACGACGATCCCGATCTCCGGATCGTCGAGCAGGTCGTCGACGGACATCGCCCTCAGGCCGAACGCGTCGGCGCGCGACCGCGCCGCCGCCGGATCGAGATCGGCGCAGGCGACGAGATCGAGGCTTGCGAACGTCGGCGACCGCTGCATGTACGCGCCACTGATGTAGCCGCAGCCGATCACGCCGACTTTCGTCGCGTTCATGCGGTCAGCCCAGCGCAATCTAGGCGGTCTTCAAATCGGTGTACTTGTCGAAGGCGTGCAGCGACTTGTCGCGGCCGAAGCCGGACTGCTTGAAGCCGCCGAGCGGCGTGGTGATGTCGGCGCCACCATAGGTTTTGACGTAGACCGTGCCCGCCTCGATGGCGCGGATCATGCGGTGTGCGGTGTCGAGGCTGCCGGTCCACACCGCCGCGGCGAGGCCGTAGACCGAGGCGTTGGCGAGCCGCGCCGCCTCCTCCCAGCCGGAGAAACGCATCACAGCGAGCCCGGGCCCGAACACCTCCTCGCGCGCCAGTGTCATCTCGGTCGTGACGCCGTTGAACACCGTAGGTGCCATGTAGAACCCGCCGGTGTCCTCCAACAGGCGGGTGCCGCCGGTCAGGCGCCGCGCGCCTTCGCGCTCCGCGGTGGCGACGTGATCGAGGTTCTTCTCGAGCTGCACGGCGCTGGAGACGGCGCCGACGTCGCTCTTGAGGTCCAGGGGATCGCCGACGCGCAGCTTCGCCGCCGCCGCGACGAGTTTTTCTAGAAACGCGTCGTACACCGCGTCCTCGACCAGCAACCGGGAGCCGGCGACGCAAACCTGGCCGGAGTTGCGGAAGATGCCGAAGGCGGAGACCTGCGCCGCCCGGTCGAGGTCGGGCGCGTCGGCGAACACGACGTTGGGCGACTTGCCGCCGAGTTCGAGCCAGACGCGCTTCAGGTTCGAGCGCGCGGCGTATTCCAGCAGGCGGCGGCCGACGGCGCCGGAGCCCGTGAAGGCCAGCGCGTCGACGCCCATGCTGAGGCCCAGCGCCTCACCGGTCACGGCGCCCTGGCCGGTCACCACGTTGAACACGCCCTCCGGCAGGCCGGCCTCGGCGGCCAGTTCGGCGAGGTGCAGCAGCGTCAGCGACGCCACTTCGGGCGGCTTCAGCACCACCGAATTGCCGGCGGCGAGGGCGGGGGCGACCTTCCAGGCGGCGATCATCAGCGGGAAGTTCCACGGCACGATGGCGCCGACGACGCCCAGCGGCTCGCGGTGCACCAGGCCCAGCACGTCGGGGCCGGTGGGCGCGATCTCCCCATAGACCTTGTCGATGGCCTCGGCGTAGTAGCGGAACGTGCCGGCGGTGCTCAGCGGCTCGGCCTTGAAGGCCATGCCGATCTCGGTGCCGTTGTCGCGCACGCCCAGCACGGCAAGCTCGAGGGCCCGGTCTTCGATCAGCTCGGCGAGCTTCAGAAGCACCTTCTTGCGCGCGGCGGGCGCGGCGCGGGACCAGACACCGCGCTCGTAGGCCACGCGGGCGGCGGCAACGGCGCGGTCGACGTCCTCGGCACCGCCGTCCGCGAGTGTGGTCAGCAGCGCGCCGTCGATCGGGCTCGTGACCTCCAGCGTCGCGCCGTCGGCGCTGTCCGACCAGTCGCCGGCGATGAAGTGGCGCTGGGGCGGCACCGCGGCGGCGCGCAGCCGGTCGATCGCGGCCTGGTCAAGCATGGCGGTTCCCTTTGCGCTCGCGCCACAGCGTCACGACGTGCAGCGTCAGCGCCGCGACGATGAGCGCGAAGACGGTGCCCGAGACCGGGCGGTCGATGAAGTCCAGCGGCGTCTCGACCCGCGCCATGCTGGCGCGGAACTTCTCGTCCATGATGCGGCCCAGGACCATGCCGAGGATGATCGGCACCAGCGGCAGGTTGAGGCGCTTGAGGATGTAGCCCAGCACGCCGAACGCGGCGGCGATGGCGCAGTCGACGAGGCTGTTGCGCAGCGAATAAGCGCCGACCAGCGACAGCGTCAGCACGACGACGCCGATCAGGCGATTCGGCACGCGGATCACCTGCACCAGCGTTTTCGTGGCGACGACCAGGAAGCCCAGCACCACGACGTTGATCGCCAGCAGCACCATGAACAGGCTGTAGAGGAATTCCGGCTGGGTCTCGAACAACTTCGGCCCCGGGATCACGCCGTGCACGTAGAACACGGACAGCATCATCGCCGTCAGCGCCTCGCCGGGGATGCCGAGCGCCAACAGCGGGATCATCGCCGCGGCGGGCACGGCGTTGTTGGCCGCCTCCGACGCCACCAGTCCCTCGGGCGAGCCCTCGCCGATCAGACCGGGGTTCTTCGAGGTCTTCTGGGCGTAGGTGTAGGCGAAGAACTGCGCCGTGAATTCGCCGACGCCGGGGATCATGCCCATCACGACGCCCAGCCCCGACGACACGCTGGCGAGGCGCGAGTGTCGGAAAATCTCGAACAGGCCCTCGAGCCGGCCTTTGACCATTTTCGGGATCGTCGGCTGGCGCGCCGTGTCGGTCAGCAGCGTGAAGGCCTGGGCGAGGGCGAAGAGACCGAGGATTACGACGATCAGGTCGAAGCCGGAGTTGAGCCAGGACTGGCCGAAGGTGTAGCGCTGGCTGTAGCGCACGGCCTCGAGCCCGACGACGTTGAGGAACATGCCGAAGCACAGCAACGCCGCGGCGACGATGGTCTGGCCGCGGTGCGCCAGCACGACGCAGACCGCGCCCAACAGCGCCGCCATGAAGATGTCGCGCGAGCCAAACAGCGGCGCGATGTTCGACAGCACCGGCGAGATCGCCAGCAGGCAGAGGATCGAGAAGATGCCGCCGAAGAACGAGGCGGTGTAGGCCAGCGACAAAGCGCGCCGCGCCTCGCCGCGCTGGGTCATGGGATAGCCGTCATAGGTGGTCAGCGCGTTGACCGCCGTGCCCGGCGTGTTGATCAGGATCGCCGGTATGGCGCCGCCGAACATCGACGAGCCGTAGATGCCGAGCAGCAGCGTCAGGCCGACGATGGGCTCGAACTGGAACGTCGCCGGCAGCAGGATGGCGATCGCCACCGCCGGCCCGACGCCCGGGATGGCGCCGATGATGACCCCGCCGACGGCGCCGATCGCCAGCGCCAAGACGACGTCGAGGCGGGCGATCTGCTCCAGCGCCAGGAGGAGGAGGTCCACGGGCTCAGAAGTTCCGGATGAAGAAGTTGCGCGCCGCGTCCGGCAGCACGTCGTAGAGCGCGCCGGCCGGCATCTTGACCTGCAGCCCGGTCTTGAAGAACAGCACGACGCCGACGCCCAAGAGCGCCAGGCCGAGCAGCGTCGCGCGCGCGCGGTAACCGACGCGCAGCGCCACGAGTGGCAGGAACACGACGGTCGCCAGCAGGTAACCGAGCCACGGCACCGCCGCGCCGTAGGCGACGAACCACAGCGCGAACTCCACCGGCCGCGCCCAGGCGACGATTTCCGCGGGCGGCAGGAACGGGGTCTCGTCCCGGTGACGCCGCCGCGCGCGCAGGCCGTTCAACAGGTAGAGGCCGGAGAACAGGGTCAGGCAGATCAGCACGACCGCCGGCGCGAAGCGCGGCTGCAGCGTCAGCTGCACGTTGTTGTACCAGCGGGTCTCCGTGCCGATCAGCGCCAGCAGCAGCACCGCGACGGCGAACGAGAGCGTCGCGAACGCCAGGTCGCCGGGCCGGCGCCGGGCGTCGAAGATGTCCGAGGCCTGGTGGTGAACGGGCGCGTCCGGGCCCGGCGGCTCCTGCATCTCACCCCTCCCGCCGCAAGTGGCCGGCCGGAGGCAGACCGCCCCCGGCCGGGAGAGCGGGCGTCAGAGGTCGCCCATCTTGCGGAACATGTCCTCGACTTTGGCGTAGTCGGCGGCGACGCGCGCCTCAGAGCTGGCCTGGTCCTGCCAGTAGATGATGGCGCCGGTCTGCGCCGCGACATCCTTGGCCTTGTCGCCCATGACCACCTTCTCGGCGATCGCCGCGACCTTGTCCTTGACCTCCTGCGGCGTGCCTTCGGGCACGAACAGGCCGTTCCACAGCGCCACGTCGACGCCCGGCACCTGCTCGCCCAGCGTCTTGATGTCGGGGATCAGCGCGATGCGCTGGTCGGTCAGCGCCGCAATCACCTTGATCTCGTCGAGGCAGGGCAGCACCAGCTGGATCGTCGTGTTGATGACGTCGGCGTCGCCGGAGGCGAGGGTGTTGCAGTCCAGGGCGTCGAATGCGGCCTCGCTGCCGAACTCCATGCCCAGCTCGCGGCCGGCCAGCACGCTGGCGCGCGTCGGCACCAGGCCGTAGCCGAAGTGGCCCAGCGCAACCTTGTTGCCCTTCGCGTGGGCCGCCAGCTCCGCCATGTTCGAGTACGGCGCGTCGCCCTTGGCGGCCAGCACGAACGGGTACGTCAGGAAGATGCCAACCGGCTCGAACGTCTGCTTGGTGAATCCCTGGATGCCGAGCAGCGGGCCGACCGTCGGCACGCCGATGACGAAGGAGCCGATGGTCGAGCCGTCCGGGTCCGCGCCGGCGACGACCGCCGCGCCCGGGAACGGCCCACCGCCGCCGCCGGGCTTGTTGACCACCGCCGCGGCGACGCCGGTCTGCGCCTGCATCTCTTCGGCGATCAGCCGCGTCAGCACGTCCTCCAGATTGCCCGGCGGCCACGGCACGATGAACTGGACCGGCTTGTCCGGGTACTCGGCGGCCGCGGGGGCCATCGCCAGGACGGCGGCGGCCAGCACCAGCGCGGCGCCTGTCAGGATCTTACGCATCTGAGTCCTCCCTCTACGGCGGCGCCGCGCGCTCCCTCCCACGAGCATTTGCGTCCCGGCGCCTTCCGTGAGATATTTAACATGTTTAGTATCTGCCCGCAAGGGCGCCCGCGGGGATGCCGCGCAGGGAGACCGCAACGACGATGCGCGACGAGCGAGCCGTTCTGATCATCGGCACCTGCGACACCAAGGCCGACGAGCTCCTGTTCATGCGCCAGTGCATCGAGGGCGAAGGCGGCACGGCGCTGATGATGGACGTGGGCGTCTTGGGCGAGCCGACCTTCGCGCCCGACTGCACGAAGCACGACGTCGCCGCGGCGGCGGGCACCACGATCCCCGACATCGTCGCGCTGGGCGACGAGAACTCGGCGATGACCCGCATGGCCGAGGGCGCCACGGCGCTGACGCGGCGGCTCTACGACGAGGGGCGCATCGGCGGCATGCTGGCGTTGGGCGGCACCATGGGCACGGACCTGGCGCTCGACGTCGCCGCGGCGCTGCCGCTGGGCGTGCCGAAGTTCGTCGTCTCGACCGTCGCGTTCTCGCACCTGATCCCGCCGGAGCGCATGGCGCCGGACCTGATGATGATCCTCTGGTCGGGCGGCCTCTACGGCCTCAACAGCATCTGCCGGTCGGCGCTGAGCCAGGCCGCTGGGGCGGTGCTGGGCGCCGGCCGCGCCGGCACGATGCCCCAGCACGACCGGCCGGTGGTCGGCATGTCGTCTTTGGGCAAGAGCTGCCTGAAATACATGGTCACGCTGAAGCCGGCGCTCGAAGAACGCGGGTACGAGGTCGCGGTGTTCCACACCACCGGCATGGGCGGACGGGCGCTGGAGTCGCTGGCGGGGCAGGGGCGCCTGGCGGCGGTCCTGGACTTGAGCCTGCAGGAGGTCGGCAACCACGCCTGCGGCTCCGTCGTCACGTCCGGCGCCGACCGGCTGGAAGCGACCGGGCGTGCCGGCGTGCCCCAGATCGTCGCGCCCGGGGCGCTCGATCTCATCGACCTGCCGACCTGGCAGGCGCTGCCGGAGAAATTCGCCAACCGCGGCTACCACGCACACAACCGGCTGATCGCTTCGGTCACCATGACGCCGGACGAACGCCGCGCCGCGGCCCGTGTCGTCGCCGAGAAGCTCAAACGGTCGGGCGCGCCGACCACCTTCGTCCTGCCGCTGGGCGGCATCGAGGAGTGGGACCGGCCGGGCGAGGACCTGCACGACGCGGAGGGTCTCGCCGCCTTCGTCGACGAGTGCCGCGCCGCGATCGGGCCGCCGGTGGAGCTGATCGAGGTCGATGCCCACATCAACGACCCTGTGTTCACCGACACGGTCATTGAAGTCTTCGACCGCCTGGTGCGCGACGGCGCCGTGGCGCCGGGGGCGGCATGAGCCACGCGCAGGCGCTGATCCTCGACTTCGGCGGCGTCGTCACGCGCACGCTGTTCGAGACGCACGCCGAGACCGAGGCGGCGCTGGGCCTGACGCCGGGCACGCTCGACTGGCGCGGGCCCTTCGACCCGGACGGCGACGCCCTGTGGCGGTCGATGCAGGCCGACGAGATCAGCGAGCGCGACTACTGGCTCAAGCGCACCCGCGAGGTCGGCCGGCTGGTCGGCCAGGACTGGTCGCGCATGGAGGAGTTGGTGCGCCGCGCGCGCAGCGCCGATCCCGCGTCCGTCATCCGGCCCGAGGCCGACGCGGCGATCCGCGCGGCCGACGAAGCGGGCCGCAAGCTGGCGATCCTGTCGAACGAGCTGGACCTGTTCTACGGCGCCGATTTCCGCGCCCGGCTGCCGCTGTTGGAGCTGTTCGACGCCATCGTCGACGCGACCTACACCCGCGTCTTGAAGCCCGACCCGCGCGCCTACGAGCTGTGCCTCGACGCGCTGGAGCTACCGGCCGAGGCCTGCGTCTTCGTCGACGACCAGCCGCGCAACGTAGCCGGCGCCCGCGCGGTCGGCCTTGAGACGATCGCCTTCGACGTGCGCGCGCCACAGCAGTCCTACGATGCGGCGCTGGCCCGGCTGGGCCTGCCGCCCGCACGACCCCGGAGAGAGCCCCATGCGTGAAGCCAACTTCCTCATCGAACAGAACGCCAAGCCGATCTGGCACCCCATGGCCCATCCGGGGGAGATGCGCGCCCACCCGCCGAAAATCATCACCGGCGGCGCCGGCGTGCGCGTCACCGACATCGACGGCAACGAGACGCTCGACGCGGTCGGCGGCCTGTGGAACGTCAACCTGGGTTACAGCTGCGACCCCATCAAACAGGCCATCGCCGACCAGCTCGACGCGCTGCCCTACTACTCCGGCTTCCGCGGCACGACGACAGGCCCGGCGATCGAGTTGGCGCACGAATTGACCGAGTGGTTCGCGCCCGAGGGCATGGTGCGCGTGTTCTACAATTCCGGCGGCTCCGACGCGGTGGAGACGGCGCTGCGCCTGGCGCGCCAATACTGGAAGGTGCGCGGCCAGCGCGACCGCACCAAGTTCCTGGCCCTCAAGAAGGGCTATCACGGCACCCATTTCGGCGGCGCCTCGGTCAACGGCAACGCCAACTTCCGGCGCAACTACGAGCCGCTGCTGCCCGGCGTGCACCACATCACGGCACCCTGGACCTACCGCAACCCGTTCGACGAGGCCGATCCGGCGAAGCTGGCGCGGCTGTGCGCCAACCTGCTCGAAGACGAGATCGCCTTCCAGGGCGCCGACACCATCGCCGCCTTCATCATGGAGCCGGTGATGGGCTCGGGCGGCATCATCGTGCCGCACGAGAGCTTCATGCCGTTGGTGCGCGAGATCTGCGACCGCCACGAGATCCTGCTGATCGCCGACGAGGTGGTCTGCGCCTTCGGCCGCACCGGCGCCTGGTCGGGCTCGCGCCTGTGGGGCGTCCAGCCGGACATGATGTGCATCGCCAAGGCGATCACGTCCGGCTACTTCCCGCTCGGCGCGACGCTGATCGGCGAGACCGTGGCGACGGCGATCGAGGAAAGCGAGGATTCGTTCGGCGCCGTGTTCCACGGCTACACGTACTCAGGGCACCCGGTCGGCTGCGCTGCCGGTCTCGCGACGCTGGCCGAGACCAATCGCCTGGCCGTCCACGACAATTCGGCGGCGCGGGGCGTCGAGCTGGCGAACGTGCTGGAGGATCTGAAAGCGCGGCATCCGCTGGTGGGCGACGTGCGCTACAAGGGCCTGATGGCGGCGCTGGAGCTGGTCAGCGACCGCGACAGCAAGGCGCCGGCAGCCAAGGGCGTCATGGCGGCAGTCGCCGACGGCGCCTACGAGGCCGGGGCGCTGATCCGCGTCTCCGGCGCCAACGTCATCCTCTCACCGCCGCTGGTCATCGAGGCCGCCGACGTCGCCCGCATCGGCGAGGCGCTCGACGCGGGTTTGACGCGCGCAGCCGGGTAGGGGGCACCGAGCGGGCGCGGCCCTCGTGCTTCGTCGGGCTCAGCATGAGGGCCTTGTCGTTGCGGTCGAGGCACGCCGCGCCACACTCACGGGCCTCCCCCTGAGCTTGTCGAAGGGCGCGGCCCGTGCCGCGCCTAACGGCCGGGGCCGGCGCGGACCAGGTCTTCGAGCAGGTCGAGGAGGAGTTCGATGCGCTCCGGGCCGTACTTCGCCTCCAGCTCGGCGTAGATCGCGCGGCTCTTCGGCGTCACCTCGCGGATCAGGCCCCGGCCGGCGTCGGTAATGGCGACGACCCGGCGGCGGCCGTCGCCGCTGTCGCGCGTGCGGGTGATCAGCCCGCGCGCCTCCAGCGCGCGCAGGATGCGCGTCATGCTGGGCGTCAGGATACAGCAGCGCTCCGAGAGCTCGGTCGCGTCGAGCGGGCCGGCCTCGCCGAGCACGCGGATCACGCGCCACTGTTGCTCGGTCACGTCGTGCGCCGCCAGCATCGGCCGGAAACGCGCCATCACCGCTTCACGCGCCCGCAGCAGCATGATCGGCAGCGAGCGCTGGGTCTTGCGCGGGCCCAGCTCCGCCAGGCTCTCGACCACGTCGCGCGGTTGGCGTTGCGGCTCCATCGCCTCCGTCACCCCGTCGTTTCGCGCGCGACGCCGTTTCTCAGCGTGCCGACGCCCTCGACCTCGACGACGTCGCCCTCGCGCAACCAGCGCGGCGGGTCCATGCGCGCGCCCGCGCCCGTCGGCGTGCCCGTCGCGATCAGGTCGCCGGGCAGGAGCGTGCAGAATGTCGAGACATACTCGACGATTCGGGCAAAATGAAAGGCCATCGACGCCGTCGTGTCGGCCTGGCGCACCTCGCCGTTGACCCGCGTCTCGATCGCCAGGTTGGTGACGTCGAGGCCCGAGAGGTCGGTCTCGATCCAGGGGCCCAGGCCGCCCGAGCGGTCCCAGTTCTTCCCCTGGGTGACGTTGAACTTGCCGTGGCGCACCCAGTCGCGGATCGTGCCCTCGTTCATGATCGTCAGGCCGGCGACGTGCGCCATCGCCTCGGCCTGGGCGATGCGCCGGCCGGCGCGGCCGATCACCAGCACGATCTCGCCTTCGTAGTCGAGCCGCTCGGACTCCGGCGGCACGATCAGCGGCGCGCCGTGGGGCGCGAACGACAGCGGCGTGCGCACGAAGATCGACGGATACTCGGGCGCCGCCGAGCCGTCGCGGTACTCCTCATTACGGTTCATGTAGTTGACACCGATGCAGAAGATCTTCGCCGGGTCGGGCACCGGTAGGTCGAGGGTCACCTCGTCGAGCGCGAGGTCCGCATCGGCGATGAGGTCGAGCGGCGTGGCGGCCAGCAGGTCCTTGACGCTGGCGACGCCCAGCCGCGCGGTGAGGTCGGCGACGCCGCCGTCGGTCACCGCCCCGACGCGACGGCCGTTGCCCGTCGTGAAGGTGACCAGTCGCATCAGAGCAGGCCGGCGCGGCTCAGCACGCCGTCGAGACGTCGCTCGAGCTCCGGCGTCGCCGGCAGCAGGGGCAGGCGGTGCTCGTTCGTCGGCAGGATGTTCAGGCGCTTCATCATGTATTTCATCGGGATCGGGTTGATGTCGTAGAAGATCGCCTTGTTGATCTCGTGCAGCGACTTGTGCAGCGCCCGCGCGCCGTGCAGGTCGCCGGCCCGCACCGCCGCGCACATCTCGGCCAGCGGCTGCGGGCGCAGATTCCCGACTGCGTTCATCAGGCCGCAGGCGCCCACCGCCATCATCGGAAACGACAGCTCTTCCAGGCCGACGAACACCCGCAGGTCGTCGCCCAGCTCTGCCAGCAGGTCGGACACGAAGCCGAGGTCAAGCGAGGCGTGCTTCATGCCACGAAGGTCGGGCAGACGTTGGCGATTTCGACCGCCGTCTCCAGCTTGACGTCGACCGCCGCGCGGCCGGGGATGTGGTAGATCATCCACGGCTTGTCGTGCAGCTTGCTCAGTGCCCCGTAGTACGCGACCAGGCCGCGCTGCGGCGGCCGGCTGTAGTAGGGCGTGACGATCAGCAGCGCCGCGACGCGGTCGTGCTTTGCCGCGTGCCGCGTCAGCGCCGCGGTCTCGTCGTAGGACTGGGAGCCCGTCGCGACGACGACGGTCAGCCGCTCGCCCGCGGCCTCCACCGCCACGTCGACGATGCGGTTGCGCTCCTCGACCGTCAGCGACGACGGCTCGGACGTGGTGCCGTTGACCAGCACGCCGTCGCTGCCGTTGGCCGCCTGGAACTCGACCAGCGCGGCGTAGGCGTCCAGGTCGACCGCGCCGTCCTTGAACGGCGTGATCAAGGGCGGGATCGAGCCGCGCAGGAAGTCCGGGTCGAGTGGAATCATGGGCTCCCCCAAATGCAGACCGCCGGTGCCTGTAGTTGACAACGACAGGCCATATAATTAACATGTTAATAAAACAACCGCAACCGTCGCTCAGGGACGCGCGCCATGCCGCACTTCACCGTCGAGTACTCCGCGAACCTGGACGACACCCTCGACATGGTCGGCCTCTGCGAAGCGGTGCGTCAGGCGGCGGTCGAGACGGGCGTGTTCCCGCTGGGCGGCATCCGCGTGCGCGCCCTGCGCTGCGAGGCCTACGCGATCGCCGACGGCGCCGCCGACAATGCCTTCGTCGACGTTTCGCTGCGCCTGGGCAAGGGTCGCGACCTCGCCACCCGCAAGGCGGCCGGCGAACGGATCTTCGCGGCGATTGAGGCGTATCTCGCGCACCAGTTCGAGCTGCGCCCCTTCGCGCTGTCGTTCGAGGTGAGCGAGATCGATCCCGAGCTCAGCTTCAAGAAGAACTCGATCCATACGCGCCTCGCGGCGGAACCCTGAGGCGGAGCGCGCGCATGTCCGACACCGCCGCTAATGTCGCCAAGGCCGAGGGCTACCTCGCGCGCTTCCGCGCCGAGGGCGTGCTGAACCACGTCGCCGGCGAGGCCGTGCCGGCGGCGAGCGGCGCCACGTTCGAGTCCCTCTCGCCCATCGACCTGCAGCCGCTCTCGACCGTCGCGCGCGGCGACGCGGCGGACGTGGACCGCGCGGCCAGCGCCGCGCGCGCCGCCTTCGCCGACTGGCGCGACATGCCGGCGACCGAGCGCAAGGCGCTGTTGCACCGCATCGCCGACGCCATCGTTGCCCGCGCCGAGGAGATCGCCTTCGTCGAGAGCGTCGACACCGGCCAGGCGATCCGCTTCATGTCCAAGGCGGCGATCCGCGGCGCGGAGAACTTCCGCTATTTCGCCGACCTGGTGCCAGAGGCGCGCGACGGCCAGGCGCTGCCGTCGCCAGGCCACCTGAACGTCACCTCGCGCGTGCCGCTGGGCCCCGTCGGCGTCATCACGCCGTGGAACACGCCGTTCATGCTGTCGACCTGGAAGATCGCGCCGGCGCTGGCGGCGGGCTGCACCGTAGTGCACAAGCCGGCAGAGTTCTCGCCGCTGACCGCGAAGCTGCTGGTCGAGATCGCCGAGGAGGCGGGCCTGCCGCCGGGGGTCTGGAATCTGGTGAACGGCCTGGGCGAGGAGGCCGGCAAGGCGCTGACCGAGCACCCGGCGATCAAGGCCATCGCCTTCGTCGGCGAGTCTGGCACCGGCTCGATGATCATGGCGCAGGGCGCCGCGACGCTGAAGCGCGTGCATTTCGAGTTGGGCGGCAAGAACCCGGTCGTCGTGTTCGCCGACGCCGACCTGGACCGCGCGGTCGACGCCGCGGTGTTCATGATCTACAGCCTGAACGGCGAGCGCTGCACGTCGTCGAGCCGCCTCCTGGTCGAGGCGTCGGTGTACGACGAGGTGACGCAGAAGGTCGCCGCGCGCGCGGCCAGCATCAAGGTCGGCCATCCGCTTGACCCGGAGACGGTCATCGGGCCGCTGATCCACCCGACGCACTTCGACAAGGTGATGTCGTACTTCGACGTCGCGCAGGAGGACGGCGCCACCATCGCCACGGGCGGCGCCGCGGCCGATGGGCCGGGCGGCGGCTGCTACGTCCAGCCGACGCTGTTCACCCACGCCCGCAATGACATGCGCATTGCCCAGGAGGAGATCTTCGGCCCCGTCCTGACCGCGATCCCCTTCGCCGACGAGGCCGAGGCGCTGAGCATAGCCAACGGCGTGCAGTACGGCCTCGCCGGCTATGTCTGGACCAACGACCTGACCCGGGCGCTGCGTTTCTCCGACGCGCTCGAAGCCGGCATGATCTGGGTGAACTCCGAGAACGTGCGCCACCTGCCGACGCCGTTCGGCGGCATGAAGGCCAGCGGCATCGGCCGCGACGGCGGCGACTATTCGTTCGACTTCTACATGGAGACCAAGAACCTGGCGCTATCCACGGGCAGCCACGCGACGCCGCGGCTGGGGGCGTCGTGAGCCTCTACTACGTGCAAAAGCTGCTCTACCGCCTCAACCGCGATCCGGGCGTGCGCCAGCGCTTCCACGACGACCTCGACGGCCTGTTGGCCGACTACGAGCTGACCGAGGAGGAACTCGGCGCGATCCGCGAGCCCGACATCGGACTGCTGTATGTGCTGGGCGTCAACGGGCAGCTCTTGATGCACTACGCGGCGCTGCACCAATACGAATGGGACGCCTATCTGGAGGCTATGCGCGAGGGCGTGCGGCGGCACGGCCCGGTGCGCGCCGGCGTCTACCTGATCACCGGTTATGAGGGCGTCCCGGCGCACGACGCGGCGCTGCGCGCGCGCCGCGAGACTTCCTGATGCCGCTGGTCTTCGCCGGCGTCTGCAGCCACGCGCCCGGCATTACGGGTCGCGCCGAGCGCGCCGACCCGGACGTGCGCGACGCCTTCTACGCCGAGTTCCACGCCATGGGCGACGCCATCCGCGCCGCCGGCGCCGAGGCGCTGATCGTCGTCGCGGCCGAGCACTTCGGCAACTTCTTCATGGACAACATGCCGGCATTTGCGCTCGGCATGGCGGACCACTACGAGGGGCCGATCGAGGACGAGGCCTGGCTCGGCATCGCGCGGCGGCGCATCCCCGGCGACCGCGCCCTCTCCGAGCGCCTGATCCGCGGCGTCATGCAGACCGTCGACGTGGCGTACTCCGAGGAGTGGAAGTTCGACCACGGCATCATGGTGCCGCTCAACTTCCTGACGCCCGACGGCGACCTGACGATCATCCCCGGCAACATCAACTGCCAGGGGCCGCCGCTGACGCCGCTCACCCGCGCCTGGGCCTTCGGCGAGGCGCTGCGTCGCGCCTGCGACGCGCTGCCGGAGAAGTTCGCGCTGGTCGGAACCGGCGGCATCTCGCACTGGCCGGCCACGCCCGACTCCGGGAAGATCAACGAGGGCTGGGACCGCGAGTTCCTGGACCGCTGGACCGCCAACGACCGGGACGCCCTGTTGTCCTACAGCGACGCGGAGACGTATCGCGACGCGGGGCAGGGCGGGTTTGAGATC
>Ga0049108_10000147_pt1 | contig 26097 bp, 25 predicted proteins | sample WorMetilPIANOSA2_FD_60020 | JGI IMG/M metagenome (GOLD analysis project Ga0049108, IMG submission 60020) | Marine gutless worms symbiont microbial communities from Max Planck institute for Marine Microbiology, Germany - Olavius ilvae PIANOSA.2 | ecosystem: Host-associated > Annelida > Digestive... | reverse complement strand
AGAACCTCGCCCGCGCGGAAACCCCAAAATGATTCCGCCTACGGGAATCCCGCTCTAGGTCCTCAGCCGCCGACGCCCGCCCGTCCGCGCTGCTCTCGGTCACGTGGCAGCCGTATCCGGCGGTGGGCCCGCCTGTCCGGCCGTGAGGTCCCGGAACGCGATCGAGATGCAGCTAACGGTGATCGCCAGGCCGAAGTAGGCGATGCCTTGCGTGAGCAGGAAATAGAGCAACGATGCCGTCAGGCTCCCGCCGAGGCCGGTCGTGGCGAGGATCAGTCCCGCGCCCCACCCAAGAAGTTCGATCGGGATCGCGAACTCGATCGTCGGGATCGCGAAGATCCACATCAAACGCCAGGTTTTGCCCCGTCCCAACCGCCAGCTATCGGCAAAGCCCAGCGGATAGTCGACCGCGGCGGCGGGAAACCATGGCAAGAACCGGCTGCACACCAGGCCGATGACCAGCAGGAGGGCGACCATGCCGGCGACTGTGAACGGGAGCCCGGCCTCTTCGCCCTGCGCCCCACCTACGACGGCCAGAATGGGTGCAGCGATGCCAGTGGCCACAACGCCAACGGCAACCATCAGCACGCTGACCAGGATGAACCGCAGCAGGAACCGGGTCTGGCGCGCGCCCCACTTGAACGCGGACCCTACTGTCGGCCGCTCGTCCGGGACCAGCAGGCGACGGTGCCAGGCGACTGAAAAAAAGCACGTAGAGCGCCACCGAAACGAGGCCGAAGACGAGCAGCAGCCACGGCGCCTGGGTCAACACCCAAGCCATCGCCCGGTGGGCGACGGTGGGCTCGGCGCCCGCCGCTATCCCCATCCCCCCTTGGACGAACGTGTAAAGCACTGCCTGGATCAGCACCGGCAGGAACGCCAGCAGCGCGAAGTCGCGCGCGTTGGCGAGGACGAAGCGGTGGGCCTCGACGACGGTCGCCCAAACAGGCACGTGGGTCATAGCTGGTCCTCTCGTGTCTCAGCGTCCGGCCCGCTCGCCTGACGGCTGCTCGACGGTGTCGAGGGCGTCGGCGAGGCGGGTCGTGGCGGCGCCCGGGCGCAGCGGCTGCTGCTGGCTGGCGGCCGGCGCCCAGCCGGTCAGGTAGATGACCTGGAAGGTCGCCGGCACGCGCCCGTCCGCGCCGGCGTGGTGGGAGACGTACTGCTCCGTGGCGGCCAGCAGAGTCGCCCGGCGCGTCGGCCGATGGCGGCGCTCCAGGAGCGCGTTGCTCTCGCCCATGCCTTGTAGTTCCGCCATCAGGCGCAGCGGGTCGGCGTAGGTCGCTGTCAAGCGGTCGGTGTCGCTGACCGGCAGGGCGAAGCCGGCGCGCTGCAACAGGCCGGCGGCGTCGCGCAGGTCGGCGAAGGGCGAGACGTGCAGGCCGGCGCCGTCCTCTTCCGCCGCCTCGGCCCGCAGCCAGGCGTCGCGCAGTTCCGTCAACGTCTCGCCGCCCAGCATCGCGGCCAGGAACAGCCCGTCGGGCTTCAGCGCGCGGCGGATCTGCACCAACGCGCCGGGCAGGTCGTTGACCCAGTGCAGGTTCAGGCAGCTCACGACCAGGTCGAAGCGGCCGTCGGCGAAGGGCAGTGCCTCCTCGTCCGCCACCACGCCGCCGCCGGCCGCGGCGACCATGGCCGGGGCCAGGTCGGCGGCGACGGTGCGCTCGACCTTGCCGCTGCCCGCGAGCGCCGCCGACATCTGCCCGGTGTGGCAGCCCAGGTCCAGCGCCAGCGGGAACCGCCGCTGCACGTCCTCCAGGCGGTCGGCCAGGCGCGCCGCGACCTCGGCGACCAGGAAGTCGTGCTCGGCAAACGTTGCCGCGGCGCGCTCGCGGCGCCGGCGCAGCAGCGCGCGGTCGAAGATCAGGGCGGCGTCGGTCATCGCGGCGAGTATGCCATGTGTGCGCGTTGACTCGGGTCGCGCGGCGGGCGGACCATAGGTCATGGTCCTCGCCGACGCCCTTTCCGGTGGCCTAGCCGTCGGCCGCCGCGCCGCCGGCCTGGCGCTCAACACCGTGCTGCCGCCGCAGTGCCTCAGTTGCGGCGCCGGGGTCGACACGCCGGGTGCCGTGTGCGCCGACTGCTGGACCGCGCTCGTCTTCATCGTGCCGCCGCACTGCGTCGCCTGCGGCTTTCCGTTCGAGCACGAGCACGGCGCCGACACCCTGTGCGGCGCGTGTTCGCGGACGGCACCCCCGTTCGCCCGGGCGCGGGCGGTGCTGCGCTACGACGATGCCAGCCGCGGCCTCCTCCTGGGCTTCAAGCACGGCGACCGCACCTATGCGGCGCCCGCCTTCGGCCGCTGGCTGGCGCGCGCCGGCGGCGAACTGGTCGCCGATGTCGATCTCGTCGCTGCGGTGCCGCTGCACTGGTCGCGGCTGGCGCTCCGGCGCTATAACCAGGCGGCGCTGTTGGCGCTGGCGCTGGCGCGCGAGGCCGGTGTCGACGCGGCGCCCGATCTCCTGGTGCGGCGGCGGCGCACGCGCAGCCAGGGCGGCTTGAGCCGCAGCGGCCGGGCGCGCAACGTCGCCGGCGCCTTCGCCGTGCGGCGGGGTGCCGAGGAGAGCGTCGCGGACCGGCGGGTGCTGCTGGTCGATGACGTGTACACCACGGGCGCGACGCTGATGGAATGCACGAAAGTGCTGCGTCGCGCCGGCGCCGCCGAAGTCGAGGTGTTGACCCTGGCCCGCGTGGTGCGGCCGCAGACCTGACGCTCTAGGGAGGACGTTCGCGATGACCGGCAGCAAATGGCACGCCTCGCTGGGCGAAATGCTGGCCGCCGTGCCGCGCGGCAAGGGCAAGGCGCCGGTCGCCGTGACGCTGGAGCACGGCACGTTGCTGGCGGAGCTCTATGCGCCGCGCGGCGCTGACCGCCAGCCGGCGCACGACCGCGACGAGATCTACATCGTCGTCAAGGGCAGCGGCTGGTTCGTCAACGCCGGCGAGCGTCGGCCCTTCGCGGCGGGCGATTTCATCTTCGTCGAGGCCGGGCGCGAGCACCGCTTCGAGGACTTCACCGACGACTTCGCCGCCTGGGTCATCTTCTTCGGCCCGCCGCTGCAGGAGGCCGCGGCCTGAGGCTGGACTCGGCGGCGATTCGCCCCATATCCAAACGGACTTGGACGAATTCCAAAGTTGAGCGGGCGATGCCTAGGGTCGAGATCTACACCAGCATGCTTTGCGGCTTCTGCCACCGGGCGAAGGCGCTGTTGAAGCGCAAGGGCGTCGACTTCGACGAGACCGACGTGATGCTGAGCCCCGGCAAGCGCGGCGAGATGATGGAGCGCGCCGGCGGCCGTGGCACGGTGCCGCAGATCTTCATCGATGGCGAGCACGTCGGTGGCTGCGACGAACTCTACGTCATGGACGCCGCCGGGCAGCTCGACGCCAAGTTGGGCCTCGTCCGGTGACCGCCTTCCGGGCGGCGCTGGTGCAGTTCACCGCAGCGCGCGACCCGGACCCCAACATCGCGACCGTCTCGGGCCTGGTGCGCGAGGCGCGTGCCGGCGGCGCCGACTTGGTGCTGACGCCGGAAAACACCGGCATGCTGGAGCCCGACGACGCGGCCAAGCTTGCCAAGGCCGAGCCCGAAGACGACCACCGCGTGCTGGCCGCCCTGCGTGACGTCGCCGCCGAGACCGGGGCCTGGCTGCTGATCGGCAGCCTGGCGGTCAAGACCGACGACCCCGCCCGCGTCGCCAACCGCTCGTTCCTGGTCCAGCCCGACGGCGGCATCGCCGCGCGCTACGACAAGATCCACCTGTTCGACGTCGATCTCTCGGACCGCGAGAGCTATCGCGAGTCGGCGAGCGTCGCACCCGGCGAGCGCGCTGTGGTCGCGGCGACGCCCTGGGGCCGGCTTGGCATGTCGGTCTGCTACGACCTGCGGTTCCCGCTGCTGTATCGCGCGCTGGCCCAGGGGGGCGCCGAATTTCTCGCCATCCCGTCCGCGTTTACCGTGCCGACCGGCCGGGCGCACTGGCACGTGCTGCTGCGGGCCCGCGCCATCGAGACCGGCTGCTTCGTGCTGGCGCCGGCGCAGACCGGCGCCCACGCGGAGGGGCGCACGACCTACGGCCACTCGCTGGCCGTCGACCCCTGGGGCCGGGTGCTGGCGGACGCCGGCGATGTCGCCGGCGTCGCGATCGCCGACATCGATCCGGCGCAGGTAGCCGAGGCGCGGCGCGCCATCCCGTCGCTGGACAACGCCCGGCCCTTCGCGCCGCCGGCGGACCTCGGCGAGGCCGCCGCCGAGTGAGCCTCAGGCCGGCAGGTGCGCCGGCGCCTCGTCCCTGATCGCGCAGATGCGCTGCTTCACCGCCTGGGCCGGCGTCGTGACGACGCCGTGCTCGTAGGCGACGACCGTGAGGCGGCCGGCGACGGTCTCCAGCAGTTCGCCCGGGTGCAGCAGGAAGTCCGGGTTCGAGGGCCGGCCAAAGGCCTCGTTGCCGACCGCGAAGGTCTCGTAGATCAAGGCCCCGCCCGGCGCCACTGCGTCCAGGATGCGCGGCAACAGCGGCCGCCACAGGTAGTTCGTGACGACGACGCCGGCGAACGCCTGGCCCTCGAGCGGCCAGGGGCTGCCGTCCTCCAGGTCCGCCGAGAGGGTCGTCACGCCGGCGTCGTCGGCCAGCTCGCCCAGCTGCCTGACGTCCAGGTCGACCGCGGTGACGGCGTGGCCGCGGGCGCAGAACAGCCGCGTGTGCCGCCCGTTGCCGCAGGCCAGGTCCAGCACCGTGCCGCCGGCGGGCACCAGCGCGGCAAACCGCACGACCCAAGGCAGCGGCGTCTCGGTTCCGTGCACGATCTCCCCCTCCTCCCCCTTGAATGCGAACCTCTTGTCTCAGCGCAGCAAAACCGCCATTTATGGGCTGAAACCCGGCGACGGGCGCGGAGTGACGCGATGATCCACTATTCGGTGCGCTGCGACAAAGGCCACGAGTTTGAGGGCTGGTTCCAGAGCAGCGACGCCTTCGATCAGCAGGCCCGGTGCAAATTGGTGACCTGCCCCCAGTGCGGCAGCCACAAGGTCGCCAAGGCGCCGATGGCCCCGGCCGTCGCGACCTCGAAGCCGTCGCTCGGCGAGGGCGCGGACAGCAAGGCGGCCCAGCTGCGCGAGGCACTCGTCGAGATGCGTGGCCACGTCGAAGAACACTGCGACTATGTCGGCGACCGCTTCGCCGAGGAGGCGCGCAAGATCCACCACGAAGAGGTGGAGGCGCGCGGCATCTACGGCGAGGCGACCGACGACGAAGCGCGGGAGCTGTCCGACGAGGGCGTCACGTTCTCGCGCATGCCCTGGGTGCGCCGCGCCGACGGTTGAGGGTCGCTACGGCGCGGCTCAGCGCGTCGCCAAGACCATGTAGTTCACGTCCAAATCGCGCGAGTCCAGTCGCCAGCGGTCGGCGAACGGGCTGTAGACGACGCCCGTCAGCTCCTCCACCGTCAGGCCCGCCGCGGCCAGGTGCCGCGACAGTTCCGACGGCCGCACGAAGCGGCGCCAGTCGTGGCTGCCGCGCGGCAGCCAGCGCAGCACGTACTCCGCCCCGACGATCGCCAGCATGAACGCCTTGGGCGTACGGTTCAGCGTCGCCACCACCATCGTGGCGTCGGGCTTCAACAGCGAGCCGCTGGCGGCAAGGAAGCCGGCCAGGTCGGCGACGTGCTCGACGATCTCCATGTTCAGCACCACGTCGAAGCCGTGGCCCTCGGCGGCCAGGGCCTCCGCCGTGGTGCAGCGATAGTCGATGTCGAGGTTTGAGGCGCGGGCGTGCGCCGTGGCGACGCCGATGTTGCGCGCCGCGGCGTCGATGCCCGTCACCCGCGCGCCCAGGCGCGTCAGCGGCTCGGCCAGCAGGCCGCCGCCGCAGCCGATGTCGAGCAGGCGCAGACCGTCGAGCGGGCGTTCACCCTCCGGGTCGCGGCCCAGGCGCTCGCAGATCCGGTCGCGGATGTAGCGCAGCCGCACCGGGTTCAGCTTGTGCAGCGGCGCGAACTCGCCCGTCGCGTCCCACCAGCGGTCGGCCAGGGCGGCGAAGCGCGCGACCTCGTCGGGATCGACGGAGGCGCCGGCGGCGGTCGCGTCGGCACTGTGCGCGGTCATCGTAGGCGTCCTGAAGCCAGCCGTCGGCGCGGTCTTGCGCCTGTCATGGCATCTGAGTATGGATACGCCGCGCGCGGCCGACAAGGCGGCGCTATCCCCGGTCAGTCGAGCCCCTGCCGTCGCGTTGTCGCGACGCGGCAGGCGGAATCGGCCGCCGGGCGTCTTCGGGGTCGGGAATGGCACGACTGGTCCAGAAGTTCGGCGGCACCTCGGTGGCCGACCTCGGCCGCATCGCCGCGGTGGCCGAGAAGGTCGCGGCGGAGGTCGCGCAGGGGCACGAGATCGCCGTCGTCGTCTCGGCCATGGCCGGCGTCACCAACCATCTGGTCGCGCTGACCAGTGAGGCCAACCCGCTGCACGACGCGCGCGAATACGACGCCGTGGTCTCGACCGGCGAGCAGGTCACCAGCGGCCTGTTGGCGCTGTGCCTGCAGCGGCTGGGCGTCACGGCGCGCTCGTGGCAGGGCTGGCAGATCCCCATGCGCACCGACGGCGTGCACGGCAAGGCGCGCATCGAGGACGTCGCCGCGGCCGAACTGAAGAGCCGTATGGCCGACGGCCATGTCTGCGTCGTCGCCGGTTTCCAGGGCATCGGACCCGACAACCGCATCACGACCCTGGGGCGCGGCGGCTCCGACACCACGGCGGTGGCGCTGGCGGCGGCGCTGGAAGCCGACCGCTGCGACATCTACACCGACGTCGACGGCATCTACACCGCCGACCCGCGTATCGTGACGAAGGCCCGGCGGCTGGATAAGATCACCTACGAGGAGATGCTCGAGCTCGCCTCGCTGGGCGCCAAGGTCTTGCAGACCCGGTCGGTCGAATTGGCCATGAACCACGGCGTGCGGGTCCAGGTGCTGTCGTCGTTCGCCGACGGCATCGGCAGCGACCGCCCCGGAACCCTTGTCGTGGACGAGGACGAAATCGTGGAGCAGGAAGTCGTAAGCGGCGTCACCTACAGCCGCGACGAAGCCAAGATCACGTTGCAGCAGGTCGCCGACAAGCCCGGCGTCGCGGCGGCGATCTTCGGGCCGCTGTCGCAGGCCAACGTCAACGTCGACATGATCGTGCAGAACGTCTCGGAAGACGGCCAGGCCACCGACATCACCTTCACCGTCTCGCGCGGCGACCTGGATCGCGCGGTGGCGCTGGTCGAGGACCTGCGCGGCGAGCTTGAGATCGCCCGGGTCGTGCCGGACTCCGACGTCGTCAAGGTCTCGGTCATCGGCGTCGGCATGCGCAGCCATGCCGGCGTGGCGCAGCGCATGTTCAGCGCGCTCGGCGAGCGCGGCATCAACATCCAGGTGATCTCCACCTCGGAGATCAAGATCAGCGTGCTGATCGCCGAGGAGTTCACCGAACTGGCCTTGCGCGCGCTCCATTCGGCCTACGGCCTGGACGCGGACTGAAGACAGGACCTGCGATGCCCCGGTGCGCGTCACCTCCCACGCAGCACGGGGCGCGGGGGCGACGCCGCCCGCGCGCGACGGACAGGTGCGGCCAGGAGGGTGCCCCATGACGCCGCCGGACAGCGCCGCCACCTGGTCGGGCGCCCGGCGCCTGCTCAAGAGCATCCGCGACGTCATGGCGGGCGGCGGTTCGGGCCAGCAGCGCCTCGACGACATCGTGCGCCTGATCGCCGCCGAGATGGTGGCGGAGGTCTGCTCGGTCTATGTGCGCCGCGCCGGCGACGTGCTGGAGCTGTTCGCGACCGAGGGCCTGCGCCGCGGCGCCGTGCACCGCACGCGCCTCGGCATCGGCGAGGGCCTGGTCGGCGACATCGCCCAGCACGCCCGGCCGCTCGCGCTCGCCGACGCCCAGAGCCACCCCAACTTCGCCTACCGCCCGGAGACGGGCGAGGAGGTCTACGCCTCGCTGATGGGCGTGCCGGTGCTGCGCGGCGGCCGCGTGCTGGGCGTCCTGGTGGTGCAGAACCGCACCCACCGCCACTACGAAGAGGAGGAGATCGAGGCGCTCGAGACCATCGCCATGGTCCTGGCCGAGGTCATCGCCGGCGGTCACCTGCTGGGCCCCGACGAGGCCGCGGGCGCCGAGGACCTGGTGCTGCCGCCGCAGCGCGCCGAAGGGCTGACGCTGCACGCGGGTCTCGCGCGTGGCCACGCCGTGCTGCACCAGCCGCGCATCACCATCGCGCGCATGGTCGCCGACGATCCGGCGGCGGAGCAGGCGCGCATCGCCGCCGCGGTCGACGCCATGCAGGGGTCGCTGGAGGAAATGCTGGAGCGGCCCGACCTCCAGGCCGGCGGCGAGCACCGCGACATCCTGGAGACCTACGCCATGTTCGCGCGCGACCGCGGCTGGCTGAAGCGCATCGACGAGGCGGTGAAGAGCGGCCTGACCGCCGAGGCCGCGGTGCAGAAGGTGCAGGACGACACCCGCGCGCGCATGTCCCAGGTCGCCGACGCGTACCTGCGCGAGCGGCTGCACGACCTGGAGGACCTGGCCAACCGCCTGTTGCACCACCTGACCGGCAACGCGCCGCCGACGGTCGCCGAGCTGCCCTACGACACCGTGCTGTTCGCCCGCAACCTGGGGCCGGCGGAGCTCTTGAACTACGACAGCACGCGGCTGCGCGGCATCGTGCTGGAAGAGGGCTCGGCAACGGCGCACGCGGCGATCGTCGCGCGGGCGCTCGACGTGCCCATGGTCGGCAAGACCCACGACGTGCTGTCGCTGGTCGAGGAGGGCGACACGGTGCTGCTCGACGCCGACAACGGCCAGGTCTTCGTGCGGCCCGGCGCCGACGTCCAGGCCTCGTTCGAGGCTTCGATGGCTGCGCGCGAGGAGCGCCTCGCCGGCCTGGCGCGCCTGCGCGAGTTGCCGGCGGAGACGCGCGACGGCGCGCAGCTGCAGTTGTTGATCAACGCCGGCCTCTTGATCGACCTGCCGCAGCTTCACCGCACCGGCGCGGAGGGCATCGGCCTCTATCGCACCGAGATCCCGTTCATGGTGCGCGACGCCTATCCCGACGTCGACGACCAGGCCGACCTCTACCGCCGCATCCTCGACCAGGCCGACGGCAAGCCGGTGGTGTTCCGCACGCTGGACGTCGGCGGCGACAAGCTGTTGCCCTATTTCGGCGACCGCGACGAGGAGAACCCGGCCATGGGCTGGCGCGCGGTGCGCATCGCGCTCGACCGGCCGGCGATGCTGCGCCAGCAGCTGCGCGCGCTGATCACCGCCGCCGAGGGCCGGGCGCTCTCGGTGATGTTCCCGATGATCGCCGAAGTCGAGGAATTCCGCAGCGCCCGCCGGGTGCTGGATCTGGAGCTGCAGCGCGCTGCCGCGCGCGGCAAACCGGTGCCGGCGACGGTGCGCTGCGGCGCCATGCTGGAGGTCCCGGCGCTGACCTGGCAGCTCGGCGAGCTGGCCCGCCACGCGGACTTCGTCTCCGTCGGCAGCAACGACCTGATGCAGTTCCTGTTCGCCAGCGACCGCGGCAATTCGCGGCTGGAGGGGCGCTACGACACGCTGTCGCCGGCGGCCTTACGCGTGCTGGGCGAGATCGCGCGGGCCTGCCAGGCGGCGCAGGTGCCGGTCGCGCTGTGCGGCGAGATGGCCGGCCGGCCGCTGGAGGCGCTGGCGCTCGTCGGGTTGGGCTACCGAACGCTCTCCATGGCGCCGGCGTCGGTCGGCCCGATCAAGGCCATGGTGCGCAGCGTGGACACCGGGCCGCTCGCCGCTTATCTCGACGAACTCATGCGCTCACCGGCGCGCAGCGTGCGGGGGCGGTTGCGTGCATTCGCCAAGGATCACAATATTGCGGTGTAAATTCATTGCCAGTTAAACCCGGCTTTGCTACTAGGACTACAAGCGGCTGGAAAGCCGAGTCTTTGCGTAATTTGGTGGGTCATCCAACTGGTTACGGTGTACGCCGCTTGGGGGGGCCGGAACGTCTTGCGGTTGGACGCGCCGCGCGGCGCCGAGGCATGACATGGTCCGCCTGAACCCCCGTTCCTTCAAGGTCGTTGAGAGCGGCGAGATGCCGCCCGCGGCCAACGAGCCGACGCCGGCCGAACCCGTCCTTGGCGAGCCGCCGCGCGACCCCACGGTCGGCGACGTGCTGCGCGAGGCGCGCGAGGCCTCGGGCCAGGATCTGCGCGACGTCGCCCGCCTGCTGCGCATCCGCTACGACTATCTGCAGGCGATCGAGGACGGCCGGCTGGAGGTGCTGCCGGGGGCGACCTACTCGGTCGGCTTCGTGCGCGCCTACGCCCAGCACCTGGGCCTCGACAGCGACCGCCTCTTGACCCGGTTCCGCGCCGAAATGGGCGGCCTGGGCCGGGCCAAGGAACTGGTGTTTCCCGCCGCACCGCCGGAGGGCAAGTTCCTCAGCGGCTCGGTGATCGCCTTCTCGCTGGTGCTGGTCGTCGGCGCCTTCGCCGGCTGGTACTACGTCAACAACCAGGACCGCCTGTCGTTCGACCGGGTGTTCGCGCCCGAGGGCACGAGCGAGCCCGCCGCACCGCCCGAGGAGGCGGTCGCCGGGACGACGGCAGCGCCCGAGGTCGCGACGGTCTACGAACCGCCGGCCGAAGACACCCCGCCCGCCGCCGACACGCCCGCCGCCGAAACGCCCGTCGCCGACCTGGTGCCGGAACCGGCCGCCCTCGCGCCGGTGCCGGAGCCCGCGCCCGCGCCGGAACAGGCGTCGGAACTGGCCGCCGCCGCACCCGTGCCCGAGCCCGCGGCCGACCCCACGCCGCCGCCGGCCTTGGCGCCCGACCGCGTCCCTGCCGCGGTCGTCGACGCGCCGGTTGCGGCCGAGCGCACGCCCGAGCTGGCCGCGGCGGCGCCGAGCGCCGAGCCCGCGCCCGAGCCCGAGACCGCGGTCGAAGTCGCGCCGCTGCAGCCGATCGCCACCGCGGAGGCGTCCGAGGCGCCGCAGACCGCCGCCCTGCCGGCGGTGCCGGAGAGCGCCGCCGCGACCGGCGACGGCCGCGTCTACGGCCGGCCCAATCGCGACGCGCGCATCGTCGTCACCGCGGTCGACGACAGCTGGATCCAGATCGAGGACGGCGAACAGAACGTCGTCTTCACCCGCATGCTGGCGGCGGGCGACAGCTACCGCGTGCCCAACCGCGGCGGCCTGAAGCTGAAGACCGGCAACGCCGGCGGCCTCAGGATCGCGGTCGACGGCGTCGACGTACCGGCGATCGGCGCCCGCGGCGAGATCCTGCAAAACGTCGCGCTCAGTCCGCGGCTGTTGCAGGCGGGGCAGGCCGGCAGCCCCTGACGCCGCCGGACGTTCGCCTGGGCGTCCGCTTGATATTTGGCGGGCCGGCACGCAAATTAGCCCCGGACGCGGCCCCTGTGCCGCTGTTAAGGGAAATCCATGAGCATCAGGCCCTATCGCGACGTCGTCCGTCGCCACAGCCGCCGGATCATGGTCGGCGACGTGCCGGTCGGCGGCGACGCGCCGATTACCGTGCAGTCGATGACCAACACGCTGACCGCCGACGCCGCGGCGACGATCGCCCAGATCCGCCGACTGGAGGTCGCGGGCGCCGACATCGTGCGCGTATCGTGCCCGGACGCGGAGTCCTCGGCCGCGCTGAAGCAGATCGTGCCTGAAGTGACCGTGCCGATCGTCGCGGACATCCATTTCCACTACAAGCGGGCGATCGAAGCGGCGGCGAACGGCGCCGCCTGCCTGCGCATCAACCCCGGCAACATCGGCAGCCGCGAGCGCGTGCTCGAAGTCGTCAAGGCGGCGCGCGACAACGGCTGCTCCATGCGCGTCGGCGTCAACGGCGGCAGCCTGGAGAAGGAACTGCTTGAGCGCTACGGCGAGCCGTGCCCGGAGGCGCTGGTCGAGAGCGCGCTCAATTCGGCGAAGCTGCTCGAGGACGAGGACTTCACCGAGTTCAAGATCTCGGTCAAGGCGTCCGACGTGTTCCTGGCCGTCGCCGCCTACCAGCAGCTCGCCGAGGCCTGCGACTACCCGCTGCACATCGGCATCACCGAGGCCGGCGGCCAGCGCACCGGCACGGTCAAGTCGTCGATCGGCCTCGGCATGCTGCTATGGTCCGGCGTCGGCGACACGCTGCGCGTCTCGCTGTCGGCCGAGCCCGAGGAGGAGGTGCGCGTCGGCTTCGAGATGCTGAAGTCGCTGGGCCTGCGCCACCGCGGCGTCAACGTCGTCTCCTGCCCGTCCTGTGCGCGGCAGCAGTTCGATGTCATCAACACCGTGCGCGTCCTGGAAGAGCGCCTGGCGCACATCACCACGCCGCTGACGGTCTCGGTGATCGGCTGCGTCGTCAACGGCCCGGGCGAGGCGATGATGACCGACATCGGCCTGACGGGCGGCGGCCGCGGCACGCACCAGATCTACGTCGCCGGCCAGACCGACCACCGCCTCAAGAACGCCGACATCGTCGACCACCTGGTCGAGATGGTCGAGGCCAAGGTGGCCGAGATCGAGGCCGAAAAGGCGGAGCGCGAGGCAGCCGACGCGACGCCCGCCGCGGCGGAATAGCCGCCCGCCGACCGACGGACGCTTTCGTGGCCAAGCTTCAGCCGGTACGCGGCACGCACGACCTGTTGCCCGACGACCTGCGCCGCCACGCCCACATCGTGGGCACGGCGCGCGAGGTGGCCTTGCGCTTCGGCTACCGGCCGATGGCGGTGCCGGTGTTCGAGTTCACGGAAGTCTTCGCGCGCACGCTGGGCGAGGCGTCCGACATCGTCACCAAGGAGATGTACACCTTCGAAGACAAGGGCGGCGACAGCCTGACGCTGCGGCCCGAGGCGACGGCCGGCGTCGTGCGCGCGCTGATCTCGAACGGCCTTACGAACGAGCTGCCGCTCAAGGTCTTCGTCAGCGGGCCGATGTTCCGCCACGAGCGGCCGCAGAAGGGCCGCCTGCGCCAGTTCCACCAGATCGACGTGGAGTTGCTGGGCGTGCCGGAGCCCGAGGGCGACGTGGAGATCGTGGCGCTCGGCGCCGAAGTGCTGCGCGCGCTCGGCGTGCTGGAGCGCACGACGCTGTTGCTCAACACCCTGGGCGACGGCGACAGCCGCCAGGCCTACCGCGCGGCGCTGGTCGACTATTTCAGCGACCACCGCGGGCGCCTGTCGGAGGACAGCGTCAACCGGCTGGAGCTCAACCCGCTGCGCATCCTCGACTCGAAGGACGAGGGCGACCGCGAACTGGTCGCCGACGCGCCGCTGTTCGGCGACTACCTGACGCCCGACGCGACGGCGTATTTCCGCGCCGTGCGCGACGGCCTCGACGACCTGGGCATCGGCTACGAGGTCGACCCGCGCCTGGTGCGCGGCCTCGACTACTACGGCCACACGGCGTTCGAGTTCGTCACCGACGCCCTGGGCGCCCAGGGCACGGTCCTGGCCGGCGGGCGCTATGACGGGCTGTGCGAGTTGATGGGCGGGCCGCCGACCGCCGGCACCGGCTGGGCCGCCGGCATCGAGCGGCTGGCCATGCTGAGCGAGGCCCCGCCGCCTGCGGCGCGGCCCATCGCCGTCGTCCCGGTCGGCGCTGCCGCCGCGGCGCCGGCGCGCAAACTGACTCACGACCTGCGCCGCGCCGGCCTGATGGTCGACCTGGGCTTCCGCGGCAACCTCTCGAAGCGCATGAAGCGCGCCAACAAGCTGAACGCGCGCGCGGCGATCCTGCTGGGCGACGACGAGTTGGCGCGCGACGAGGCCACGGTGCGCGACCTGGACAGCGGCGAGCAGCAGGCGGTCGCACTCGACCGGCTGGTCGACCACCTCGCCGCGTTCCGTTAGCGTCCGACGATGACCGGGTCCGCAGAGCCGACCCGGGTCCTTGTGGTCGGCGCCAATCACCGTTCCAGCTCCGCCATGCTGCGCGACCGGCTGTTTGTCGACGACGCGGCCGCGGGAGAGTTTCTGGCCGGGCTTGCCCAAGCCGGCGTCGGCGAATGTCTCGTGATGTCGACCTGCGACCGGGTCGAGGTCCAGGCCGCGAGCGCGGCGCCCGGCGCGATCGACGCCATCCGCCAGGCGTTCGCTGCGCACGGCGAGGTGCCGGCGGCCGAGGTCGCGGCGCAGACCTACGCCCACGTCGATGACGAGGCCGTGCGCCGGGTCTTCGCCGTCGCCGCCAGCCTGGACAGCATGATCATCGGCGAGCCGCAGGTGCTGGGCCAGCTCAAGGCCAGCCACCGCGTCGCCCGCGCCGCCGGCACCATGGGGCCGACGCTGGAGGCGGTGCTGCAGGCCGCCTACGGCGCCGCCAAGCGCGTGCGCGGCGAGACCACCATCGCCGAGGGCCCGGTCAGCATCGCCGCCGCCGCGGCCAACGTCGCCCGCGGTGTGCACGGCGATCTGGCGGCGGCGCGGGCGCTGCTGGTCGGTGGCGGCGACATGGGCGCGATGATCGCGGAGAAACTGAACGAGGTCGGCCTGGGCGGCCTGACGGTCGCCGCCGCGACCCTCACCCGTGCCGAGGCCCTGGCGCGGCCCTTCGGCTGCCAGAGCGTGACCTATGACGCGTTGGCCGTCGCGGTCGCCAACGCCGACATCGTCCTTGCCGCGGCGGGCACGGGCCACCACCTGATCGGGGCGGAGCTGGTCGAGGGCGCGCTGCGCCAGCGCCGGCGGCGGCCGATCTTCCTGGTCGACACGGCGATCCCCGGCGACGTCGAGCCGGCGGTGGAGCACCTCGAGGAGGCGTTCCTCTACGACCTCGACGACCTGGAGGCGGTGGCGCAGCAAGGCCGCGCCACGCGCGAGGCCGCCGCGCACCACGCCTGGGAGGTGCTGGAGCAGGCGCTCGCGGACTTCGGCCGGGCGCAGGGCGAGCGCGCCGCCGTGCCCGCGGTGACGGCGCTGAGGCGCCGCTTCGAGGCGGCACGTGACGAAGTGCTGGACGCGGCGCCGGACGACGCGGCGGAAGCCACGCGCCTCTTGGTCAACCGGTTGCTGCACGAGCCGTCGGCGGCACTGCGCGCCGCCGCGGCGCAGGACGGCGACGATGGGCTGGCGGCTGCGGCACGGCGCCTGTTCCGCCTGACCGGCGCCGCGGACAAGGAAACGGATCCGGAGGAGGGGTCGTCATGAGCCTGGAGGCGAGCCTCGCGCGCGTCGTCGCGCGCCACGACGAGCTGGCCAGCCTGCTGGCGGCGCCGGACGTCGTCCAGCAGCAGGACTTCGCGCGCCTGTCGAAGGAGTACGCCGACCTGACGCCGGTGGTCGAGAAGGTGCGCGCGCTGGAAAAGCTGCGCCACGAGATGGGCGACCTCGCCGAGCTGATCGCCGAGCCCGACGGCGACGCCGAGATGCGCGCGCTCGCCGAGGAGGAGTTTGCCGCGCTGAAGGCGCGACAGCCGGATTTGGAGCACGAGGTCAAGCTGCTGCTGCTGCCCCGCGATGCGGCCGACGCGCGCAACGTCATCGTCGAGCTGCGCGCCGGCACCGGCGGCGACGAGGCCGGGCTGTTCGCGGCCGAGCTGTTGCGCATGTACCAGCGCTACGCCGACCTGCACGGCTGGCGCCTGGAGTTGATGGACGTCGCCGAGACCGACATCGGCGGCGTCAAGGAGGCGGTCGCCGCGATCAGCGGCCGCGACGTCTTCGCGCGGCTCAAGTTCGAGAGCGGCGTGCACCGGGTGCAGCGCGTGCCGGTGACCGAGTCCGGCGGGCGCATCCACACTTCGGCCGCCACGGTCGCGGTGCTGCCGGAGGCGGAGAACGTCGACATCGAGGTCGACACCAAGGACCTGCGCGTCGACACCTACCGCGCCCAGGGCGCCGGCGGCCAGCACGTCAACAAAACCGACAGTGCCGTGCGCATCACCCACCTGCCCTCGGGCATCGTCGTGCAGTGTCAGGACGAGAAGTCGCAGCACAAGAACCGCGCCAAGGCGATGAAGGTGCTGCGCGCGCGGCTCTACGAGCAGGAACGGCTGACGCGCGAGGCCGAACGCGCCGCCGAGCGGCGCAGCCAGGTCGGCTCTGGCGACCGCTCCGAGCGCATCCGCACCTACAACTTCCCGCAAGGCCGCGTCACCGACCACCGCATCAACCTGACGCTCCACAAGCTCGACAAGGTGCTGACCGGCGAGGCGCTGGACGAGGTCATCGACGCGCTGGTCATGGAAGACCAGGCGGCGCGCCTGGCCGAGGTCGAATGATCGCGGTTGCCGGCGCACAGGACGACGCGGCAGGCCGGCTGCGTGCCGCGGGCATCGACGACCCGCGCCGCGAGGCGCGCCTTCTGTTGGCCCACGCCCTGGGCGTCGATCCGGCGGCGGTGCTGGCCTACCCGGAGCGCGCCGTCGCGCCGGCCGCTCAGGCGACGCTCGACGACCTGGTGGCGCGCCGCGCCGCACGGGTGCCGATGGCCCAGCTCCTGGGCGTGCGCGAGTTCTGGTCGTTGCCGTTCAAGGTCACGCCCGACGTGCTGACGCCGCGCCCGGACAGCGAGACGCTGGTCGCCGCGACGCTCGCTCACCTGCCGGACCGGAACCCGTCGCTTGGTCTCCTCGACTTCGGCAGCGGCAGCGGCTGTCTGCTCCTGGCGCTGTTGAGCGAGCTGCCGGCGGCCACGGGCGTCGGCGTCGACGCCAGCGCCGCGGCGGTCGCGGTCGGCCGGGACAACGCGGCGGCGCTGGGCCTCGCGGCGCGGGCGCGATTCCAGGTCGGCGGCTGGGCCGCGGCGCCGGCGGGCCCGTTCGACGCGATCGTCTGCAATCCGCCCTATGTGCCCAGCGGCGACATCGCCGGCCTCGAGCCGGAAGTCGCGCGCCACGACCCGCACGCGGCGCTCGACGGCGGCGCCGACGGCCTCACCGCCTACCGCGCCGTGCTGCCGGAAGCCGCGGCCCGCCTGGCGCCAGCCGGGATCGCGGTTCTCGAACTCGGCGTCGGCCAGCGCGACGCCGTCGCGGGAATTGCTGCCGCGGCCGGCCTCACGGTCATCGAGGTGCGGGGCGACCTGGGCGGGGTGCCGCGCGCCCTTGTCCTCGGCTGGGCGGGTGCTGGGGCCTGAGGCAGAAAACGCTTGGAATCAGGGAGATTCGTGCTTAGGTTCTCCCTGTCGTCACGGTCGCGCCGTTAAGCAGTTCGGCGCCCGGTGACGACATCCCGCAGATCGGCTGTCGGACCATCGCAGGGGGGCGATGGGGCCCAAGGGGTTGAATAGCCGGGCCGCACAGGCGGCCAGCGCGGGCATGTTCCAGATCAATCTGGATTGAGGAATGAGGCAGCCACATATCGCCAACAAGCGCTCGCGTGGACGCGGCGGGGGCAGACGCCCGCAGAACCCGCGCAATCAGACCTTCGACAGCAACGGACCGGGTGTCCGGATCCGGGGCAACGCGATCCAGGTCTTCGAGAAGTACCAGCAGCTCGCGCGCGACGCGTCGAGCGCGGGCGACCGGGTCGCGGCGGAGAATCTGTTCCAGCACGCCGAGCACTACTACCGCCTGCACCAGGCGGCGCAGGCCAACGTGGCCGGCAACGGCCAGGACCGCCGCCCGCAGCAGCATGGGCAGCCGCAGCAGCAACAGCCGGCGGCCGGGGCGAACCCTGGCGGCGACGCGGCACCGCAGGCCGAGCCCCAGACCGAGTCCCGGACCCAGCCCCAGGTTGAGGGCCAGGCTGAGCCTCGGGTCGAAACGCCGGCCGAGGCGCCCGCCGAGCAGGCACCGGCCTCGGCCGAAGCCGCGGCTGAGAGCGAAGCACCGCGGGGCCGCGGCGCCGGCAACGGGCGGCGCCGGCCGCGTCGCTCGGCTGAAGGGAACGCTGCGCCCGGGGCGAAGGCGGAGTCGTCGGATCAGTCCAGCGACGACGCAGAGCCCGAGAGCGAGCCCGCCCCGGCCTGACGTCCGGCGACCGCGCGCGGTCGGTTTCTAAGTATTTACAACGTGGTGACGGGGTCGCCGACGGCGACCGCGCCGCCGCGCGCGACCGCTGCGTAGACGCCCATGCGGTTGCGGCCGAATGCGTCGAGCAGCGTCTTCGGGATGTTGAGGTCGCGCACCGCCGTCGCCGGGTTGACGTTGGTCGCCGCACAGCGGCCGATGTCGGCGACGACCTCGAACTCGGCCCCGCCGACCCGCAGGCCCCGCTCGACCCAATCCAGCTCCTGCCACGGCTCGGCGCCGTCGACCAAGATGTTGCCGCGGAAGCGGTGAAGGTCGACCGGCGTACCCAGCACGCGCGACAGCTCACGCACTGAGGCCAGGTTGATCAGCGAGACCACCGGGTCCGGCACGTCGCTGAAGGCGCGGTCCTGGGCCTCGACCAGATGCGGCGTCTCGCCGGCCCGCAGGTCCAGGAACGCCGCGATGAAGTCGGCGATGACACCGCGGCCCAGCGGCTCGGTAATGCGGCCCTGGGCGACCTGGCGGCCGTCGCGGCGGATCGTCAGGCGGCCGCTCTCCGCGTCGAAGCGCGTGTCGAGCCGCGCCAACCGCTCGTCGCGCATCAGCATCAGGAAGGCGCCCTTGGGCTGCCACTCCGGCGCGTCCGGATCGATCCCTGCCGCGGCACGGGCGAGGGCGAAGCGGCGGTCGCCGGGCAGCGCCCGGCCGGCCGTCAGTGCGACCCGGTCGAGCGGCTCGGCGCTGAGCCCCTTCACCGGATATCGGTAGATATGGCGCGCCTCGACAGGCATGGGGCCGGACCTTAAGGGGGCGCCGCAGGCGGCGCAACGCCGCGGGATTTGGCGCCTTGTGTGGCATTCCGGCCACACCATATAGAGGCGCGGACGTGACGTGCATCAAGGGGCTGGCAACGGTCGCCGACGATGATGGCGCCGCGCCGACCCGACGATTGTCGCGGGTGCCCACGATCGGGGCCCGCCTCTGTTTCCCGCCGATTTCGGGGGAGTGGCAGGAGATCGCACGATGAATTTCGAGAAATTCACCGGACGCTCACGCGGCTTCGTGCAGGCCGCCCAGAGCCTGGCCGAACGCGAGAAGCACCAGCAGCTGACGCCGGTCCACATCCTCAAGGTCCTGATGGACGACGAGGAGGGCCTGGCCGCCAACATCGTCCGCGGCGCCGGCGGCGACGTCGCCCGCGCCCGGGCTCGCGCAGAGGAGGAGCTGAAGAAGCTGCCGCGCGTCGAGGGCGGCGCCGAGCTCTACCTGGCGCGCGAGACGGCGCAGCTCTTCGAGGCCGCGACCAAGGCGTCCGAGAAGGCGGGCGACAGCTTCGTCACCGCCGAGATGCTGTTGTTGGCCTGCGCGCTCGACCGCAGCTCGTCCGCCGGCAAGGCGCTGGCCGACGCCGGCGTCACGCCGCAGAGCCTCAACCAGTCGATCGCGGCCCTGCGCAAGGGCCGCACCGCCGACAGCGCCAGTGCGGAGAACCAGTACGACGCGCTGAAGAAGTACGCCCGCGACCTGACCGAGGCGGCGCGCGACGGCAAGCTGGACCCCGTCATCGGCCGTGACGAGGAGATTCGCCGCACCATCCAGGTGCTGTCCCGCCGCACCAAGAACAACCCCGTCCTGATCGGCGAGCCCGGCGTCGGCAAGACCGCCATCGTCGAGGGCCTGGCCCAGCGCATCGTCAATCGCGACGTGCCGGAGAGCCTGAAGGACAAGCGTCTCTTGGCGCTCGATCTCGGCGCCATGCTGGCCGGGGCCAAGTACCGCGGCGAGTTCGAGGAGCGCCTGAAGGCGGTCCTGGAGGAGATCACCGCCGCGCAAGGCGAGATTGTCGTCTTCATCGACGAGTTGCATACGCTGGTCGGCGTCGGCAAGGCGGAGGGGGCCATGGACGCCTCCAACATGCTGAAGCCGGCCCTGGCGCGCGGCGAGCTGCACTGCGTCGGCGCCACGACGCTCGACGAGTACCGCGAGAACATCGAAAAGGACGCGGCACTGGCGCGGCGCTTCCAGCCGGTGTTCATCGCCGAGCCGACGGTCGCCGACACCATCTCGATCCTGCGCGGCCTGAAGGAGAAGTACGAGCTGCACCACGGCGTACGCATCACCGACCGCGCCATCGTCTCGGCGGCGACACTCTCGAACCGCTACATCACCGACCGCTTCCTGCCCGACAAGGCGATCGACCTGGTTGACGAGGCGGCCTCGCGCCTGCGCATGGAGGTCGACTCGAAGCCCGAGGAGATCGACGAACTGGACCGCCGCATCGTCCAGCTGAAGATCGAGCGCGAGGCGCTGAAGAAGGAGAGCGACGACGCCTCACGCGAGCGGCTCGCGAAGCTCGAGGAGGAGCTCGACGCGCTGGAGCGCGAGTCCGCCGACATGACCTCCGTATGGCAGGCCGAAAAGGAGAAGCTGGCCGGGTCGCAGAAGCTCAAGGAGCGGCTCGACCGCGCCCGCATGGAGCTGGAGACGGCGCAGCGCGACGGCGACTACAACCGCGCCGGCGAGCTGGCCTACGGCATCGTCCCGGACCTGGAGAAGAAGCTCGCCGATGCCGAGGCGTCGAACGGTGAGCACATGATCAACGAGGAGGTCGGCGACCAGGACGTCGCCGGCATCGTCTCGCGCTGGACCGGCATCCCGGTCGACAAGATGCTGGAGGGCGAGCGCGAGAAGCTGCTCGCCATGGAGGACGCGCTGGCGGCCCGCGTTATCGGCCAGGCGGAGGCGATCGACGCGATCTCCAACGCCGTGCGCCGCGCCCGCGCCGGCCTGCAGGACCCCCAGCGGCCGATCGGCTCGTTCCTGTTCCTGGGCCCCACGGGCGTCGGCAAGACCGAGCTGACCAAGGCGCTGGCCGCCTTCCTGTTCGACGACGAGCAGGCGCTGATCCGCGTCGACATGTCGGAGTACATGGAGAAGCACGCGGTGGCGCGGCTGATCGGCGCGCCGCCGGGCTATATCGGCTATGAGGAAGGCGGGGCGCTGACCGAGGCGGTGCGCCGCCGGCCCTACCAGGTGGTGTTGTTCGACGAGGTCGAGAAGGCCCACCCGGACGTCTTCAACGTGCTCTTGCAGGTGCTCGACGAGGGCCGCCTGACCGACGGCCACGGCCGCCAGGTCGACTTCCGCAACACGCTGATCGTGCTGACCTCGAACCTGGGCGGCGAGATCCTGGCGAACCAGCCTGAGGGCCAGGACAGCGACGCCGTGCGGCCCCAGGTGATGGAAGTGGTGCGCGCCGCGTTCCGGCCCGAGTTTCTCAACCGGCTCGACGAGACCCTGCTGTTCCACCGCCTGACGCGGGAGCAGATGTCGGCCATCGTCGACATCCAGCTTGAACGCCTTGCGGCACTGCTGGAAGACCGGCACATCGTGCTGGAACTCGACCCGGCCGCGAAGGGCTGGCTGGCGGAGGCCGGCTACGACCCGGTCTACGGCGCCCGGCCGCTGAAGCGGGTCATCCAGCGCGCGCTGCAGAACCCGCTCGCCGGCCTGCTGTTGGCCGGCCGCATCGCCGACGGCGAGACCGTGCGCGTCTCCGTCGGCGCCGAGGGCCTGTCGATCAACGGTGAGGCGGTAGACGTGCAGGCCGCCTGAGCCTAAGTACAGATTTCCGACGGCCGGCCCGCGGCAGCGCGGGCCGGCCGTTCGTCTTTGGGGGGAGGCCGATGCACGTCAGCGCCGCGTTCGAGTCCGGCAACATCGAGGTCGTGGAGGCCCGCGCCGGCGCCATCGACCTCAAGATCCGCCCCGACGGTAATGCCGAGTATTTCCAGTGGTTCTGCTTCCGCCTCGCCGGCGGCGCGGGCGCGGCGTGCGACCTGCGCATCGTCAACGCGGGCGAGGCGAGCTACACGCGCGGCTGGGACGGCTACCGGGCCGTCGCCTCCACCGACGGCGAGCACTGGCGCCGCGTGCCGACGAGCTACGCCGACGGCGTGCTCACCATCCGCCACGAGGGCCAGGCCGACCAGGTCAAGTACGCGTACTTCGCGCCCTACGAGCGCACGCGGCACCACGCCCTCGTCGCGCACTGCCTGGCCTCCGGCCGCGCGCGGCTTTCCGTCCCCGGCACGTCGGTCGAGGGCGCCGACCTGGACCTGCTGACCTTCGGCGCGCCGGGCGAGGGCAGGCGGGTCGCCTGGGCGATCGGCCGCCAGCACCCCGGCGAGACCATGGCTTCGTGGTGGATGGAGGGCTTCCTGCGCCGGCTGAGCGATCCGGCCGACCCGGTCGCCCGCGCGGTGCTCGATCGCGCCGTCGTCCACGTCGTGCCGAACATGAATCCGGACGGCTCGTTCCGAGGCAACCTGCGCGCCAACGCCGCGGGCGCCAACCTGAACCGCGCCTGGCGCGACCCGTCGCCGGAGACCAGCCCCGAGGTCTGGCACATCCGCAATGCCATGGAGGCGACCGGCGTCGACTACTGCATGGACGTGCACGGCGACGAGGCCCTGCCCTACGTTTTCATCGCCGGGTCCGAGGGCATCCCGTCGCTGACCGAGCACCAGACCAAAGTGCGTGCCCAGCACGACGCGGCGCTGCAGCGCGCCAACCCCGACTACCAGACCGCCCACGGGTATCCGGGCTCGGCCCGTGGCAAGGCCAACCTGCGCATGTGCACGCCGTGGGTGGCGGAGCGCTTCGGCTGCCTCGCCATGACGCTGGAGATGCCGTTCAAGGACAACGCCGACGCACCGGACCCGATCTACGGCTGGTCGCCGGCACGCTCGGCCAAGCTGGGCGAGGGTTGCCTGGACGCGCTCTACGCCGTGCTGGACGATTTGCGCTAGCCGGACACCGGCCGCGACGTGCCCGTCTTGACGTCGCTGATCACGTCGCCCGTCCAGCGTGGCTTGCTCAGTTCGCCATCCGCCATGCGCAGGGCGATGTTGAAGCTGATGCTGACCCGCTCGTGAGGGCTGCGGTTGGCCGGCACAGAGTGGCTTAGCCAGGCCGGAAATACGACCAGACGGCCGTCGTTCGCGTCGAGGATGACCTTGTCGGCGTTGAAGACGTTCTCGCGCTTGGGCGTTGGCGCGATCATGCCAGCTTGCGGCCGCGGTTCGTGGAAATAGATCTCGTCGGCACCGGCGCCGGTGCGGGCGTAGTAGACGCCGCTCAGATAGTTGTTCGGGTGCCGATGCGGCCGGTGCCACGCGCCACTCGCCGAGACGTTGGCCCAGCAGGCCGTGATCTCGAAGACATCGTAGGCAACGTCCAGCGTGCCCAGCGCCTCGCGCGCGGCGCCGCCGATGAACGCCGTCAGCGCGCGAAACTCGGGGCGCTGGTGCAGGTCCTGGGCGGTCTGCCAGGATTCGCCCCAATCGAGCGCCGGACGCGGCCGTACCAGACCGTCGATGGCGTCCAGCAGGCTCGCGTTGAGTGTCCGGTATTCAGCTTCGGCGAGGTCGAACGTCCAGATCGGCGTCGGGAAGAACGACAGCACTTCGGCCTTAGCGTGCATGCCTGTGGCTCCGTGATCGCGCGGTTGACGCGGGCGGGCTAGCCTGCCGCCAGCATTTCCTTGACCACGGCGCTGGCCTTGCCGAAGTCCATCTGGCCAACATAGCGCTCTTTCAGCGCGCCCATCACCTTGCCCACGTCGCGCAGGCCCGAGGCGCCGAGCTCTACGCCGTCGTCGGCGACCTGCGCTAGCTGCTCGGGCGCAGCGCAGCCGCGCCGTAGTAGGCGCCGATAATGCCGGTCAGGAAGGCGACGAGCGCGCTCAACAGCCATTGCACCGCTTGCAACTGGGTCAGGATGCTCGAATTCTCGACCAGGCCGTCGATCAGCGCGGCGATCAGCACGAACCCCAGGAGCGTGCAGATTGCGCTCAGCGCGATGTAGGCCATCCTGCGGCGGTTCTTGAAACGGTTCTGCGAGAAGTTGATCAGGACGATCTTGTCGTCGTCGCCCAGCTCCGTGTCCTTGAGGATCTCGATCATGCGTCCGATCGGGTCCTTGGACGACTCGGGCGGGTCCTGGATCGTCAGGACCGAGCGCTTGCCTTTGCCGGCGTCGTTCTCGTCAGCCATCGTGACCCCCTCTTCTGTCCGAATTGCCGGATCGGGGCGCCCCCGCCCCGGCCCTCACCCCGCCGCCAGCTTCTCCTTTACCACGGCGCTGGCCTTGCCGAAGTCCATCTGGCCGACATAGCGCTCCTTGAGCGCGCCCATCACCTTGCCCATGTCGCGCAGACCCGAGGCGCCGAACTCGGCGATCGTCGTCGTCACCGCCTGGTCGACCTCCTCGGGCTCGAGCTGTTTGGGCAGGAAGCTCTGGATGATCTCCGATTCGCGCTGCTCGCGCTCGGCCAGGTCCAGCCGGCCGCCCTTCTCGTAGTGCTCGATGCTCTCGCGCCGCTGCTTGATCATGGTCTGCAACAGGGCGTAGATGCGATCGTCGGTAATGACGCCCTCCTCGCCCTTGGTGCGGGCCGCGATGTCGCGGTCCTTCAGCGCCGCCAGGATCAGCCGCAGCGTCGATACGGCGATCGCATCCTGCTCCTTGAGCGAGGTCTTGAGCGCTTCCTTGAGACGTTCGCGCACTATGCCCATCCCTGACTGAGGTGCTGCAACGGCCCGGCCGGGGCCTTTGCGCAATGCGGCGACGATTCCGTCATTTGGTCGATAAGTTGTTGATTATCGGTCGTTTTTCTTAACCCGGCGGGGTTGACTGTCGGGTCGGTCTGGCCTATCAAAGCGCTGTTTTGCCCGCTAGCACAAGGCCCGCGCGGGCCCGCCCCCCAAAGGCTCCCGCGGGACCGGACCGATGCCCGACGACACGACCGAGATCGTCACCACCGGCGCGCGGCCGGCCGCCGCGCCGCGTGCGCACGGCGTCAGCGCGCGCCCGGCGTGGGCGACGGGGGCACTGGTGCTGGCCGACGGCAGCGTCTTCTGGGGCCGTGGCGCGGGCGCGGTCGGCGCCCGCGTCGGTGAGGTCTGCTTCAACACCTCGATGACCGGCTATCAGGAGATCCTGACCGACCCGTCCTACGCCGGCGAGATCGTCACCTTCACCTTCCCGCACATCGGCAACGTCGGCGCCAATGCGGAGGACGTGGAGACCGTGACGCCCGCGGCGCGGGGCTGCGTCCTGCGCGCCGACATCACCGGGCCGTCGAACTGGCGCGCGGCGCAGTCGCTCGACCGCTGGCTCAAGTCGATGGACCTGGTGGCGCTGACCGGCGTCGACACGCGGCGGCTGACCCGGTGCATCCGCGACGTCGGCGCGCCCCACGCCGTCGTCGTGCACGCGCCGGACGGCGCCATCGACGTCGCCGCTCTGAGCGCCGAAGCCGACGCCTGGCCGGGCCTCGACGGCATGGACCTGGCCAAGGAGGTGTCCTGCCGCCAGTCCTACAAATGGACCGAGACGCGCTGGGCGCTGGGCGCGGGCTACGGCGAACAGACCGCGCCCCGGCACCACGTCGTCGCCATCGACTACGGCGCCAAGCGCAACATCCTGCGCTGCCTGGCCGACGCCGGCTGCCGCGTCACCGTCGTGCCGGCGACGGCGACCGCGGATGACGTGCTGGGCCACCGGCCCGACGGCGTCTTTCTCTCGAACGGCCCCGGCGATCCGGCGGCGACGGGCGTCTACGCCGTCAAGACGATCCAGGGGGTGCTCGACGCCGGCGTGCCGACCTTCGGCATCTGCCTCGGCCACCAGATGCTGGCGCTGGCGCTGGGCGCCAAAACCACGAAGATGCACATGGGCCATCGTGGCGCCAACCACCCGGTCAAGGACCTCACGACCGGCAAGGTCGAGATCACCAGCCAGAACCACGGCTTCGTTGTCGTCGAAGACAGCCTGCCGGCGCACGTGCGGGTGACGCACCGCTCGCTTTTCGATGGCACGGTGGAAGGCGTGGCTCTCGACGGCCAGCCGGTGTTCTCGGTCCAGTACCACCCCGAGGCCAGCCCCGGCCCGCAAGACAGCCACTACCTATTTGAGCGCTTCGTGGCGATGATCGAGGGCGCGTCGTGACGCCCGTCTCCGTCCGCGGCAGACCCCCCCACCCTAACCCTCCCCCTCCAGGGGGGAGGGAACTAGGCGGCGCGGCTCCAATTCTCCCTCCCCCCTTGAGGAGACCTTTGCATAAGGGGGTGTTGCGTGATTCGATGGTCGGGT